>JAEEGI010029929.1_pt1 | contig 10264 bp, 6 predicted proteins | sample 8958751 | NCBI WGS metagenome assembly JAEEGI01 (sample SAMN16246545, study PRJNA631951) | gut metagenome | biome: gut microbiome; feature: rumen; material: KS-attached | host: Bos | place: Iran: Karaj | collected 2018-10 | reverse complement strand
AAACTAACTACATTTCCACCAAAATATTTAAATGCTGAAGAAACAATATTCCAAGTTAAATTACAGCTTGATTTTAAAAGTAAGAAATCACTTTTTAAATCATTATATAATTCTGGTTCTTTAGTCTTAACATATTCAACTAAAGATAAATATTTACCAACAAGTTTAACTTTAATATCGTTATATTTATCACCAAGTGAATCTTTATAACCAGGGAACTTACTATCAATCTTACTATCTAGTATTAAAGTATAATAAATAACTTTAGCTTTAGCACTTGTACTTAATTCATTAAAAGTGTGTCCCTTAATCTTACCATCATAGAAGATAAAATCTACAATACCACAAAAATATTCTTTAGCATTCTTTTTATTATTTTCATTACTTGAATAGTTTTCAACTTTAGTCTTAACTGAATCAATATAATTTAAAACTATACTATCAATATTTTCGTTTATTTCTACTTTTTTAGTAGTTGTATTATTTTTAGTAGTAACTTCATTTGTAGTAACAACTTCATTATTAACTACTTTCTTTGTTGTAGTAACTTCAGCTGTTTCAAGCTTAGTATCTTTAGACTCATCTTCAGTCTTTTTAGATAATACAAGTTCAATACTTTTAGGTTTTTCAATATCTTTATAGTAAGTAACATAAATAACATCACCAGTATTAAAAGTATCACTAGTCTTAATAGTATATTTAGTATTATTATCTAAATCTTTACCTAAAAGAAAACCATCATAAGTTTCTACCACTTCAACATAAGCATTATTAGTATTTGATTTAACAAATCTATTAGAGATAAGATCAACTACTACTAGTGTTAAAACAAATACTAAAACTATTAAAATACAACTAACTATTTTTAAATTTCTAATATATTTATTTTTAACATCATTCATAACTACTCACTCTTATTCTTAAATTGAATTACAATAGGTGTTCCTTCCAAATCGATGTTTTCTCTAATTTTATTTTCTAGATATCTTTGATAACTGAAATGTACTAAATTCTTATTATTTACATTGAAAGTAAATCTAGGTGGACATATATCAGTTTGAGTAACAAAGAATATCTTAAGTCTATTTCTCTTATAAGAAGGTGCCATATGTAAAGCATAAGCATCTCTTACAATATCATTAATAGTACTAGTCTTAATTTCTTTAGTGAATGATTCATAAGCTTTAATAATAGCATCCATTAATTCTGGAACTTTTGGTTTTTCCTTAGCACTTAAGAATACAGTTCTAACATATGGAATAAATTGGAATTCATTTTGAATCTTTAACTTCCATTCTTTTAAAGCTTGATCTTTATTGGGAACAGTATCCCATTTATTAACAACTAAAACTATTGCTTTATTATTTTCTAGTGCATATTGAACTATATGTTTATCTTGTTCAATAATACCCTTTTCAGCATCAATAACAACACAACAAACATCACTACGTTCAATAGCTCTGAATCCTCTGATAATAGAATACTTTTCTAAGTCTTCATAAATCTTTCCACGTTTTCTTATACCTGCAGTATCAACTACAATATAATCTTCATGGTTATAAGTAAACTTAGAATCACTTGCATCTCTTGTAGTACCTTCAACATCAGATACGATTTGTCTTTCTTCTCCTAAGATAGCATTAACTAAACTTGATTTACCAACATTTGGTCTACCAATAAGTGAGAATCTACAAATAGAATCTCTTGGTTCTGTAGAATATGGAGGAAAGTCTTCAGTAATCATATCTAAAAGTTCAGTAATATGTCTCTTATGTTCTACTGAAATAGTAACTATATGTTCAAATCCTAATTCATAGAAGTTATAAATATTATCTTCTCTTTCAGGATTATCTATCTTATTAACAGCTACTATAACTTTCTTATCAGTTCTCATTAACATATTTCTAACTTCAAAGTCATTTTGTGTTAAATCTTCTTTTCCATCAACTACAAAAACAATTACATCAGCTTCATCAATAGCAAGTTCAGCTTGCATTTTAATGTTAGCATTAAAGCTTGCATTTTCTAAATCAATACCACCAGTATCAATTACTGTAAAAGATTTATCATTATGATAACAAACTCCATAAAGTCTATCTCTAGTAGTACCAGCATGGTCACTAATAATAGCTTTATTTTGCATTACCATTCTATTAAATAAAGATGATTTTCCTGTATTTGGTCTTCCAACTAAACAAACAGTTTTGCTCATATATATCACCCATTCATAAAGTGGTTTTATAATAGCATAAAAAAGCCTAAATATCAATTATTTAGGCTTATATACTATAATTGGTCAGGATATTCTTGTCCACCAGTAACAGTACCAGCAGAAGTAGCATTATCACATGTTTTCTTATCGAATACTGCATATACTCTATTATTCTTATAATATACATAAACATAGCACTTATTTATTATATTATCTGTAACTGGATTAGTAATAACATTATTTAATCCATTGTTAATACAAATAGTAGTATTCATTTTTTTACTCTTACCACATCTATCAGTAGCATCATAACTTAATTCATTATAACTAACTAAATCTTCAACATACATTTTACGAGATGGATAAGCACCATTTTCATTATCTATTTTTGGATTTCCATAAGAATCAATTGTAATCCAAGGACTAACTTCACAATTATCACTTTCACTACATCTTGGAGTTGTAGGATGTTTCTTAATTTGACTTATAAAGAAATCCTTTAAATTACTCTCTCCATAAGAAATGCCTGCATTTTCAATCATTTCAATTTTAGTTTCATAACTTTTCTTTTTAACATTTTTTGAAACTGTTAATACTGCTGGGATTGCAATAGTCATAAGTAAACCTAAGATTACAATTACAGCAAGTAATTCAACTAACGTAAAACCTTTTTTCATACTCTTCACCTATGATAATCTTAGCATAAAAAAACAATAATAAAAATCTTTATTATTGTAATTTTTGATAAGTTGACAAAATACCATAAGTTTCTTCTCTACCCTTTTTAGTAACTGAAGAAAATAATACTACTTGATCATTTGGAAGTATATTTAAAGTATCTCTAAGTAATCTTTCTTGTTTTTCTCTTTGAGAAGGTTTTACTTTATCATACTTAGTAGCTACTATTACTGTAGGTATTTCATAATATTTTAAAAAATTATACATTAAACAATCATTCTCGTCAGGTTTATGTCTAAAATCAACTAGTAAGAAAACACATTTTAAATTACTTCTAGTTTTAACATATTCTTCAATCATAAGTCCAAACTTTTGTTGTTTTTCTTTAGAAACATCAGCGTATCCATATCCTGGAACGTCTACTAGATAAAATTCATTATTAATTAAATAGAAATTAAGTGATTGAGTTTTACCTGGTTTAGAAGAAGTATGAGCATAGTTTTTTCTACCTAAGATAGTATTAATAAAACTAGACTTACCTACGTTACTTCTACCACATAACATGTATTCATTTCTATGGTCAGTTGGATATTGACTCATTCTAACAGCTATTGTTTCTAAGTTAGAACTAGTTATTTTCATAATAATCATCCCTTCAATAAATGTATTATAACATTTTTAATGAGAAAAAACTAATACTTATAAGGTATTAATTATAGATAATACACCCACTTTATTATATAATTATATTGGTGAGACTATGCAATATCCTAACAGTATAAAAAAGAGTTTCAATAAAGAAAAAATATCACATGCTAATCGTGGTATGAAATTAGAAAGTTTAATTAATCTATCTAATGATTATTATAGAGATATTAATAGAGCTATTATTTATAAAAAGCCTACTCCTATAAAAATAGTTAATACTAACTTTTCTAATAAAGGATTAAGAATTACAGATGCATTCTTTGAAACTCCTTCTACTCTGGATTATAATGGGATATATAAAGGTAAATACATAGACTTTGACGCTAAAGAAACTAAAGAAACAACAAGGTTTCCACTACAAAACTTACATGAACATCAACTTATACATATGAAAAGAATACTTGAACATGGTGGTATTACTTTTCTAATAATAAGTATGAACAATGAATACTACTATTTAGATGGTAAAGATATAATAGAATATATAAATAATAATCCAAATAAAAAAAGTATTACATTTAAATATATCGAAGAAAAAGGATTTGTTATAAATAAGAAAATAAATCCAAGAATAGATTACCTAGAAGTAATTGATATTCTATATTTTAAGGAGTAATAATGTATGGCAACTAAAAAGAAAGAAACTAAAGAAGAAGTTAAAAAGACTACTAAGAAAAAAACTTCTTCTAAAACTAGTACTACTAAGACAAATACTACTAAAAAAACAACAGGAACTAAAAAGACTACTAAGAAATCTACTACAACCAAAAAGACTACTAAGGTAACTACTACTAAAAAGAAAACTCCTACTAAGAAGAAAGTTACTAAAGAAGTCCTTAAAGATGGAATTGCTCCTAAATATGAATTGTTTGTTCTTGAAGGTAATCAACTTAAAAATCAAAAGATACTTAAGAAAAAGGAATGTAAAGTTAAAGGAACTTTATTTAAAAGGAACGAGAAAAAATATTATAATAAGTTAGAACGAAGAAAAGAAATTCATGAAGATGAATTTAGTAAAATACCGTTCTTAAAATATAAAAATAAGCCATTTTATTTATGGCCAATAGTTTTTTTAATAAATAGATTTAAGGTGATGATTTTCGATATGAAAAGATTTAGAAAAAGATTAAAATATGGAACATTCAAGGATAAGTTACTTATACTATTTATGCTCCTACTTATACTTATATGTTTAGCGGGTGTTGGATTCATGGCTTACATAGTAATACATGCTCCACAAATAAGTAAAGAAAAACTTTATCAAGCAAGTTCTACAGTACTATATGATTCTGACGGAAATGAAATTGCTCGTTTAGGAGCTCAAAACAGAGAGATAGTTACATATGATGAACTTCCTGAGATATTAATTGATGCTATAGTTGCAACAGAAGACTCAAGATTCTTCCAACACAATGGTATCGACTTAGCCAGATTCACAAAAGCAGTTTTAGGACAACTTGCTGGTCATAGTGATGCCGGTGGTGGATCTACTCTAACAATGCAAATATCTAAACTAGTTGCTACATCTAGTAAAGATTCAGGTATCGAAGGTATTATAAGAAAGTTTACAGATATTTATCTTTCAGTATTTGTACTTGAAAAGAAATATACTAAAGAAGAAATATTAGAATTCTATACAAATATTCCTTATTTAGGAGCTGCTTATGGAGTTGAACAAGCAAGTATTGCTTACTTTGGTAAAAGTGCTAAAGATTTAACTCTTCCAGAAGCTGCTATGATTGCTGGATTATATCAAGCACCATATGCATTTAATCCATTCAATCATCCTGAAAAAGCAAATAATAGAAAAAATACAGTATTAAACCTAATGAAGAGACATGGATATATTTCAGATGCTGAATGTGAAGCTGCTAAAGCAATTCATATTAGTGACCTTCTAAGGACTACTGATACAGGTGGAACAAATAAATATATAGCATTTGTTGATACAGTTGTAGAAGAAGTTGTAAGAAGAACTGGTAATGATCCATATAATACTTCAATGACAATTTACACAACAATGAAAGCTAATAAACAAGACGTTGTTAACGATATTGAAAATGGTAACTTCTCTAATTACGGAGTTAGATATAAATATCCAAATGAAAATGCACAAGTTGGTATTGCAGTTATCGATGTTAAAGATGGTTCAATAAGAGCTATCGGAGCAGGACGTAACAGAAAAGGAGAAAGAAGTTATAACTACGCTACTCAAATTTCTAGACACCCTGGTTCTACTGCAAAACCAGTAATAGATTATGGTCCAGCCATTGAATATCTTGGTTGGGGAACAAGTAATACAATCATAGATGAAACTTATACATATTCAGGTGGAGGTATGATTAAGAACTGGGATAATGGTTTCAAAGGAATAATGACAATCAAAGATGCATTAGCTCAATCAAGAAACATCCCTGCTCTACTTACATTCCAACAAACTACTAGCGCACAAAAGAAAGAATTTGCAAATGGTTTAGGATGGTATCCAGAAGAAGACGGAAATGGTAACCTACTTGAAACTGACTCAATCGGTGGATTTAATGGTGTATCTCCTGTTCAAAGTGCAGCAGCTTATTCAGCATTTGCTCGTGGTGGTACTTATATTGAACCATATTCATTCAAATCAATTGAATATACAGATACAGGAGAAACTTATACAGTTAATCCAAAACATAAAAAAGTAATGAGTGAAGATACAGCTTACTTAATTAGTCAAATATTACACTATGCTATTACATCAGGTAATGTTTCAGCTGGTTATGTTACAGGTACAGAATTATGTGCTAAGACTGGTACATCTACCGTAGACTCAGCTATTAAGAGAGACTTAGGAATCACAGGACAATTAATCGGTGACTCTTGGGAAAATGTTTATTCACCAGATTATGCTATATCTCTATGGTATGGATATGATAAATTATCAAAGACAAACTACTTAACTAATAATGAAGGTAGTACAGCAAGAAGAGCTATTGCTCAAGCATTAAGTAAAGGTATCATGGAACCAAATAGTAAATTTACTAAACCTGATACTGTAGAAACAGCAACAATCGAGTTACAAACAGATCCAATTCAATTAGCTTCTGATTATACTCCTGAAAACTTAAAACAAGTTGCATACTTTAAAGATGGTACTGCACCTGATACAGTATCAGAAAGATTTGCTAAACTTGAAGATGTTAAAGGATTAAAAGCAAGCAAGAATGGATCACAAGTAACTCTATCTTGGGAAGGTTATACACCTAATGCTATTAGTGATGAATGGTTAACTAAATACTTTACTGAATCAAAGATTTATAAACCATGGGCTGATAAATATAAACAAGAACGTATTAATTATAATAATTCAACATTTGGTAAGTTTGGATATAGAGTATATCAAACAACATCACTTGGAACTCAAGATTTAGGATTTACAACAGATACTTCAATGACAGTTACTCTTCCAGCCGGAGATGTAACATATACTGTTAAATCTTCATACTCTAACTTTACTGCTAATATGTCTAACGGAGCTACAACAAAAGTAGAAAACGGTGGAGCTATCGTAGCAAGCAATTATGATATAAGCTTTAATGGTAATTCATGTGTTAACTACTCTACTTATTCAACAACTGGTTGTGATTCAGTAGAATCTAAAGTAACAGTTAAAAAGAATGGATCAGTTATAACTCCATCAAATGATGGATTATCAGTACAAGCTACATGTTATGATTCTTCAAATAATCAAACACAATGTTCAAGAATAAGTGATGGAAATACATATTCAATTAAATTTGAACTTATAGATTCAACAAAGAAAGCTTTAAAATCTACTACAATCAGAGTAAGTAGTACATGCTAAGGAAGTTTAAATACTTCCTTTTTTTATTTTTATTTTTTTTATTTCTATAGGTTTATTGACTATTAATATTTATTCTTTTATAATTTTAGTAGAATAAAAGAATGGGTTGATAGTATGGATAATAAAGAAATGATTATGAATAATGTACCTACAGTTGAAACTAACCCTGTACAACCACCAGAAGTAGCAAATCAAGTTCCACAAGTTGAAGCTGCTGCTCCTGTAGTTGCTACGCCGCCTGTAGAAGCTAATATACAAACTCCACTTCCAGGAAGTGAGGCTCCAGTAACACCTGAAGTACAACCTGCAGCTAGTGTTACTCCTGAAGTAAGTACAGCTTTACCAGGAGATCCTAATGTAGCAAGTTTACCAGTTGAACAAAAACTACCAGGTGATGCTCTTCCAGGAGATACAGTACAAAACTTAGAATTAAGTGATGCTAATTCTGCTGGTCCTGCTACTCGAGCAGCGGGTCTTACAGGAATGGTTACATTCGATTATAACAACACACCAATCACAGACATCGTTAACTCAATTATTCTAGACGCAATTGATAAAGGTGTATCAGATATCCATTTAGACCCATATGAAGAAGGAATTAAAATAAGAATAAGAATAGATGGTTTATTACATGACTACTCTATTGTTCCTTTATACGTAAAAAGAAACTTAGTTACTAGAATTAAAATTATTTCTGGTATGAATATAACAGAATCAAGAATACCTCAAGATGGTGCCATAAGAACTACTATTAATGATCAACCCATAGACATCCGTGTATCAGTACTTCCTACTAACATGGGTGAAAAAGTCGTTCTTCGTATCATGGACTACACAATGTCAGCTCAAGGTATTGATCATATTGATTTCTCAGATTTTAATATTAAGAAAATACATAAAATGATGGAACTTCCAAATGGAATTATCCTAGTTACTGGTGCTACTGGTTCTGGTAAATCTACTACAGTATATTCTGTATTACAAGCACTTAATGATGAAGAAACAAATATCATCACAGTTGAGGACCCAGTCGAGATGAATATCGAAGGTATTAACCAAGTTCAAACACAATCTGAAATTGGACTTACATTCGCATCAGTATTACGTTCTATCTTACGTCAAGACCCAGATATCATAATGGTCGGAGAAATTCGTGATGATGAAACAGCAAGAATAGCCGTAAGAGCAGCCATCACAGGACACTTAGTATTATCTACAATCCATACAAACAACGCGCTTAATACTATCGAACGTTTAACTGATATGTCAGTTGAAAGATACTTATTAGGTTCAGCCCTATCTGGTATCATTTCACAAAAGTTAGCTCGTAGATTATGTCCTAAATGTAAAAAATTAAGACCAACAACAGATTACGAAAAAGAAATCTTCCGTAAAACAATGAAAGAAGAAGTTAATGAAATATATGATGCAGTTGGTTGTGATGAATGTTCTAAAGGATATCGTGGACGTATCGCAGTGCATGAAGTATTATTATTAAATCAACACGTTAGAGATGCAATTACACAAAATGTTCCTAAATCCGAATTAAGAAAAGCAGTATATGGTCGTGCAGATACAAGAACAATGCTTGAAGATGGTTTAGGAAAAGTTCTACAAGGAGAAACAACATTTGATGAAATCATTAAGTTAATAGACTTAGATGATGATTTAGGATCAGATACTCAATTAGGATTACAAAATCAAATTGAAGACGCTGATTTAAAAGATAAAAATGAAGTTAAGACAGAAGTAGTTCAAGAAACTATTACTCCTGAAGAAACAACAATTCAAAATGAAGTGACTGAAACTCCAACAGTTGAAGAACCACAAGTAGTTGAAACTACTCCAGTTCAAGAACCTATTCAAGAAAGTGCTCCTGTTGTAGAACCTGCTCCAGTAACTGCTGAAACTTCTGAACCAATAAGTTTCAATAATGAAGTTAAACCTGAAGAAGTAACTGAAGCAGCTAATGATGATTTATCATTCTTAAATCGTAATCCATTATTCTCAGGAATAAATATACAATAAACGAAGAATTAATCTTCGTTTTTTTATGCATAATAAAAGGTATACTTATGTATACCTTTATTCAGTTATAAATTTAACTACTTCAATAATCTTTTTATCTGATTCATAATATCCGATTTTAATTGAATCACCAGCATTAATAAATGGAAGTTCATCACTTAATTCAATAGATATTACATATTTCTTATTATTTGAAGTTATATAGTAATAAGTATTACCATTCTTATTAGCGCTTGTAATTCTATCAACTTTGATAGTTTCTTTAATTAGAAGATCTTCACTTATTTCATCAGCATATTGATTTAAGTAGTTTTGAGCAGCTGTCTTAATGCCTTGAGCAGCATCTGTAACAACTACTTTTTGATAGTCAGCTACATCAATAAAACCATACATTTTAACTAAACCTGCAGCATCTTTTAAACTTACTAAATATGTAGGTTTGTTATTTAAATTAATTAATAATGGGAATGTTGAGTTATAAGACATTTGTTGTACTTGTCCTTCAGCAGAAGACATAGCACTATACTCTTCAGCACCAGGTACTGAATAGAATATTGTCTTACCAGTTCTCATATTAGTTAATATAAATCCTAAGTTAGATTCATCACTTAATACAGATGTAATACCAGTATATAGATATACATCATCATTCATTGCTAAATAATTATATCCTTCAGTTGTATTAACTACATCTTTTTGACCAAATATACTATTCCAGTAACCATTTTTATATGATCCCCAATCATCAACTTGTTCTATTATTAAACTAGCTGAATATGCTATATCTACCCATG
>JAEEGI010029927.1_pt1 | contig 10264 bp, 6 predicted proteins | sample 8958751 | NCBI WGS metagenome assembly JAEEGI01 (sample SAMN16246545, study PRJNA631951) | gut metagenome | biome: gut microbiome; feature: rumen; material: KS-attached | host: Bos | place: Iran: Karaj | collected 2018-10 | reverse complement strand
AAAAAATATAATAAAGGACAAAAAACATTAAAAGGTAATTTAGTAGAAATTAATTCAATTTGTTTCATTGGTATAATCTTAATAAAATTATCAATTATTTTAATTTGATTTAAATAAATTGAAAATATAATTCCTTTTAAATAATTTCCATTTTTAAAACAATTTATAGCATCATCAACAGTAACATTAATATCAAGTGATAATTTAGAAAAAGAAAGTGATTTATCCAAAGAAAAAATATAAATTCCTTCAGTAGATCCAACTGCAAAAGCTCTATTTGTATTACTAAATTGAACACTATTAATTTTAATTTCAGGAATTATATTATCTTTTGTCCCAGGTAATTGATTTCTAATTTTATTTTTAATTTCTAATTCATCTTCACTATCAATTTCATCTTCTAAATTTAAAAGTATATTATCAGTATCTTTATAATTTTTTGAATTTAATTTATATAAAATACCATTTAAACTCCTATTATGAGTTAAAACAAATTTTTTAATTAATATTTGATAAACCATATCATAAATTAAAACATATTGACTATTTCCACCACAAATTAATAAATTCCCAGATAAATTATAACAAATACAATTTAAATATTTATTCCTGGATGAATTTTTAGCAGTTACTTTCTCATAATTTAATCTTCCTCCCCAAATATCTCTAGAAACATCAATAATATTTTTTGTAGCACCAGTTGCAACATCCCAAGTATATAATTCACCATTTAAAGTACTAACTGCAATTTCTTTATCATCAGGACTAATATCAACAGATAATATTTTACTATTATGATTTAATGTTTCACCAATTCCTTTTTTAGAATATAATTCCCATATTTTAACTGTATTATCCCAACTTCCAGAAACTAACATATCACTTATATTTGAAAATTTTAATGTACTTATTGGAGAAGAATGACCAGTTAAAGTATCAATTAAATCTCCTGTTTTAAGTGACCAAATATATATTGTGTATGTTTCTAATGAACCAGCACTTATAATTTCTCCTGTAAAGTCTATTGAACAACAAGTAAATTGAGTTGGATTTGGTGTTGTCATTATTCTAAAATTTTTATATTTTATTAAATCATATGCTCTTATTGTTCCATCGTATGATGATGATATTAAAACATTTGATTTATTTGGTGCATATTGTATACCTGATATTTTCATTGTATGTTCATTAAATGTTGATAAACATTGTGATGTTGATGTATCAAAAATTTTAATTGTACCATCATTTGAACCACATGATATTTGAGATGAATCATTTGAATATGATATTACTGTTATTTCATTTGAAAATCCTTGTTGTTTATATATGTATGATTCACTTTTCCATTCCCATACTATTAATTGACTATTATATTTACTTCCAAATGAAAGCCAATTTCCATTTTTGTTTATTGATAATGATGTTATTTTTGATTCGCTTATTTTTAAATTTGCTTTGTTTGAAAATGAATTTAAGGAATATACTGAAAAAGAACCATCTTGATAACATAATACTATTATATTTTCTTCTGGGTTTTCACTATATGAATTTATGTCACATTGTACTACTTTTGATTTTATGTTAAATTGCTGTTTTTTTTCTAAAATATATCTACCACATATTATTCTTTTTTCATAATCTGAATAATATTTTAATTCATCTTTATTAATTTCATCTTCTTCTTCTGATGATGAGGCATTATTTTCGTTTTTTAATTCATTTTTACTTTTTAAATTTTTATTTCCTTTTATTCTTCTTTCAAAATTTAATTGTTTTTTATATTCATCACTTTTTTCATTTATATATTTCCAAATAAACATAATTCCATCTTGACTGATTGAATAAATTCTATTCATATCTTCACTGAAAATACAATTAATAATTTTTTTTCTATGTCCAGTAAACATTAAAGGTATATATCCTTTAATTTTAAAAACATTTAATAATCTAACAGAAGTATCTTTAGATCCAGTTAATATAAATCTAGAATCATTAGACCAATTTAAACAAGTAATTTTATCATTATGAAAAGAAGTATAATTTCTATATAAAACAAATGGTTCAAATTCTTTTGTCATTCTTGGCATTTCAAAAATTTTAATTCCTTTATTTATAGCAACTGCTAAAAAGTTATTATCAGGTGAAATTTTTAAACAATTAACTTTTCCTCTAAAATTAAAATGAGCAGTTATAATTTGTTTAGGAAAGTTTATAATTATACAATAACCATTTACATCAACAACAATTAAAATTTTACCATTTGGTGATATATCCAATATATCAATATTACTTCTTGATTCAATTGGTAAAGTTTGTGATGTTCCATGTTTTAAATCAAGACATAATATTTTATTTCCAATTGGAGATAAAAGAATATTTGAATCATCTTTTGTAAAAATTACTTTTCCTGTATTATGAACTGCACCAAATAAATTAGAAAATTGATAATTTAACATATTTGGAAAATATATGATAAAAAATTAAAATATATAATAATATAAAAAAATTATAATTAATATTTGTTAATTTAATAAATTACGGAAAAAATAATATAGGTTACTATAATTAATAATTTTAAAAAATGACTTATGTATCAATGAAATTGACAAAATTTAATAAACTTCGTAAATATAGTAATTTCAGTGAAAGTGACAATGATAAAAGATTAGCTTTAAAATCTAATTTAGGAAAATTATTACAAAGTGATATGTATTTAATTAAAAAAATATCTCCTATAAAAAATCATAAATTACAATTATTAGATGATATTGAAGAAGAGGATAATAATAAAAAATTTTATGATAATTTTTTAAATAATTTATATAGTAAAGAAAAGAGATTTAAAACAAAATCAAATAATAAATATAAAAATAATAATAGCAATAATTATATTCCAATTCAAAAGAAGATATCAGCAAAACTTTTGAGATTTAATAAAAGTAAATTTGGATTATCATTAATGAATAATAATCATAAAATAGAATCAAATAAAAATTTATATAATAATAAAAATAAGTTATATAATATGAAAAATATAAATAATGATAATGATAATATTGGAAAAGAAAATAAAGATGATATTAATGATAAAAAAAATACTAATAATAGTATTTCAAATAGTTCAATAAGTTCAAATCATGTTCCATCAACATTTGAAAAACAATTAGAAATTGAAGAAAAAGAAAGACAGAAACTAAAAGAAAAAAAAGAAGAAGAAGACGAAAAAGAAGAAGTGAAAAAAAAAGAAGCAAAAAAAGAAAAAAGAGAAGAAGAAGAAGAAGAAGAATTAAAAGAAAATGAAAAAATACATAAAGAAGAAAAAAAACAAGAAACAATAGAAAATACTTATAATAATAAATATACTAATTTAATTGATACAAAAAAAAGTTCAATGTTTAATTCGGAACAATTCGAAAGTAAAAATGAAAGTTATAATAAATTAAAATTTTTGCAAAAAGAAATACCATATATGAAAAATAATGATAAAAAAAATGAAATAATTATTCAAACATTGGTAGAAAAAAAATCAAATAAAAATTCAGTTATATCTGAATTAGAAGGAAAAAAACATGAATTAAATATAACTCCAACAAATGATAAAGCTTATGTTATAAATGCAAATAATGAAAATAAAAGAAAAAAATTTTGTTTTTGTTGCATTCCAAGCATATAAAGAATATTAATATAAAGTATTTAATATATATAATAAAAAAGTATATATATATTCACGTATTAAATGTTTTGTTATAAAAAATAAAAATTCATTATATAATAAACAAATAAAATTAACATAATTAATTTAAATTTCTAATAATATTTTTAATCAATTAAACTTTTATGACTATTATTCTTTTCATTATTTTCACTATTACTATTACTATTACTACTACTACTATTACTACTACTATCAGATTTTGAAGAATCACTTTGAAAACTATTATTACTTTCATCTTTATTAGTTTTTGAAGTATCTAATAAATTTAAAACACTAACTTTTTTCTTATCTGGTTGTGATTCAACTTCACATATGATTGAAAATTTATTTTCATGAATTAATGTCATTTCTTTATTATTTTCTGCTATGAAATTATCAATTTCTCTTTGATCATTTATGAATTTGATATATTGATATGTACTATGTAATTTCATTTTTAATGTTTTTTCTATATTTATTTGACTATAAAATGCTACTGGAATTTTACATCCTACAAATGTTAACCAATCAATTAATATATCTATTTGATCTAATTCTTCTTCTTTTAAATGACTTTTATCATTTTTTATTTCAATAATTATTCCAAATTTATTATTTAATTTTTTAAATTGTAATTCAGGTTTAATTGCAAATAAATATTTTAAAGATGATATTATTTGATTAGATGTTTTAAATAAAAGTAAATCATTCATTGAAGAATAATGATTATATAAATCATGTTTATTAGATAAATTCAACCATAAAATTTGTTTTTTTAATTTTCTTAAATCATTATCTTCAGTTTCTTTTCCTTCTTCTAATTTTTCTTCAATTTGTTTTAATTTAATCATAATTTCATTTTCAACTTTATCCATTTCTAAAGCACTAGCTCTTTTATATAAATAAACCATAGTAGCAGTTGCAATACAAATTAAAAAAATAAAAAGCATAATTTCAAAAATATTTATTAAAACAAAATATTCAGAAGCAGTTAAACTATGAAAAATTTTACTTTTAGTTGGATTAATCATATCATAAATCATATTAACATCCCAAATACTTAAAAATGCATTATAAATTGTACTATATTCATAAACCATTTCATTATAAAGTGTATAGTTAGAAAGTGATGACATAACAATAATTAAACCAAAAATAAAAAATATAATTATCATTCCTGGAAGCATTCTAAAAATAATTGAAATATACTTTACAAAAGGTGCTGAAATTGATTTGGCCCATGACATTAATGAAACAAATCTAAATGGAAAACAAATCATAATTAAACATAATATTGAAATAATATATTTTCTAACAGATAAAAAAGGTAAAGGAGTTACAAAATAATCTGGTTTATGAAATTCAACACTCTTCCCTTCTGAAATAAAAAATATTGAAAAAATAATTAACAATATATTTAAAATCTCATTTAAACCAACAAATATATGTACTGATAAAATCAACTTTACATTAATTTCATAAATTAATTTTACAATATTTAAAAAAACAACAATACAAAAAAAATAAAAATAACAATAAATAAAGCATGATTTTGATGATAAGTATTAAAAGGAGTAACAGAAAAATAATAATTTAAATTAGTATAATAATTTAGCATTTCAATACCAACAATAGCATTAACACAATTATTATTACAAGGAATTTCAAAATTAATTTGTAAAACTAAGAAATTTATATCATAATCAATAATAAAATTTTCTAATAAAGTAGGATCATTAAAATCATCAATAGTAATATCTATTAATTCACCTCCATTTAATAAATTATAACTAGTATATTTTCCTGGAAATTTAGGAACTAATTTTTTTAAAGGACCACCATCATCTCTATTTGAACTTCCTTTATATGGTATACCACAATTTTTATCATCAAAAACATCTATTAATGTTTCTATTATACATTCATAATTATTATTACAATTTTTATTTAAGTCTATTGATTCTGAACAACCCTTATATGAATATTTTGTTAATCTTACTTGTCCTGATGGAATAAAAATTGGAAGAGAATCTGTATCTTTATTAAATGTGTATAATTTTGTTAATATTGTCTTTAAATATAATATGAATTCTCTGTCTGATTTTATTGAGAGAAATGTTTCTTTTTCTAAATATTTTGAAGTCATTTCTGTTATTTCATAATTGTTGTAGTTTCTTCCTATTTTTGTATATAAAAATGCGAGGATTAAGAATGTTGTTAAGTATATTATGTTTGTTATTATTTCAAATATTGGAGAAATTAAACAAAGTTTTATATATTTTATATTTTTTTTTTGAATTACTTTCATAATTAAATTTAATTTTATTTTAAAATTTTTAATAAAATTAAATTTAGAAAATGTATGCTGAAATAAGTAAATATATGGTTGAAAAATTAGACCTTAGTGATGTTATTAATGATAATAAACAAAATGATAATATTATTCAATTAGAATTAAGAAAAATTAATAATAGTATTCCCAAAGAGAAATATGATAATGTAAAATTATTAAAATATATGGATAAAAAACAAAGAGAAAATGATATTAGTAAATTAGTACAAATTTGGAATTCAGATATATTTGAAAAAAAAAGACAAAGATTCAAACCTATAAAAAGAAAAACAAAATTAACACCTTTCCAAATAATAATAAATGAAAATAAAGAAAATAAAAAAATAATAGAACATAGGCAAACTAGTAATTCATTAAGAAAAACAAATTTGTTGTTAACAAATTCTAATAGTAATATAAAAAAATCAATGGATTCTCTTAAACCAATAATTAATATAAAACAATATCAAACATTAAATAATTATAAATTATGGTCAATAAAACCAAGAAAAATAATGAGAAAAAAATTAAAAGATTCACTAAACAAAAATAATCATACAGAAAAAATAAAGAAAATAAAAAATAGAATAAATATAGTAAATTATGATAGAGTTTTATCAAATATTCATTTTAATGGTAATACAAATAAATATCATACGATAGAAAATAATAAAAGATTTAAAATAAACTCTTTTTCTGAAATTATTTGAAATATAATAAAATTTTGTGTAATTTGTAATTTAAATTATTATTATTATTTTAATTAAGTAAAATATACATAATATTTAAATATAAATATATTAGTATTTGTTTTCAAAAACAAAAACATTTTTATCGATAAATTGTATTAAAATTAGAATTTTTTCTTAATATTTAATTTCTTTTGTAATAAAGTCCTCTCAACACTAAGAAAAGATTCCCTAACATATATTCTATTCAAAATAGAAGTTTCCAAAAAATTAAATATTATCTTTTAAATCAGATTTATTCCCAATAATAATTAAAGAAAAATCTTTTTTTCGTTTATTTTATATAATTCTCTCATTTTTTAATTTAATTTGTTCAAAACTATCTTTATCATCAATTAAATAAAATAAAATAAAAACATCTTCTGCAAGAATCAAAGTATTTAGCATTATTTGATAATCATCTTGTACTTCTGTGTCTAATATTTTTAATTTACATTTTATTCCATTTATTTTATCTATTTTTGTTTGAAATATATATTGTCTTCGATTGTCATGTTTTCATTTTTGTTGGAAATTTATCATTAATAAATTTTTAAGTTAATGTGTTTTTTCATACTAATGATCTACCTAAAACTGTTATTTTTAGATTTATTATATTTTCTTCTATCATTGAAAATGAACTTGATGTTGATGTTCGTGAATTCATTTTGAATATAATTATTATTTTTTTTTATTTAAAATATAATAAAAAAGAAATATAATATATATTTTAACTAATTTAAAAATTAAAAAAAATATAATACTAATTTTTCCTTTAAATTTTTAACTCAATAATTAAAATTTAAATATTTAAACAATTTTAAATTATCAATTTAGTTCTCAACATCTTTTAATTCTCCATCAATAAACATTGAATGAATATTTTCTTCTACTTTTTTGATATTAATATTAGTTTTCTTAGTTAATTTCTTTTCTAAAACAACCTTAGCAACATCAGTAGCGACTCTAATACTTGTATTGATATCAAGAGAATTAGGCATAATCATTGCAGGACTTAATTGATCTTTAGTAACTAAATTAGCAATAGCTTGACTAGCAGCAACTTTCATTTCCATAGTAATTTTAGGTGCTCTAGTATCAAGAGTTCCTCTGAATAAACCAGGGAATACAACTGAGTTATTAATTTGATTTGGGAAATCACTTCTTCCTGTTGCTATAATATATGCACCTGCTTTTTTAGCATCATCTGGGAATATTTCAGGTGTTGGATTGGCTAAGGCAAATACTATTGGTTTTGGTGCCATGCTTTTAACATTATCTATTGATATTGTATTTGGACCACTTAAACCTATTACAGCATCTGCTCCTTTTAATACATCTGCAAGAGTACCTTTTACTTTGTCTTTATTTGTTAATTCTGCTATTTTATTTTTGAATGGATTCATATTTTCTGTTCTTCCTTGATAAATAGCACCTTTTGTATCACAGACTATGAAGTTTTTGAATCCATAATGCATTAATAATTGACATACTGCAATACCTGCAGCACCAGCACCATTCATAACTATTTTAGCTTCTTCTGGTTTTGTTCCTCTTAATTTCATAGCATTAATTAATCCAGCTAAAACAACACATGCAGTACCATGTTGATCATCATGGAACATTGCACAATCTACAGTTTCAATTAATTTAGTTTCTATAAAGAAACAATCTGGTCCTTTAATATCTTCTAAATTAATTATTGCAAATGATGGTGCTACTCTTTGAATTATTGATATTAATTTATCATTATCTAATTCTTGAATACAAAGTGTACAAATATCTGATCCTCCAAAATGTTTAAATAATACTGATTTACCTTCCATAACTGGCATTCCTGCTAAAGCACCAATATTACCTAAACCAAGAACTGCTGTACCATTAGTTATAATTGAACCATAGTTGTGTTTACAAGTGAGTTCAAAGACTTCTTCAGGATTAGCAAGAATTTTGTCTGAGATTTTATCTAAATTTTCCCAAGCAAATAAATGTTTTAAATGATTTGGACAGGTAATATTGATTTTTAATCCAACTTCAATAACTCCTTTATTTCTCATATGAAGTAAAGATGCATTTTCTGGATTAGTATGCTCATTCATATAATAATTTTTTGGAATATCTTCAACCCATGCTTTATGTCCGTATGTAGTGAATGCATCATATTTATCTCTAACATATTCTTTAGTAGTAGGTTGTTTTTTCCAATTATATTTATCATAACTATTATTGACTAATTTTTTATCAAAAACATAATCAAGAGCACAATCAAGTAAACAGAAATATTGATGATGGAATCCTCCTTCCAATTTAATTCCACCCTTTTTAATTTGATCAACGACATGATCTAAAATTGGAGTAGCATTTCCAGAAACATGACAATCTAAAACAACCCTCCAAACAGCAGATAAAATGCTATGAGAAGAAAGAGGAGTTTTTTTATCTTTTAAATAATCATCAATAGCTTTTTTGCAATTAGTATTAATATAAGCATATTTATCCTTACAATCACTTTTAGCAAATAATTCATCAAATTTTTTCATTCTATCTTCATTTATACCAAACATTTCAATACCAGAATAAGAAAGACTAATAGCATTTACAGTTTCACAAAGAAGATTTTCATCAGTAACTTTACTAGAATCTAAAATAATTGGATAAGCATCAACATTAGCATAAAGTTTATAAATTGCACAAAAAGCTTCTAAATAAGGCATTGCTGCATTATCATTCCATTTATCTTTTTTAAGACCACTTGAATCAGTTAATACTAAAATACTATTTGATTTATTTGTTAATTCATGAGCTCTTGATAAATCTTTTTGAATTTCTAAACATGGAGTTGCTACTCCTGGTGTGTATACCATTGAAAGACATGATACATCACGAATGTTTACTTTGATATTTATTTCAATTAATCCATGTTTTTGACGTAATATTGTTTCAAGGTCTAATTTATTTTTGTGGGACATTTTTTTTTTTATATATTTAATTTTGGAATTAGTTAGGTTTATATAAAAAAATTTTATTTTTTTTTTTAACTGCAGTTGCAAAAGTTGTTGAATTATTTTTTTAATAATTTATTTACATTGTTTATTCATGTTTTAATATTATTATAATTTTAATTTATTAAAAATTTAAAAATATTCATTTTGAAAAATTGGAATTTTAACTACTTAAAAAACTCTGATTAAATTTTAATATACTTCCTTCTACTAAATCATCTGGATAAATTTCTTCAGTTAAGAAATCATTTTTATTATTTTTAAAAGGGGTTTTAAAATTAAAATCCTTTTTTAAAGAATATAAAAACGTTTCATCAACTGTATCCCTTGTTTCTTCATATATTGGATCATTGATAATATTTTTTAAATTATCATCTTCTTTCTTTATTTTATTTTCATTTATTTTTTCAAAGTTTATTTTTGTTATTTTATTTATTCCTTCTAATGTTTTATTAAATTTTTTTTTTTCTTTTTGAATTCTTTTTGGACCTAATTGCTTTTCATAAAA
>JAEEGI010029925.1_pt1 | contig 10265 bp, 8 predicted proteins | sample 8958751 | NCBI WGS metagenome assembly JAEEGI01 (sample SAMN16246545, study PRJNA631951) | gut metagenome | biome: gut microbiome; feature: rumen; material: KS-attached | host: Bos | place: Iran: Karaj | collected 2018-10 | reverse complement strand
CGGAGATCACAATGGCGACGATGGATAATGTTGTTTCCATAGTTACACCTCATTTCGCAGAAAAAGTGTTGTTCAGCACGGCGGGATCCTGCCCGCATGGAATGGAATCGCATGTTCTTCGGCGTAGGCCTGTGCCGCGCTGCCCGGCTCGCCGTAAATCTCCGCATTTTTTTGAAAGTCAAAGAAGCCTATCGTTTCCACTGAAGCCGGAATATAGATCTCCTTCAAGGCTCTGCATCCGTCGAACGCCAGCTGGCCGATCTCTTTGAGTCCATTCGGAAGCTCTGCCGACTGCAGATATTCGCAGTTTGCGAACGTGCCGCCGGCCAGCTTTTCATAACCTCTGGGGAGAGAGACCCTGCGTATATTCAGATTCCGGAAAGCTCCGTAACTGTTTTCTGTTACGCCCTCGGGTATGGTAAGTATCTCTACGTCTTTCGGCCCAATATAATCCGTTAGGATCGAGCGGGCTCCGGCATGAACTACGACAAAACCGTCCTTGTCGGCAAGCGCGGCGCAGTTACGGAAGCTGCCCTTGATCTCAATGGCGTCAGTCTCAAAGTCAACCTTCGTCACATGGGCAGGCATGACGCAGGAAAACCATCTCACTGGCGTCTTGCCCACAAACGCGGGAACGACCACTTCGCCGGAGCTGCCCTTGTAGTTGCTTAGCTCGATATATTTCTCTCCTGTCGCTCCGTCTGTCAGGGTTTTCATCGTCCATAGCTTTTTCAGTTCGGTGGAGGACATCGGCTTGGATTCCAACGAAGCGGAAGGTGCAGATCCGGTGGCCGTTCCAAGCTTGTCCAGAAGGATGGCTTTCGTTTCGGTATCGACTGTGATCTCGTCGAGAACGGTTTGGAGCACTGTGGCTTTCGGTTTTGCCAATTCGACAAACCGGGCGAAGGCCTCCGCGTTTCCCTGTCCGGCGAGAACGCGCGCAACATCCTCGGCGTAGCCTTTAATGAACTTACCGATTACCTGGATCTCATCTTCCTGGAAGCCGTCCGTTCCCTTCAGCCATGCGCAGGCCGTCGAAACCTTTTGCGCACGACCGAGTTTTCCGAACTGAGAGGCATTGCAAAGGACAATCGCATCCTCCGGCAACGTCTTCACCGCCACATGGCAAACGGTTTTTCCGTCCAATGTCTCAGGAATAAAAACGCGCTTATCCTCTACCGTGCGGGAGAACTCATAGCGATAGTCGTATCCGGTACCGACACGGAAAGGCCCCTGGATGCGCCCGTCTTTATTGAACTCATTGATCGAGTAACCCGCATCCCGTTTGGAAACCGTGTATTTCTTTTTTGCGTCCGCCAGCTTCATGTCATAGCCGGGGGCTTTTTTGTCGTCGCCTGTCTTGTCGCCGCCAAATGTGACCGTCGTCTTCTTGGGAAATGCGTTCGGATGGATCTTGACTTTCTTCTGATCAGCGGCAATGCGCACTTCTGTCAGACTGCCGCATTTGGCAAAAGCGTCCTTTGCGATCTTCTTGATCCCCTTCCCGATCGTAACGGTTTTTAGCTTCGCGCAGCCGTTGAATGCGTGTTCTTCAATCTCGATCACGCTGTCCGGGATCACGATCGACTCGATCGTGTCCTTTTCTCCGCAGCGGGCAAAAACCGCCTCGCCAATGCATTCCGGGCCATCAGGGATCACTTCATTTTTCTCAAACGGGGGATATACTTCCGCCAGGAATCCGTCTTCGATCAAGTATTCCATGTTAATTCTCCTTTTCAATCTTTATTGCTTGTTTCATTTAGAGATTTATATCTCTTCCTTCTGCAATACCAGCTTGATCGCCCAGGGGGGCACATCGTAGTTGTTCTGCCCGTCGTCGATGAAGACGAAGGCCGTGTCGAGGTCAGACTTTTTTCACTCCACTACGAAGGGGATGTTGTTCGCCTTCGCGTACTGTTCGGCATAAGAACCGGCGGGCGCGTGGATGGTGAGATTGGGGCAATCGATAAACGACCCAAAATTGAATCTTCCATACCCTTCGGACTTGAAGATCTCTGTAACACTTTCAGGTATATAAACTGTGTTCAGATTAATGCACCCGGAAAACGCATTGATCCCTATCGTTTGAACTCCGTCAGGGAGAACAACGCCTGTCAGCTTTTCACAGCACTCAAATGCCCCTCCGGCGATCGACCTTGTACCCTCTTTGATCGAGTATTCTCCACTTAGGGCAGGTTTCGCTTTGATCAGATGATTCTCAATATACAGGACATTTTTATCCCAATTTGCCTTTTCCTTGAAAACAGCTGTACCTTTAAACACGTCTTTTCCGATTCGATTTACACTTGCTGGAATATCGACACTTTCCAAACTTGCGCAGCCGTTAAATGCTTCACTGCCGATCGTCCTTACTCCATTTTCAATAACAATTTTTTGAATATCTTTTTTTCTTCGAAATGCGCTATTATCCACGCCGAGAACCGGATTATTTCCGACCTTTGCGGGTATGAGAACAACGCTGTCTTTGCCATAATATCCGCTTATATACGCTGCCTTTCGTGTGCCCAAATCGATTCTAAAAATCTTCCTCCACTCTGCCAGAGTCCGCTCTTTGATACCGATTTCCTTTTCGGTTTGGTCTTTGAAATAATTCTCCGTCTCTTCCCGTGAAAAGTGCTTCTCTTTATAGTCCACGAGAAAGGACTTGATCTTGATAGCCGAGGCTGCTTTTTCTATGTAATCATCAATTTCTCCAACCGGAATCTGGCTTAGGCATGAGAAAAAGCCCGCCATTGCTTCTACATCATCATCATTGGCAATGGCATCGAAAAATCTGAGCTTCTTTTTTCTGATATATTGCTTGACAATCTTGGGGACGTTGCCGTTTTTTAAGCAGCCACAAGAAACATCGAATCTTTGCGTGGAATTGAGTTCTTCCCACAACAAATCATAAACCGCTTCTGATGCGTTGATTGTTTTTAGCTTGCTTTGAAAGTTTGAAAATGGTGTGGAACCAATGCTTATTACGCTATCCGGGATCGTCACGCTCATCAGGCTCTCGCAGCCGGAGAATGCACTGTCGGGAATGCTTGTCACACTGTTGGGGATGCTCACGCTGGTAACGCCGCTGCAGCCGTAGAACGCATTCCTATTGATACTTGTCACCCCATCAGGAATCACTACGTCCCCGCCGGGGCCGCAATAGCCAAAGAGAATGTCCTTGACGATAATAAATCCATCGTTATCAGCCAGCCCCTTGCAGTCTCGAAACGCCTCGTCGCCGATATTCGTCAACCCTTCTGGGATCATCACACTCCTCAGACCGCTGCAGCCGCAGAACGCATATCTTCCGATGCTTGTCACGCCGTCCGAGATCGTCACGCAGGTTAGGCTGCGGCATCCGAAGAATGCATGGCTTTCGATGCTCGTCACGCCATCCGGGATGATCACGTCCCCGCCAGGACCGACGTACTTTTTCAAAACGCCGTTTTCGATGATAAAATCACTCGCGCTGCTCATGTGTTTTTCCTCCTGTGTTCGTTTTCGTATCGTAGGGAGCGATCCCCTGATCGCTCCGCGGTTTTCCGACCTTGTTGGTGGTCTGCGGAGGCATCTGGGGATGCCTCCCTACGCGGTCTTTTTCACTCCGCCACGAAGGAGATGTTGTTATCTCTCGCGTACTGTTCGGCATAAGAACCCGCCGGGGCGTGGATGGTAAGCTTGCGGCAATCTCTGAAGGCGCCGGTCCCGATTTCGGTTACCGAAGCCGGAATCACAATATCCGTCAAATACACGCATCCGAAAAGAACATAGTCACCGATCTTGTGGACTCCTTCCTGGATCACAACGCACTTGTTCTTATACATCTTCTTTTGATAAGCATTTTTCGTGCCACCTAGCGCGGAGGCCCGCAGAGCGTCATTCGCGATCTCAACAACGCCCACCTTCCCGATCATGGCCGGAACAACGATACAGACATCCTTTCCTTTGTATTGTTCGATCCGCAGACCGTCTTCGACTTCGGTTACCGCCCACTCCTTCTTTACATCCGCTGGCTTCTTTTTCGCAAAGAGGGAGATCGCTTCCTCAATCGCCTTGTTTCTTTTGATGATCTTTTCGACCTGATTTTCTGCTTTCTTCTCGATTACGTTCTCTCTGGCCTCTAGCGTGACGTGCTTTGCGATATAATCCAGGAAAACCGCTTTTTCCGATGGCCTGTCTTTAACGAGCTCCAACACGGTGTCCGCGTTTTCCGCATCAACCATGTTAAGATCCAGGAACAAAGCCGTCTCTGCCGCGCCAAGCTCCTTGAGCAGCTCCGGATACAGCGTTTTTTGCCCCTTCTTCACGTTCGCGGCAACATACTTGATGTCCGCTCGGCGAAATCTCTCCGGCTCCCGCAGCATAAACAGGAACAGATGTTCCTTTTGATACGGGCTAAAGTCTGTCCAGGACAGCACGAGAGGCAGCAAAGGAATGTCGTCCGCCATCTCAATTTGGACTTTCAGATTCCCGTCTATGTATTCCTGTAGTCCATCAATGATTCCAAAAACTCTTTTCCCCATCTTGGGTGTTCCGCATATTTTGATCGTGTGCAGGCGTTCCCGGCCTTCTTCGCTCGCCCAGACTTCCCCGTCTACGATTTTGAATATGCCCAAGGCGCAGAACGCTTCGTCTCCAATCTTCTTGACGCCTGACGGGATCTTGACGTCGACCAGGCCACTGCTTTGGAAAGCTTGCGCCCCAATCTCCCGCAGGGATTCCGGAAACACGATCTGCGTAAGCAGGACGCACTGGTCAAAGGCACCGTTACCGATTTTGACTAAGCCTTCAGGCAGGGTCACTCTCGTCAGGGTATCGTTGAACCAGAAGTGTTCACGGCCGCCGATGCTCTCCACCGTACAAAATGCATGATCCCCGATCTCCGTCACGCCATCCGGGATGACCACGTCCCCGCCGGGGCCGACATACTTTTTCAGAACACCGTTTTCAATAACAAAATCGCTCGTGTTGCTCATGTGTTTTCCTCCTGTGTTCGTTTATGTATGGCTTTCCCTTGAGGGAAAGCGTTTTCACTCCGCCACGAAGGGAATGATGTTCTCTTTGGCGTACTGCTCTACATAGGAGCCCGCCGGGAATGTGGATAGGTAAAGCATTATCACCCTTTATTCTGCCAATCCAGTAAGTAGGCCGTCATTTCTGTGTTTCCATATCGCTGCGCCTGTTCGATCAGAGATCCAGCGTCTTTTTTCGCGACAGCGAAAGAGACGATGCTCCGAAGAGCGTCCAAATTGCCCTGCTCCATGATCAGCGTCAGCAACTTCGCCTTCCGTTTTTTTACCTCGACATCAAGGTGTGCCTGCTGCTCCGAAGAAAAGCGCTCCCGGCTGGTGAGATAGCAGTAGGCGAAAAACTATGCCTGCTCAGTGGAGCCCTTGATTTCTGTGGGGATATGGGCGTATTCCGGGTAGTAGATTCCGGCAAACGTCTCTTTCCCGAAGGCGTCCTCGGAGATCTCCGCCTTCTCGGCGGGAATGTCGATATATCGCAGAGCACTACATCCAGCAAAGCACCATTTCTCCAGAAGTGTTACGCTTGCAGGCAGCTGCAATTCCTCCAGTCCTGTGCAGCCAAGGAATGCCTGCGCCCCAATCGTCTGAACGCCATCCGGGATCGTGATCTCCCGCAAGCTTATCCGGTTTACAAACGCCTTGCCGCAGATCATGATTGTACCATCTCGCACGGCCGCGCGTTCCACGGATTCATCAGAGTCCACCAGAAATCGTCCCAGGTAATGGCAACCGTCTACCACTTCCACCGCATCCCGATACCAGGGCGTTTTTCTGAATGCACCCGGCCCGAGATACCGGAGAGACCGGGGCAGCACCACTTCCGCCAGCGCCTTGCAGTTGGCAAAGAAATTGGTGTCCCGGAGTTCCTCCACGCCCTCGCAGAATACAAGACGCTGCAGCGTCGCCTTACTGCCAAAGGACACGGAATTCAGCGCCTTCACCGTGCCGGGAAACGTGAGGCTGGTGATCTTTTTCGCGTTTTCAAACGTATAGGAAAGGTCAGCGTACCCGGCATTCTCGGGAATCTCCACATCTCCGCCGCTGCCCTCATAATAAACATTGGCTCCGTAGTCGTGGCGGATGACGAAATCCCCGATGCGCTTCTCGCTGCCATCGCTGTTTTCCATGATATTCTTCACAAAGTTTTGTTGTTGCTCGTTCATAAAATGACTCCTCCTGATATTCTATATCTCTTCCTTCTGCAATACCAGCTTGATCGCCCAAGGGGGCACGTCGTAGTTGTTCATGCCGTCGTCCACGAAGACGAAGGCCGCGTCATAGTCCGGCTTCTTGGCCGGGAAGGGGCCCCAGCCGTCGGTGAAGTAGATGAGGCCTTTGAGATTGGAAAACTCCTTCTTCTCCCGCAGCCAGTCCACATAGGAAAACACCGGGCGGAAGTCTGTGCCGCCGAGGCCGCGGATCTTCAAGGCTTTCAGATACTCGTCAAACTCCTCCTGGCTGGTGATCTTCGCGTCCTCCTGGATGGTCGCGTCGCACTGGATGATGTGGACGTTGATCTTGGAGAAGAAGCTCTCGGTGCTCTTGAGGATGTTGTAGGTCTTTTGCAAAAAGCTCTGCACCTGCTCGCCCGCCACGGAGCCGGAGGTGTCGATGGCGATCACGAACTCCCGGATGCGCTTGACCTCCTTGTATTCCAGCGGCTCAATGAGCGGCATTTTCTTGTAGAGCTTCAGGCCGTAGGTGTAGTAGACGTAGTCGAATTCCTCGTCGTTGATCTTCATGGCCTCGCCGCGCACGGCGAACTTTTTGAGGAAGGCCGTGTAGTCGTACTTCTCACGGTTGACTTCCCGCAGGTTCTGCATCAGGTTCCCGGCCCGGTCGCCCTGCTGCTTTCCGAAGGTCTCCATGTCCATCTGCATCCGGTGAGAGATCTCCGACCAGCGCGCCTCGGCAGCCGAGATGCCGAAGGCAAGGCCGGTGCCTTCCCCGCCTCCGTCGCCCTCAGCGGGTTCCGACGAAACGCTGACGGAAACCGGTCTGCCCAGCGCCAGCGCCCGCTCCGCCTCCGTCATGTACCAGAGGCGGTGATCGTCGTTATAAAACGCGCCGCGCAGCTCCGCCAGCTTCTGCGGAGAAAGCTGCTTGTCCAGGTAATAGCGGTAGATCTTCTCTGCGGTGAGCTGCCTGATCTCCTTCTGCAGCTCCGTATACACACTCTTTTGCAGCAGCTCCCGCCGGGTGGTGGCCGCCTTGAGGCCGAGGCCCGTGATCACGTACTCCGCCGCGATGTCGCAGGCGAGATCCCAGACGTGGTGATCCACCAGCGTGTGCACGAACATGTGCCGGAACACGCCGTGCAGCACCATGTGCAGATACGCGCGCGTGACCGCCTCCCGCTCGTCCCTGTACATGCGCAGGACGTGGGCGGGGTCGTAGGCCAGCGTCTCGCCATCTGTGGCGAGGGTCAGGCCGTCCACCGCCAGGGGCTCGAGCTGATTGAGCGCCGCATCCAGAAAGCGCAGGTTCACCAGCAGCGTGTTGCGAGACAGGCGCAGCACGTCGGCGGCGAGTTTGTTTCGTTTTTCGATCTGTTCGTCCATGATTCAGCCGATCGCCTCAAAGGCGACCTTGTTTTTCTTGGCGTACTGTTCGGCGGCGCTCCCTACGGCAGCACGGATGACCAGCTTGCGGCAGCCCTTGAACGTATCTTTGCCGATTTTTGTGACGCTCTCCGGAATCACGATACTTTTCAGTTCCTTGCGGCCTTTAAACACTTCGTCTCCGATCGCCGTCAAGCCCTCCGGCAAAACCACTTCGCCGGATTGCCCAAAATAGTCGTAGAGAACGTCGCGAACGATCACAAGTCCGTTTGCGTCCGCCAGGCCCTTGCAGCCTTTGAAGGCGTCCTTTCCGATGCGCTTGACGCCTTCGGGAATCAACAGACTGGTGAGGGCCTCGCAGTTCATAAAGGCTTCTGCGCCAATGCTGGTCACTGTTGCAGGAATAGAGACTTCTTTCAATTTTACGCAATTCATCAGCATGGAATTGCTGATACTGGTCAGATGCGGCGGGAGCGAGACGGCGGTCAGACTTTGGCAGTTCAGAAACGCTTGCTCGCCAATGCTTTTTACTGTATCCGGAATGGCTATATCTGCCAGCTGGATACACAAGGAGAATACTCCAACTCCAATATGCGTCAGGTCAGCCGGCAAATCAACGGATTGTATTACGCTGGAATAGTTAAAAAAGGCGTAATCCGGTAACTTCTTCATCCAGGGATGAACAGAAATATGGGGTTCATTCGGGAAGCGCTTGCCGACCATCTTGTTGAATTCATCCAGGGAAAGCTCCTGCAAACCAAGCTCTTTCGCCTGCCGGCTCTTTTCCGAACCTTCCTCTACCACGACCAGATAATCCGCCTGACTGGAAAGATCGGATGCCAATTTCGCGCCATAGCCCTCCAAGTATTTCTGCAGCTCCGCTTTGGATTCCCAAACCGGGGGATAGCCGCCGGTCGGCAGCCTTCCTGAAAGAACGAACGTGAGTCCCTTGATTCCTTTTGCCGGATCCCGTTTCGCCGAGCGTTCGACGAGGGCTTCCTCATATGCCTCCCGTGCTTTTTCTTTCTTTTCCCGGACTTTTTCGAGTTCTCCCTGTCCCAAAGAATCCAGATAGTTCAGGATCAGAGCCTTCTGCTCCACATCGCCGCGTTTTTCCGCCTCCTCGGAATATCGGTCGACATTCTTTGCCTTGATCAGCTTTTGACTGCACAGAAAGCGCAGCAACTCCGGGTGATCAAAGGCAAAAGAGCAGAGCTTGTCGTCATTCTTGGACAGGTAAGCGATCACAGGCGCTCCGGCTTCAGACTGCGGATCAAAGCTTTTCTCCGAAACGGCTCCCAGCGCAGCCGCGGGACGGTACTTAGCCGGAACGGAGGAAAAGGAATCCGTAAAAATCTTCTCCACCTTTGCGCTGTCCAGCAGCTTTGTGATCAGAGGCGTCCATTGCGGCACGCTGACGCTGAATGTACAGCCTTCGAAAACCTTCGTGCCATCGACTTCCTCGATGCTGTCCGGCAGGCTGACATATTCCAGCGCCTCGCAGCCTGCAAAGGCGAGGTTCCCGATCTTTTTCAGCCCGGGCATGATGATCACACACTGCAGCGCTTTACAGAAGGAGAACGCCTGATCTCCGATCTGCATGGCGTTTTCGGGGATCGTTACCTCTTTCAGGTTAAAACAGCGTGAAAAAGCATTCCTTTGAATGACCTTCAAGCCCTTCGGCAAGGATACGTTTTCAAGCCCGTAGCAGGCGCTGAACGCTTCCTTGCCGATCATTGTTACTCCCTCCGGAATGATGACGCTTGTCACGCTTCCGCAGCCCTCGAAAAAGCCGGTCTTGAAAGCAGCATCGCCAATATAGGTAACGCCGGACGGGATCTCCACCTCTCCGCCGGCTCCCTGATATTTGACCAGACCGGTGGTGATCCTTCCTCGATCAATGATAAAATCGCTTGTGTTGCTCATTTTTCTTCTCCTCCCATATCAATCAGATACCGGTCGTATAGGTTAGAAAATGGCAGTGCCGCTTTTGTTGCCTCTTCCTGCAATACTTGGTCACCGGAAAACCGCACTCGGGGCACACGCCGCCCTCCATCTTCGTTCCGCATCTGGGACAGGTCATATTGAAAGCCTCCTTAATAGTCTTTTCTTTGCCCGCAGGACTTGCATTTCCAACCGAAGAGCTTCTTTTCCAGCTCACCGCCGCAATGCTGGCAGAGATTGTTCGCCCGCCGCTCCGCGCGCAGGGCTTCTTCTTCGTGCTTTTTCCGTTCGGCAGCTTCGCGCTGTTCGCGTGCGATTCGTTCGGCTTCTTCGCGTGCATGAATCCGCTCTTGTTCAGTTTTTTGATATTTTGCATAGCTGTCAAACAGTCTGGGATTACCCTGCAATCTTGCGTATCCGCGAGAGATTTTCTCCAGCATCCCGTTTTCTTTCAGAATGACCAGATCGCGATTAAACGAGTATATAGCTACTGCATCTTCACCACTATAAATCATTTTGCCAACATCTTTATCATTCCAGTTTTTCCCGACGCCGATCACATTTCCATCAGATTGCAGTGCTGCGTATCCATCGGTATATGCGGCAAGTGCGACAATATCTTTTGCTGCAGAAAGTGTTCTCAAGCTGCGTTGATCCGGTTGTGCCACAGTCCACATGTCTGTGCTGACGAGAGATCCGTCTCGTTTAACCCCATAGAGTTGCTCGA
>JAEEGI010029924.1_pt1 | contig 10265 bp, 11 predicted proteins | sample 8958751 | NCBI WGS metagenome assembly JAEEGI01 (sample SAMN16246545, study PRJNA631951) | gut metagenome | biome: gut microbiome; feature: rumen; material: KS-attached | host: Bos | place: Iran: Karaj | collected 2018-10 | reverse complement strand
CAGGTATGAGTTTCAGGAAGGCGTTAGAGAGAATTGTACTGAAGTATACAAACAATGTAAGGGCTGGAAAAACTGAAATGCGTCCAGGATTTGAACAAATGGTAATTACCTACAGAAGAATGTCTGATGGGTTAAGCGAGATACAGGCCATTGAAGAAATGGGAATGAAATGCGAAAGCAAAAACTATCGAAAGCTTTCAATGCTTCTCAGCCAGAATCTCAGAAAAGGCTCAAAAGATTTGATAGATTGTCTTGAAAAGGAGCAGCAAAATGCTTTTGAACTAAGAAAACAAAGGGCTATACGAGCAGGTGAGGAAGCATCTACTAAACTTTTGATTCCCATGGCAGGAATGCTTTTTATTGTAATTGTAATTTTAGTGGTGCCTGCAGTATTGCAGATAAATATCTAAAGGAGAGGAAAGAAATGAAGAACTTTTATTTAATGAAAATTAAGAATAGAATTTGGAATTTTATTGAAGAAGAGGATGGAATCGGAACAGTAGAGATGATTTTGATTCTGGTTGTACTTATCGGATTAGTCCTCATTTTTAAGAGCCAGCTTACTTCGTTAGTTAATACAATTTTTGACAAGATTAATTCTCAGGCTGGAAAAGTATAGTGGCTAAGGGATCACTTACAGTTTTTTTATCGTTAATATTAGTTTCTGTTATGACCCTTCTGTTTACAATGTCTGAATGTATTAGATTTGTATCTATTGATTCTATGGCGCAGGAATATACTGACATGGCAGTTGAGAGCGCTTTCTCAGAATACAATCCATATTTATGGACTAATTACAAGATACTGGCAATTGATTTGGGTTATGGAACAGATAATCTAGGACCGGGAATACTTGAAACTAAAACTGCTGATTATTGTCAAGTGAACTCAAATATCGACCAGGGAAACAACTACGCAAGACTGATGGTTAATGGTTGCGAGGCTTCAAGCTACGGTCTTTTGACTGATGGAAATGGTCAGGTGGTAGTGGCCCTTGGGGCAAAAACTGCAGGCTATGGAATACCATCTCAATTAATAGATGCCTATCAAGCAAATGTAGATGAGATAAATGGAATAGAGAAAGTGCCTGTAGAGGACAATGCTAAGTCCAGCAAAAATCAGCTGGATGGTGCTAGAGCTGCAAATGCTGAAGCAAAAAGAAGGGCAGCAGAAGATGATGACCCAGATACAGATCCAGAAGATATTCCAAGCCCAGGAAGTGTAGAAGATGACCCGTTTGATGCCTTCAACACAATTCGTGAAGCATTTTCAAAGGGTATTTTAGTTACAGTTATTTCGGAAGACAGTATGTCGGATTATGAAATAAATACGGACCAACTTCCTTCTCATAGAAGTTTAAATACAGGGTCAATGGAAATAACAGAGAGCAATGGGCTAGTGGATAAAGCTTTATTTATAGATTATCTATTAGCCAACTACAGTTGCTATACAAATAATCTAAAGCATGATGGTATGCAGTATGAGCTTGAATATTTGATTGTTGGAAATAAATCTGATGTGCAAAATTTAGCTTCTGTTGTTGAACAGATTTTACTTATTAGGGAAGCTGCAAATTATATGACTATATTGCGGACTCCGTCCCTTGAGAATCAGGCAGATGCAATAGCGCATATATTGGCAGGATTTACCCTTAATGAGGGGATAATTCAAGCTGTCAAATACGGAATTATTGCCGCATGGGCTTATGCAGAAAGCACCATGGATGTTAGAACTCTCCTGTCAGGAGGAAAAATTCCAATCATGAAAAATCTAGATCAGTGGAGTTCAGATGTATATCATTTATCGACCATAGCAGATGTAAATACGAAAGCAAAAGAGAGTGACACAGGCATTGGCTACAAGGAATATCTTATGGCATTTTTGGCAATTAGAAGTGAATCAACACTTGGAATGAGAGCGCTTGATGTCATGGAAAATGCACTTGGTCATACAGAAGATTATAAAAGCGTAAAAATGGACAACATGCTTTATGCAGCAGATATGACATTAAGCTTCACATCTGAAGAAATGTTTTTATCGATGTTTAATCAAGCTGAGAATACAAAAGGATATTTCATTTCAAAGAAAAAATATTTGTCTTACTAATCATAGAAAGGAGGTATAAAAAGGTGTCTCTAAAAATCAGAAAAACTATTCCCCATAATTCAAATAAGAGTGTATGCCGGCCGCCAATTGGCAACACTTCAATTTTCAAAATCATATCAAAAAAATTCAAATCGCCTATATGTAATATAAATTCTAAAGAGATGCCTTTTTATGCCTCCTTTCAAAAAGCTAGTTACACTATAGAGGCAGCAGTAATAATGCCTTTATTTATCACATTGATGGTCTTTGGAATGTTTATTTTTAGGCTGCTTCAAGTACAAAGCGGCGTTCAGCATTCGATAGATACGGCAAGTAGAATGATGGCAATTACCCTTGGGAATATATCCAATGAGGGCGAATCAGATAAGGATGTAGAGATTAATCCTGATGATGCAACCTTGGGTAGTTTTCTTACTAGTGAAGGGATGAAAGTAGCTGCGATAGGATATGCCCAAGCTAATATTTCAAGTAATAAAGTACCTGTTGAGTTTGTGGATGGCGGTGCCCTTGGATTTAACTTTTTTGAAAGTAATGTAGAAGGAAATTATATTGATTTAAAAGTAACCTATACAATGACATTCCCTGTTGGATTGCTGGGTGACTTTTCTTTTGATGTTTCTCAAAGAGCAAGAAATCGAAAGTGGGTAGGATACTCGAAAGCAGAAAACACTACAGATGGCCTTTATGTATATATAACTGATCATGGAGAGGTTTATCACTCTAGCATGAATTGTACATATTTAAGACCGTCAGTACATAGAGTTCCAATGGGAGATTTGGGCAGCAGAAGAAATAATGGTGGAGCAATCTATTATGAATGCAAGCGTTGCAAAAATGTAAAACCAAATGGATTTGTATTTTTAACAGATTATGGAACTGCTTTTCATAATGACCCCAATTGTACAGAGATAAAACATAACATAAAAAAGGTGTTATACGAAGAAGTAAAAGATAGTATGAGGCCATGCAGTAAATGTGGCCAGACTCATTGATATAATAGGAGTTATTATGCGAGAAATTGGTTTGATTATCTTCTATGGATTGACCGCGTTTGATGATATAAGAACAAAGCAGGTGCGAATACTTGAAATTATAGTATTTGGAATACTTGGAATAATTGTAAATGTTATTTGGCCGGTTAAGTCGGTTGAAAGTATTATATGCGGCCTTCTGGTTGGAATAGTTCTATATATTTTCAGCATACTTACAAAAGAAAAAATTGGTAAAGGAGATTGCTTTATCATAATGGTAAGTGGCTTATATCTTGGATTTATTGATGTTTTAATACTGATTTGGATAAGTTCATTTCTAGCACTTATTTACGGATTGATTAAAATCAAAAAGTTAAAAAAGGATAGCAGCTATGAAATACCATTTGTACCATTTTTGCTGAGCGGATTTCTATTGATGTATGGAATCCATAGTTTTGGGAGCTTGATTATATGAAACTAAAAGGGAGTTATACGGTAGAGGCTACAGTAATAATTAGTGTGAGTCTGATATTATTTGGACTTGCTGTAGCACTTGCCTATGAATTGTTTAAAGAGAGCATTAATTACGTAGCTCAGGCCGGAGAAAATTATGATGCGGTGCGAATGTTTAGACTAAAAGAAGCTGCCATGGATGTAATTAATGCAATTAGGGATTGAGTTATGGAAATTAAATATATAAGAAAACACAACGATAGTTTCATGACAATTATTGATGAGGCTAATGCTGTTGAATATGAAACAAAGATGATAGATTCAAATGACATATCCATTTTGCTTGAATATTCAATTTTAGAAATCGATGGAACAACACAGTATAACTACAATATTAGCCGAAAAGAAAACCTGCAGGATTATTTGGAAACTAGAGATTACTCTTTAGAGGCGATTGAAAAAATAGTGCTAAGTCTGCAGATTGGATTATCAGAATTGGAAAAATATCTGATAGATGAAAGCCATATTTTCCTTGAAAAGGACACTATATTTCTAGAGAAAACAAATGCCGGAGAGAGATTATCTTTATGTTACTATCCGAAGGATAATGGAACTATTCAGCAGCAATTTCGGGTTTTGATGGAACATATTGTTTCGAATTTGCAGGGAGGAGACAGAAAAAAAGCGGAGCATATCTATGCTATATACGATATTTGTCTTAAGGAAGACTACACCCTTGAGGAGGTGTTAGATTACCTGCAGAGCAATTCAGAGGAACAGCCTGAGATTGTAGTTAATAAAATTGAATTTGATGATGGTTTTGATGAAGACCTAGAGGACAATAGAATAGAAGATTATTTTGAAGATTCCAGTGAAAGCCTATATGACTATTATGAGAAAAAGAAGAAGAAAACATTAGGTGGAAGACTTTTATCGCTAAACATATTTGATGGCATAAAAGGATTATTGGAGAAAAAAGGTGAATCTGCCATATCAAAATCACTGAAATTTGAGGACTTTATTATAGAACCAGATACAGAAATCGAAGAAAAGACAGTATTGTTAAAAGACAGTAAGCCAGCTGGGAAACTGGTTTACGATGGCAGAGATGGAGCAGAGGATGATTACATTATTACAAAGGATATTTTTAGAATTGGTAGCTCTAAAACCAATGATGCAATATTGAATTCAAAAGCGGTAAGTTCCTCCCATGCCAAGATATACCGTGAGAACGGAGAGTATTTTCTTGAGGATATGAATTCATTAAACGGAAGTTATATCCAAGGTGGCATTTTAAATTACAAAGAGAAAGTAAAATTAAAGACCATGGATGTAATCAGATTCGCCGATGTATCCTTTGTGTTTATGTAGCCCCATGTTGTTATCAGCCTTCTAATTTGGTACAATAGTCTAAGTTTCGGGTGTTTGTACCCATAATTAGTTAGGAGATATGGAAATGGGATTTATTGACAAGGTATTTGGAACACATTCCGAGAGAGAGCTTAAGAGAATTAAGCCTATCGTGGATAAGATAGAATCATACAAGGAAGACATGGGAAAGCTTTCCGATGAGGAGCTCCGTGGCAAGACAGCAGAGTTTAAGGAGCGCCTTGCTAATGGTGAGACTTTGGATGATCTTTTACCAGAGGCATATGCTACTGTCCGTGAGGCAGGTAAGCGTGCACTTGGTATGGAGCATTTTAGAGTACAGCTCATCGGTGGTATTATTCTTCATCAGGGCCGTATCGCTGAGATGCGTACTGGTGAGGGTAAGACTCTTGTTTCTACACTTCCAGCATATTTAAATGCGCTTGAGGGTAAGGGTGTACACATCGTCACAGTTAATGATTACCTTGCTAAGCGTGATGCTGAGTGGATGGGTGAGGTTCATCGTTTCCTCGGTCTTACTGTAGGTGTTGTTTTAAATGACATGACTAAGGAAGAGCGTCAGGCCGCTTACAATTGTGATATTACATACATCACTAACAACGAGCTTGGTTTTGATTATCTTCGTGACAATATGTGCGTATATGAGAAGGATCTTGTTCAGAGAGGCCTTCACTACTGTATCATTGATGAGGTTGACTCAGTTCTTATCGATGAGGCTCGTACACCACTTATTATTTCTGGTCAGTCTGGCAAGTCTACTAAGCTTTACGAGCTTTGTGATGTTCTTGCTCGTCAGTTAAAGCGTGGTGAGGATCTTCCAGAATTCTCTAAGATGGATGCCATCATGGGCGTTGAGAGAAATGAGACTGGTGATTTCATCGTAGATGAGAAAGACAAGGTAGTTAACCTTACAGCACAGGGTGTTGAAAAGGTAGAGCAGTTCTTCCACATTGAGAACTTAGCAGATCCTGAGAATCTTGAGATTCAGCACAACATTATCCTTGCACTTCGTGCTCACAACCTTATGTTTAAGGATCAGGATTATGTTGTATCAGACGGACAGGTTATGATTGTCGATTCATTTACAGGTCGTATCATGCCAGGTCGTAGATACTCTGATGGTTTACATCAGGCTATCGAGGCTAAGGAAAAGGTTGAGGTTAAGAGAGAGTCAATGACTCTTGCTAGCATCACATTCCAGAACTTCTTTAACAAGTACGATAAGAAGGCAGGTATGACAGGTACTGCTCTTACAGAGGAGCAGGAGTTCCGTGATATTTATGGTATGGACGTTGTAGAGGTTCCTACTAATAGACCGGTTCAGCGTATCGACCATGACGATGCAGTTTATAAGACAAAGGCTGAAAAGTACAAGGCAGTTGTTGAGGAAGTTAAGGCAGCTCACGACAAGGGACAGCCAGTACTTGTAGGTACAATTGATATTGATATTTCAGAGCTTGTTTCTAAGATGCTTCGCAAGGAGGGAATCGAGCACAACGTACTTAATGCGAAGTTCCATGAGAAGGAAGCTGAGATTGTTGCTGAGGCTGGTAAGCATGGTGCAGTTACCATCGCTACTAACATGGCCGGCCGTGGTACAGATATTAAGCTTGACGAGGAAGCACGTGCAGCAGGTGGTCTTAAGATCATCGGTACAGAACGTCATGAGTCTCGTCGTATTGATAATCAGCTCCGTGGACGTTCAGGTCGTCAGGGAGATGTCGGTGAGTCACAGTTCTTCATCTCACTTGAAGATGATCTCATGAGACTCTTTGGTTCAGAGAGACTTATTGCTATGTTCAACGCTCTTGGTATTCCAGAGGGTGAGCAGATTAAGCATAAGATGCTTTCAGATGCAATCGAAAAGGCTCAGAAGAAGATTGAGGAGAACAACTTCTCAGCACGTAAGAACCTTCTTGATTACGATCAGGTTATGAATGAGCAGAGAGAGCTTATCTATGCTCAGCGTCATAGAGTTCTTATGGGAGAGGATATGCACGACCAGATTCTTGGCATGATTCGTGACAAGGTTGACGAGTGCGTTGAAAAGACTATCCCAGATGATGTAGAGAAGGAGCTTTGGGAGCTTCCAGAGCTTAATCATCTCCTTTGCCCAGTAATTCCAGTTCCTGTTATGACACAGCTTTCAATTGGAAACATTAAGAGCAAGAAGGAGCTTAAGGATAAGCTTACTGAGATTGCACTTAAGATGTACGATGACAAGGAAAAGGAATTCGATCAGCCAGAGCAGTTTAGAGAGGTTGAGCGTGTAATTCTCCTTAGAGTTATTGACCGTAAGTGGATGGAAGAAATTGACGATATGGAACAGCTTCGTCAGGGTATCCGTCTTCAGGCATATGGTAATAGAAACCCAGTTGATGAGTACAAGGCAGCCAGCTATGACATGCTTGATGCTATGAATGCATCTATTATCAACGATACACTTATGATGCTTTACAGAATCCGTATCGAGAAGAAGGTAGAGCGTGAGGAAGTAGCTAAGGTTACAGGAACTAACAAGGATGAATCAGCAACTCGTGCACCAAAGAAGCGTGTCGAGAAGAAGGTCTTCCCTAACGATCCATGCCCATGTGGAAGTGGATTGAAATATAAGCAATGCTGCGGCAGAGCGAAATAATATGACAAATTTAGAAGAATATTACAATAAATTCAATGAGGATAAGCGTCTAAACAGTCGCCATGGTATCATGGAATTCACTGTGACTATGAAGTATGTTCATAAGTATTTGGACTTGCTTGCCTCTGAGAATTCATTAGACAAATCCGATATTAAAATATTGGATATAGGTGCAGCCACAGGCGGCTACAGTATTCCATTGTGGCAAGAGGGTTATGACGTCACAGCTGTAGAGCTAGTTAAGCACAATCTTGGAATGTTAAAGGCTAAGGGTACTGGCGTGAAAGCATACCAGGGCAACGCCCTAAAGCTTAAGCGTTTTGAAGATAATAGCTTTGATTTAACATTACTGTTTGGCCCAATGTATCATCTGAAGACTAGTGAAGAGCAGCTTCAGGCACTTTTAGAAGCCAAGCGTGTTACTAGGCCTGGTGGGTATATTCTTGTAGCGTATGTTATGAATGAGTATGCATTCTTAACATACGGCATTAAGGAAGGTCATGTTCTTGAGAACATCGCTGAGGGCAAGCTAGACGACACATTTCATGTGAGACCTGCTGAGGATGATTTATATATGTTTATGCGCACGGAAGATATTGCAGCACTTAATAAGGCTGCGGAGCTTCAGCGTATGCAGATTATTTCTCCAGATGGTCCTGCCAATCATATACGCCGAGAGGTAAATGCACTTACAGAGGAGCAATTCAAGCAGTTTATCAACTATCAGATGACTGTTTGTGAAAGAGAAGATTTACTAGGAGCATCTGCTCACACAGTAGATATCCTTAAAAAATAATACTGTCTTTCGGTTATTCGCCGAAGAGGGGATTCCCCTCATGATTTCCCAAATTTCAATTAAAAATTTAATCTAGGGTCCTTGAAATAAGGACCTTGGTTTTTGATACCCTTTTTTACTTAATATGAAATTACTTTGTAATATCCTATTAAGCAAAAAACAAGCTGCGCTTGAAAGATGTGTCTCGCTGGCAGATGAATTTAATTGCTTACAGCAATTGCCAGCTCGCACTGCTGGAGTTTTGCAAAGCGAAACTCTAATTTAGAAAAAATGAGTTATGAGGAGTTATTAAAATGGAAATTACAAAAGAATTATTAAATAGAATAAATGATGAATTAGAGGATTTTTATGTTAAAGAGGGACGAGTAAAAAAGAATAATATAGAAAAGCAGGCACTAACAATTATTCCAAAGGAAGGAGATAAAAGTGTATGTCCTACTGTTTATGCAGATGAATGTGATTCTTTAGAAGAAGTATTAGAGATGATTAAAGCGGCATCAAAAGTTAAGACACCTGTTTTTGATGTAGATGAAATTACATCTAGAGAATACATTTTAAATCATCTTAGGGCCTGCATGATTTCAAAAGACAATATCATCTTAGAGGACGAGGAAGTAGTTTACAGACCTTTTTTAGATATGGCCATTGTTTATAGGGTGATAATGTATCATCCGGACAACAATCAAATCGGCTCAATTCTTTTAAGACAAGGGATGCTTGAGGATGCAGGAATCGAAGAAAGTGAATTATACGAAATTGCAAAATCAAATAGAGACTATCAAATGAAAACTCTTTTCCAGACAATTGAGGACATGACTGGGGTAAATTATGAAGAGGAGTTTAGCTGTCAAGACGGACCGGACATGTATGTAGTGACATCTAAGGATAAAATACAAGGCTCCTCCGTATTAATTACAGATTTAATCCAGGAGTTAGGATCAAGTATAAGCAAAGAATGCTATGTAATACCATGTAGTATCCACGAAATTATCCTTATCCCATATGATGAGCGCATAAAGCCAGACAACCTCAAACAGCTAGTAATGGAAGTCAATGCAACCGAGGTAAAAATAGAAGAAAAACTGACAGATTCTGTCTATTTCCTGGATAAAAGTGGAGTATCTAAAATAGCGTAGATTTCATAGTGGAAAATTCATGAAAGGATGATATAATGTAACTAGAATCTAGTTGCATATTACAATATGCCAAAAAAGAAAGATTTAATAAGAAAACTATTTAGAATACCATGGCCGAGGGATTTTACAGTTAGAGATTTAGATGCTCTTATGAGTAAATGTAATTGTAAAAAATTTCAGGGTGGGAGAGGCTCGGGTATAGGTTATCGCCATGAATTAACAGGTAGAAAATTGCAATTTGATGGCCCGCACCCTGGAAATGAATTATATAGAGACCAGATTAAAAGAGTGAAGAATTATATTTTAGAAATAGGAGAAAAGGAGTAAGGAGATATGAAGTCAGATATGATGAAATATAAAGGATACCGAGCGACTATCGGCTATGATAGAGTAGATAAAATTTTTGTTGGACACGTATTTGGTATCAAGGACTCCTTAAATTTTTATGGAAGATCTGTTGATGAATTAGAAGAAGCATTTCATGATTCAATAGAGAATTACTTTGAGGCGTGTGCTAAATTTGGTGAAACACCTGAAAAAGAATTTTCAGGTACATTTAACATAAGAACTACACCTGCAATCCATGAAAAAGCTTCTATATATGCAGCAGAAAACGGATTTACATTAAATCAGGTTGTTACAATGGCTATGGAGAAATTTTTAGCAAAGAAGACTAATTATTAAAGGGAGCATCATGAAGAAGCGAATTATAGGACTAGATATACTTAGAGTATTAGGAATTGTATTCATTTTTTTGTATCATGTGACAGACAGTT
>JAEEGI010029921.1_pt1 | contig 10265 bp, 8 predicted proteins | sample 8958751 | NCBI WGS metagenome assembly JAEEGI01 (sample SAMN16246545, study PRJNA631951) | gut metagenome | biome: gut microbiome; feature: rumen; material: KS-attached | host: Bos | place: Iran: Karaj | collected 2018-10 | reverse complement strand
TAATGTATGATGGCAGACGCTTCACACCTGATGATTTCAATCTGGAGCATGAGAAATGCCTGACTTTCTTGAAACAAGCAGTAAAGGAGAGTACCGCCAAGCATATCGTTGTGGTTACACATCATCTTCCGACATTATCAGTGGTGGCAGCCCAGCACATGGGTTCCGTTCTAAACGGAGCCTTTGCTACAGAACTGGGAAACTATATTGCCGACAGTCGCATTGATGCCTGGATTTATGGGCACTCGCATACCAACATTGACACCATGATAGGCAATACAAAAATAATATGTAACCAGATGGGATATATATACTACAATGAACATCTGACAAACGGATTTGAACCAAACAAAACAATTGTAATAGAATGAACAATAACAAGAAGCAAAGCGAAAGGGAAATCTTGGAAGAAATTCTGCAGACCCTAACTGAACAGAAAAAGACTCTAGAAATGATAGTTCCAAATCCTTTGAGGATATACAACAATAAGGAAATCATGGAATTATTGGGAGTTAAGGATAAATATCTCAAGAAGTTGAGAGATAACGGCTACCTTGGCTTTTCAAGGGAGGGCGACAAGTATTGGTATACGCAGAAAGATGTAGATTGTTTTCTGCACAGTTTTCATTATGAACCATTTAATAGCGATAAAAATTGATTATGGACTCTTTAGATTATAAATACAAACATGCCAGTAAACAAAAACGCATTATTGCGTTACAAGATAATAGACAGAAGCCTGCGCAACAGGTACAGAAGATGGACGATAGAGGACCTGGTTGATGAAGTATCTGATGCGCTGTACGATATGGAAGGGATTCGCAAAGGGATCTCTCTTAGAACAGTTCAGAACGATATTCAGATTATGCGTTCTGACAAACTCGGATACAATGCGCCCATAGAGGTTTACGATCAGAAGTACTACAGGTACGCTGATCCTGACTACTCTATCACTGAACTGCCTCTGACAGCTGATGATTTCAAACTTATCACGAAGGCAGTAAAGATGTTAGAAAAGACAGAGGGGAAACCTGAACTTCAGCAGATGGGCAGAGTACTTGCGAGAGTTAAGAAAAGGCTAACAGCCATTCTGAACTATGGATAAAGGAAGGACTCCGGTTTCCTGTTTGGGGAAATCGGAGTCTTTAATGATTGAGTGAGGAATCGGATTCGAACCGATGAATGACGGTTTTGCAGACCGCCCCCTTAAACCACTCGGACATCCTCACATTGTAGGGAGTTTGACAGGTTTCGAACCTGTGACCACCAGAGCCACAATCTGGTGCTCTACCTACTGAGCTACAAACTCCATTTATTTAGCAGAAGCAGAAGGGCTCGAACCTCCGACCTTCGGTTTTGGAGACCGACATTCTACCAACTGAACTATGCTCCCATCGTTGAGGTGGCGGGACTCGAACCCACGAAGCCGAATGGCGGCAGATTTACAGTCTGCTCTCGTTGCCGCTGGAGAACACCTCATTATATTCTTGTGGAACCTCGTGGAGTCGAACCACGTTCTCAGGATTTTCAGTCCTGCGCATACACCAAGTCTGCCAAAGTTCCATCAGAGGAGGCTAAGGGATTCGAACCCTTGGGACGTTTGACCGCCCTCTAGTTTTCAAGACTAGTGCAATAGACCAACTCTGCCAAACCTCCAATTTGTGCGGAAGCAGAAGGATTCGAACCTTCGGAGCCTTGCGGCTCGGCACGTTAGCAATGTGCTGGTATCGACCGCTCACCCATACTTCCGTTGGATTTCGGGTGCAAAGGTACAATACCCCTATGCAGCCTTTCTGCGTAGCAAGAATTATTTTGCAAGAAATCATCAAAAAAAGGTTGTTGACAGTTGAAACACCCTAATGATTTTCAACTTGTCAACGTTAGAACTTGACAACGGTTCGCAATAATTATTCTTTGCAGGATCTTGGATTGCTAATTCTGCAAAGGAGAAACACGGAATGGCTACAACAAAACAGAATTGGCTACAAATTGGCTACAAATTTGAAATATGTGAAAAAGAAAAGTCCCGTAAGTCATTGACCTACAGGACTCTTTCTTGAGCGCTTCAGGATGGGCTTGAACCAACGACCCCCTGATTAACAGTCAGGTGCTCTAACCAACTGAGCTACTGAAGCATGTTGCTATCTTTCGATTGCGGGTGCAAAGGTACGGCGAAAAATTGGAACTACCAAATTTTTGGGGAACTTTTTTGGGGTAAAGGGTGTTTTTTATGAAAATCCCGCAGATTCGGGGTGAATCTGCGGGACTTTTTACGGTTTTCTTATCTTAGAAGTCCATGTGGTCGAGAGCATCGCTGAAGTCTTTGGGCTCGGGCTTCTCGGTATTTGCCTTGAATTCGTCGCCAAGTTTTTCAGCTAATTTCTCGCCGAGGTCGCCATTCTGTTCGGGACGGGGACGACGGTCGCGGCGGTCACCACGCTCTCCACGATCACCACGCTCTCCACGATCACGACGCTCGCCGCGGTCATTGCGCTCGGGACGACGTTCGCGGCGCTCGCCACGCTCCGGACGCTCACCACGTTCACGGCGGGCAGGACGCTCCTGATAGCCCTCAGGCTTCTCGATGAGCACGCGGTGGCTGAGCTTGTACTTACCAGTCTTCGGGTCAATCTCGAGGAGCTTCACCTGGATGTGGTCACCCTCCTTGATGCCGGCCTCCTCGACGGTCTCGAGGCGCTTCCAGTCAATCTCAGAGATGTGGAGCAGACCATCCTTGCCAGGCATAATCTCGACGAAGCAGCCGTAAGGCATGATGCTGCGGACGACACCGTCGTAGACTTCGCCCACTTCGGGGATGGCCACGATGGCGCGAATCTTCTGAATGGCAGCGTCGATGGACTCCTTGTTGGGGCCGCTGACCTGAATCTTGCCCACGCCGTCGATTTCGTCGATGACGATGGTGGCTCCTGTGTCTTCCTGCATCTGCTGGATAATCTTTCCGCCCGGGCCAATGACGGCTCCGATGAACTCCTTCGGGATTTCGAAGGCCTCGATGCGGGGCACGTGGGGCTTCAGTTCAGCGCGCGGCTCAGCGATGGTGTCGGTGATGCAGTTGAGGATGTGCTCACGGCCGGCTTTGGCCTGCATGAGGGCTTTCTCAAGGATGTCGAACGACAGACCGTCGCACTTGATATCCATCTGAGTGGCTGTCAAACCGTCGCGCGTACCGGTGGTCTTGAAGTCCATGTCGCCCAGGTGGTCCTCGTCGCCGAGGATGTCGCTCAGGACGGCGTACTTATCTTCTCCGGGGTTCTTGATGAGACCCATGGCGATACCCGATACGGGCTTCTTCATGGGAACACCAGCATCCATCAGGGCCAGTGTGCCGGCGCAGACGGTAGCCATAGACGACGAGCCGTTTGACTCGAGAATCTGAGAGACCACGCGGACAGTATAGGGGAAGTCATCAGGAATCTGGCCCTTCAGACCGCGCCAAGCCAGGTGGCCGTGACCAATCTCACGACGGCCTACGCCGCGCTGAGCCTTGGCCTCGCCTGTGCAGAACGGGGGGAAGTTATAGTGCAGGAGGAACTTCATGTAGCTCTTGTCGAGCACATCGTCCACCAGCTTCTCGTCAAGCTTTGTGCCCAGGGTAACGGTGGTCAGCGACTGTGTCTCACCGCGGGTGAAGATGCTGCTTCCGTGAGGCATGGGCAGGGGCGACACCTCGCACCAGATGGGGCGGATATCAGTGGTCTTGCGGCCATCGAGACGGATGCCCTCGTCGAGGATGCAGCGGCGCATGGCGTCGCGCTCCACGTCATGGTAGTAGCGGTCCATCATGGCTGCGTATTCTTCGTCGGAGATTTCGCCCTTAGCGTCGTCAGCAAGTTCGGCACGCTCGGCAAAGAACTTCTCCTTGAAGTCTTCGAGCAGCTTCTCAAAGGCTTCAGCACGCTCCTGCTTCTCGAGGGCCTGCTTAGTAATATCGTAGGCGGGCTGGTAGAGTTCCTTGTTCATACGGGCGCGGAGCTCCTCGTCGTTCACCTCGTGGTCGTATTCGCGCTTGACGTCCTTGCCAAGTTCCTTACTCAGTTCAGCCTGCAGCTCACACATGGGCTTGATAGCATCCATAGCTGCCTTGAGGGCGCCGAGCAGGTCCTGCTCAGAGACTTCCTTCATCTCGCCTTCGACCATCATGATGTTCTCGGCCGATGCACCGACCATGATGTCCATGTCGGCCTCCTTCATCTGCTCGAATGTGGGGTTGATGACGTACTCGCCGTTGATACGAGCCACGCGGACCTCCGAGATGGGGCACTCGAAGGGAATATCCGAGCAGGCCAATGCTGCCGATGCGGCAAAGCCGGCCAGTGCGTCGGGCTGGTCAACGCCATCAGCTGAGAAGAGCATGACGTTGACGAAAACTTCAGCGTGATAGTTACTGGGGAATAGTGGACGGAGAACGCGGTCCACGAGTCGCGATGTAAGGATTTCATTGTCCGAGGCTTTGCCTTCGCGCTTGGTGAATCCGCCGGGGAAACGGCCAGCGGCGGCGTACTGTTCACGATAGTCAACCTGCAAAGGCATGAAATCTGTTCCGGGAACTGCATCTTTTGCGGCACAAACTGTGGCGAGAAGTACGGTGTTGTTCATGCGGAGCATGACGCTTCCGTCGGCCTGTTTTGCCACTTTCCCGGTTTCAATGGTGATGGTCCTTCCATCAGCCAGTTGAAGGGTTTTTGTAATTACGTTCATCTTGATTTAAAACATCTGAAAAATAAATAAAAAGCGCACAAAGCGCCAAAAACTGTGCAAAGGTACACATTATAATATGAATAAACGAATAAACGCCAATTATTTTTTGTTTTTTATGAAATAAAAGGAAAACACCCCGGACTTGACTGCCCGAGGTGTTTTTCTGATTGTTATGAGTAGCGGCTTAGAAGTCGTCGTCGCGCTGCTGCTTACCCTTTGAGTAGTAGCTCTTGATTTCGCTCCAGACGAACCAACCGTTCTTCTTTGTCGGACGAATCATGACGGTATGAGCCGTGGGAGACTCGAAGGACATGTCGCCCTTGTCGGTAGCATCGGGGTTGGGGAACAGGTTCAGCTTGGCAATGTCAGCATTCAGGTCGCCAGAGTGAACGATAGGACTAGCGAGGTCCCAACCGATACGAACCTTGTACGGGCCGTTGTCGTAGCCATAACCCTTGCCGTTAGGCTTGTACTGGTTGCCCGGCGTAGCGCCAGCGAAGTGCTGGAACAGGTTGTTGTGCTGCTGGTAGCCGCTGGTTTCCTTCTGGAACCAGCCAATGCACAGGTTCTGGAAGTCGTTATTGGCGATACCAATGGTATGCAACTGAGTGTACTGGACACCGTAGAGGTAGTTGATCATGTCGCGGCAGTCATAGCTGCAGTCGAGCAGACGGGGCAGTACGAGGTAAACGACAGCACCAATGAACAGGGGGTTGTTGCAAGCCTCAACGCGGTTGCCGTTCTCATCCTCAAGCAGGGTCTTCAGCTCGGCCACGTTGCGGGGCAGACGGTTGAAGGTGAACTCAGAAACCCTGTAAGTCTTGTTGTCGCCGGGGAACTTGTACTCGTGAGTAGCTGTAGAGTCAATCAGTGAAACCTTCTCCACGGGGATGCTGTAGGCAGTGATGTTGTTGATGGTGATACCCCAGGTGCCGCTCTCAAGCTGATAAGCCCAGTTTGCAGCTGCATTATCCTGGCCATAGCGGGCGTTCTCAAGGAAGAAAGCCGAGCTCTCGGTGATGTTGTTGGGAACCTGCGGACGGAAAGTGAAGTTTCCAACCGTTCCGTAGCAATTGATGTTGCCACCGGCCTGGATGTCAATCCAGCCATGGTTCTGGCCGTTAACGACCTTGTTGTGCTCAGGGTTGCAGTACGTGTAGTTGTCACCCATGGCGGCAACACTGGTCTTGCCTGTTCCGTCGTTAACGATAGGTGCATTGAACTCTACACGGAAGTACTGCTGGCTCTTCTGTGCGAATGATGTCATGGCAAAGGCAGCCACGGCGATTAAAGTAAATATCTTTTTCATAATGTTTGCTGTTTTGTTTGGTTTAACGGTTTTACTTCTTGGTGAATTTCAGTGCCTTGTTGCCTACGCGCAGTACATAGACGCCTGCGGGCAGCTGTCCGACATAAATAGTCGTGGCACCGTTGGCAACGGCTGCTGCAGCCACCTGCTTGCCATCGAGAGCATAAACGAAAGCCTGGGTAGCGTCGCCACAGCCAGAGACGGTCATCTGCTCGCTTATGGGAGTCTGCAGCTGAAGATTCTCAGCGGCGGGTGCCGTAGCGAGGTTTTCGATGCCTGTTGAGTTCATGGCCTGGCTCAGCTCATCCTCTGTGCCACGGAAGAAGCGGATCTCGCTCACGTTCTGCTCAATAGCACTGCCAGCAATTACGGTCATCAGCGAGGTGCCTTCCTGAACGCTCAGGATAGGACGCACATCCTTCATTTTCCAGAACTTGCCAGTGTTGGTGAACACATAGAAAGGCTTCGAGTAGTCAACGCTCGGCGTCTCTTCTTTCTTTTCGTTGTACAGCGTGTAGTCAATCTCCACCTGCTGTTTCTCGAAACTGATGCTCTTGACACCGGCTTCGCCCTGACCGTCCTTGAGGACAATCTCGAACGTGTCGCCACCGTCAGGAACAACCATCATACTCACGCGGACTACAGGGAAGAATTTGCCTGTGTTGGTCTTCACGCCAATGGCGTTCTGTAACTTGGCAGCAGCTTCAGCGTCAGCGGAGTAGCCCAGTCCAGCAGCCACTAAGGCAGCAATGGCTAAGGTCTTCCATCTTTGTTTAACTGTTCTCATGTTTTAAATTAATTAATTAGTGAATAAAAAAAATTAGAATTTTCCTTGAATCTTGTCGGCGGGAATCTCCACCGGCGTCTCCAGTCCGGGCCAGTAGTCTTTCTGGGGCTGTGCACCATGTACGTTGTCGTCCTTGTCGATGCTCTGGCGGAAAGCGCTCTTCACGACATAGTACTTGCCACCCTTCTCGTAGAAGGTCTTAAACTGCATCTCCTGCACCGAGCTGTACTTATCCTTCAGTTCCGGGTATTGGAAAAGGGGAAGACCCTGCCAGGCGACCGAAGTGCTGTAGGTGCCAAGAATCTTGGTGGGAGAGAGCTGAGCCTTCACCTTGGCGTTCACCTTAGCCTTATAATCTGTCACGGCCTTGGTATTGCGGTTCTTGTCGCTCAGGTTGTCAAGCAGGTAGTTGTCGTTGATGATGTTCATCACGTAGCCCTCCTGAGCCTCGGCCTTCAGCTCCTCGGCTGTTTTCTCGCGCACGCCCGTGCCAGCCTTGTAGAGTTCCTTCAGGCGGGTGTTCTCTGCAGTCAGCGCGGCCAGGTCGGTGTTCGAAACAGGCTTCTTGCCTGGTGTGGCCTTGCCTGCGCGCTTGAGGGCATCGGGTATCCAGCTGTTAAACCTTTCCAGCGCATACTCCGGACGTCCGTATTCACCGTATGACTCGGTGTTGCCTTTCATCCAGCGGATGACCTGTCCCATCATCTGTGCTGCCGAGGCTGCGTTGCGCACACAGGAGATTTCGTAGCCGCCCTCCTTGCAATATTTCTCAATGGCATCGTAGCCCCCTTCGTTCAGTGCCCAGAACTTGTAGAGAATCTGTCCATTGGCAGTCTTGTCGAGTTCCAGATACTTGTCCCAGCCGCCGGCCTTCTCGACGTTGGCATATTCGCGTGCCTGAGGGCTATTCCTCAGATGTTCTTCGCGAGCATTCTCCATCTGAACGTTTGTGAGAGCTTCAGCTCCAACGTTACCACTGCTTGTGCCGTTGACAACGCCCTTTACTGTTTTCTCGGCAGCGTTCTTAGCCTTCTTTAGCAGTCCGCCAAGCTGGGCGTTGGCACTGGTTTGTACTGCAAACAGCATGGCAACAGCCATGAGTGTGCGAATCAATGTCATTGTCTTCATAAGCATAATAATAAATAAGGTTTAATACTATTGTTGTTTGGGCTTTCTAGCCTCCATGTTTTGCCTGACCATTTCCTCCATGCGCAGCAGTTTATCCAGATAATTCATGGCAAACTCCATGGTTGCTTCTTGATATTCCGTCTTAGGCATCTCGGTTGAATTTGGTTTGACGGTGCAAAGTTATAGAATTCTGCTCATTCAACCGTTATCATTTAGTGAAATTCTTTTGTCATTTCGTCAAATTGCCCTGTTTTTCCTGGTATTGTGTGGGGGTTAGGCCAAAAGACTTCTTGAAGGCGCGGGTAAAGTTGGCTGTGTCATTATAGCCACAAAGGAATGACACTTCAGTGATGTTTAGTTCTGGGTTGTTGTCTAAAAGATGGCGCGCGCGTCGCATGCGGATGGTCTGAATGAACGACTGCGGCGTCTCGCCGATGAGGGCCGTCAGTCGCTGGCGCAGTTGGAAGGGACTCATGTTCAGCCGCTCGGCCACGGTGGCGGCGTCGGCTTGTCCCTGACTGAGCTGTTCGTTGATGATGTTCACAATCTGCTCCATCAGTTCGCGGTCGGCGGGTTTCACGGAGTCCTGAACGTTGCCGCCATCCGACTTGGTGGCGAGGGCGTTGTCGTAGTGTATCTGCAACTGCTTGTACTTCTCGCGCAGTTCCAGTATGTCGGCGCTGAGTTGCTGGTTGATAAGGTTTTGGCGCTGGTTGCGTCGGCGCATGGCATACCAGATGACGGCTGCCAGCATTAATAATAATAAGGTGGTGGCAAAGCCTATGAGGATGGCACGCCGCTTGGCTTGTTGTTCCTCTTGCTTTTCCGAACGTAGCTCGTCGGTCTCGAATTCTGCCTTGAAGCGAGCCAGACTCTCGGCCGTGGCGTTGTTGTAGAGCGAGTCTTTCAGAGCGTTGAAACGGTCCAGCTCGGTGCGTGCCGAGTCGGGACTGGTGGTCCAGAGCGACTCATAGATACCCTTTTGGGCATGCAGTTCGTTGTAGGTGTCGTGCAGCTGGCGGAAGATCTGCGCTGCCTCGCGGAAGTAGGGTAGGGCCTCGGCGGGGCGTTCCAGTGAGAGCAAGGTCATGCCCATCTTGTTGCAGCTGATGCCCAGCGACTGTTGGTTGCCCTTCTCGCGGAAGGCGGGAATGACCTGCTGTAACAGCTGTTGCGCCTCACGGTAGCGGTGGAGTCCTATGAGCACCGACGCTTTCTGCGCCATGCGCACCTTGGCGTGATCCTCGCGGCCTAACTTCTCCTCCAGATCACATGCTGCGTCGGCATATTCCAGGGCCCGCTGGTCGTTTGACATGGCGTGGTAGACCTCGGAGGCCATGCCTAAGAGTACCGCCTTGCGTTGCGGGTTCTTCGTCTCGTCGGTCAGCGAGAGCGCCTTCGTGATGTACTGCTCAGCTTCGTTAGGCTGGTTGGCTGACATATAGATGCCTGCCAGCGTGTTGAGGCTGGAACTTATGCGGTCGTTGTCGCCGCTCTGCTTGTCGAGCTGGTAGCAGAGCTTGGCGTATGTGGCCGCCTCGTCGTAGTTGCTCAGACGTATGTGGCTGATGGCCAGCAGGTTCAGGCAGTCTGCCTCCTCGTCGTGGTTGTTGCTGGCACGCAGCAGGGGCAGGGCCCGTTGGGCCAGCTTTACGGCATCCTGATAGCGCTGGCGGGCATAGTAGTACTCGCCTGTCCAGTACCACACCTCCATGCGCAGCGAATCCTTCGAAGCAGCGTTGCCATAGGTAATGGGGGCGCAGAGGTCGGCCTCGCTGTAGATGCGCATCAGCCGGTTGGCGGCCTGCAGGTCGGCATTTCTCTCGAAAGCCCTGAGCAGCGAGTCAACGACATCAGCCCTGCCACTGGCACAGGCCAGCAGCAGGGCGATGGTTGTCAGGCTTTTCTTCAGCAGGCCGTTCATCTGCCTACAGCAGGTTCATCGTGTCGGTGGCAATCATCAGCTCCTCGTCGGTGGGGATGACGACAACCTTCACGCGTGAATCGTCGGCCGAGATGATGGCCTCCTCGCCGCGCACGTTGTTTTTCTGCTCGTCGAACTTGATGCCCAGGAACTCCATGTCCTTGCAGACCTCGGAGCGCATGCCAATCTGGTTCTCGCCGACGCCGGCGGTAAAGACCACCACGTCGAGACCGCCCATGGCGGCAGCGTAGGCACCGATGTATTTCTTAATGCGGTAGAAGTACATGTCCTGAGCCAGCTGGGCGCGCTCGTCGCCGCTCTTGGCAGCGTTCTCCACGTCGCGCATGTCACTGCTTCCGCCCGTCAGGCCGGCCACGCCGCTCTTCTTGTTGAGCAGG
>JAEEGI010029919.1_pt1 | contig 10266 bp, 5 predicted proteins | sample 8958751 | NCBI WGS metagenome assembly JAEEGI01 (sample SAMN16246545, study PRJNA631951) | gut metagenome | biome: gut microbiome; feature: rumen; material: KS-attached | host: Bos | place: Iran: Karaj | collected 2018-10 | reverse complement strand
GGTCATATTGAGCAGGGTGCGGGCGCGGAGTGCACGGGCGTAGAGGCACTCGTACTTGCGCTCCAGTTTGTTGGGATTCAGCCAGTCGCGGGCCTCTTCGTTGCGCGCGTAAGAGGTCCGGCCTACGATGGGAAGCTCCGGGAAGAGCGACCGGACATAGAGATAGAGCTGGATGGAAATGCCGCCTCGCCAGAGCGGGGTCTTCTTTTCGCTGAGGCAGATGCCGTCCAGCCACTGGATGGCCCGGCGGGTGCTGCCGTCGCGCTTGTCGATCCGCGCAAAGCGGTCGAGGACCATCGCCGTCACGTAGGGCGACGAGGGCATTCCCTTCATCCAGCCGTAGCCGCCGTCGGCATTCTGGCAGGCAGCGAGCTTCTGTGCAAGACTGTTGGCCTCCTGGCCCAGTAAGTTTCTGACCAGCAGGGCGCCCGAGAGCGAAATGGCATCTTCCCGCTCGTAGCGGCAGAGGCTCTTTTCCAGGCTGTCCAGCAGCTGGGCAATGGTGCGCTCCTCAAAGATCACCTGCTCCGGATCCGCATTCTGAAATGCTTTGAGCAGAGCGGTGCGCGCTGCCTGCAGATCCGCTCCGCCGCGCAGCAGCATCGAGTGGGTTTCCTTGAGAATCTGCGCGCGCTTGCGCACAGGAACGGCCTGCGAAAGCGCATCGGTTGCGCCATCGCTCGTGAAGGCCACGAGAATGCCCAGCGTATCGTTGGTGCAGGCGGGAATCTGCTCCGCCACAAGCGTCACGGCTTCCGTCGCCCCGGCGGGCACGGAGAGCGCCTGCGAACGGGTCAGCAGCGGGCGGGCGCCGGGCGTGTAGGGTCCGTCGAAGAGTTGCAGGGAAATCCGGCCGCTGACGGGCGTCTGCGAAGCATTGGCCGCCGTCGCCGCGAATTCCACGCGGTCTTTTTCATAAAGAACAGCCGGCGGCAGCAGCCCCACCTTCACCGGCAGGGTGACGGTCATCAGCCGCTCGGTCAGCGCACTGCGGGCCTGCTTGTCGTGCACCAGCGTCCGCACCACGAACTGCGACAGCCGGTCGGAGGCCTTGACGGTGAAGGAGATATTCCCGTCGGCATCGGGCCGCAGGAAGGGCTCGAAGGCCAGAGCGGCGGACAGGTCGCTGCGGAAGGTTTCAGGGGTAGTAATTCCGGCTTCCATATCGGCCGACTGGGCGGCAACCTCATCCTTCAGGGAATACAGAACGGCCTCCTCCGCCACAGCCCGCTCCGCACTGGCCGCGCTCTTGAACATCACCGTATTGACGCTCTTAACGGCCCCACGGGTCATTCCGACGCTCTTCGAACTGCTGCCGTAGGCAATGACCACAGTTTCATCCAAAGAATCCGTATTTCCGAAGCCACCTGCATACCAACTCCAGGTGCTTCCCACATCCTGTTGGCTGTAAGGGACACTGATATAGGTGCGGTTTCCCTCGGAGAAGACCGGCCAGTAATTGTTGCGCAGGGTGTTCATCGCCTTGTCGAACACGGTGACGACCCCTTCTGTGCCGGGCCGGGTCCGGAGCGTGAAAGTGGCTTCCGCACTCGGATGCACCGCATCGGTAAAGCGGGTGAATTCCACGGGAATCTCCTCTTTTTCAACGTGATATTCCAGGCTCCTCCGCTGCAGCTTCCGGTCTTTGAACCAAAGGAGGGAGAGCGTCAGGTTTTCAGACCAGTTCTCGTTGCGCGGGAAGAAGAAATCCTGCAGGGAACCCTCTGCGCCGGGTGTTCCGAGGATATGGATCCGCTGTGTGGCGAAACGGACGGTCGCGCCGGCCGCATCGGTTCCCCAGAGTTCCGCGATGGCCCAGATATCGCCCCTGGCGCCGCCAAAGCGGGCCTTCACGCCGTTTTCACACGGGCGCTTCTCGAGATACCATTCGACAGGCGCTTCGAGGGCGGTGTCGGTATCCTCCATCCGGTAGAGCTTACGGACAATGTTTGAACGGGTATCCCGGCCTTTGGCATCTTTCGTCTGGATTTCAGCCTCCAGCGTAAAGCGGCGGCCCACTTCGGCCGGCAGTGGAATCTGCAGCAGTTCCCCGGCAGGAATCTCTCCGCTGGCGAGCAGGGTTTCTCCCGCCTTCAGCCGATAGGAGACCGGCGTGCGGGTGGCCGAACCATTGGGCGAAGCCACCCTAAAGCGCGCCTGCAGGGTTTCGCCGCGGATTACCATGAAACCGCTGGAGGAGAGCCCGTCACGGAGCGCCTCGATCGTCAGAGCGAGCGTGGGCGATAGATTGTAACTCTTGTTGAATGAGCGCGTTTCCCCCTCAGCGGTGGTAATATCCAGCTGCAGGGAGGCCCAGGTTCCCTCCGGATGCAGGACGATGCGGAATCTGCCGTCCGCCTCGCAGGCGGTTTCGCCGGATTCCTTGCCCGATTTCCAGGCGATGCGCGCGCCGCTGGCCGGATGGCCGGAGAGCATCGTCACGGTGCCGGAAACGGCCAGTTCTTCGCTCGGCAGGATCACCCGCTCGATTGGATCAAAGGCCGCATCGAAGGTCGGTAGTACGATATCGCCCACCAGAAAGCCGGTGCTGGCGAGGTAGTTGCGCCCCTCCAGCAGTTGAATCTGCCAGATGCCGCCCAGGGCCTCTTTGGGCAGAGGAAAACTGCCCGCCACGGCGCCGAATTCGTTGGTAGTGAGGGTCAGCGTGTCGCCTCTGGCTTCCCGGGGGGCGCTCAGGATGACTTGCAGTTTTCGCCCCTCCGGCAGCACGGTCTGCTCACCCAGCGCGCTCCGGTGCCAGGCGATAGCCTTGAACCGCACCGAATCACCGCCCTGCACCACGCTACGGTCCAGGTAGATCGCGCCGTGGTCGCTCGCCTGAGGCTTCCAGGGGGTGTAGGGGCGCTGCAGATAGACCGGATTGCTCTGGCGGTAGCGGCCGCCGGCATCCTTCGTCGTAAACCAGAATTCATAGCTGTGGAGCGAGTCCGCAGCGGCTTTTTCCAGTTCTGCCGGCAGGCGGGTAAAACCGTCCGGCCGCAGGGCCGCGATCAGCGGCTTTTTGACCCGCATCGTCGTATCGCCGCGGCGCAGCCAGAGTGAAACCGAATCCACCGGGCAGCCGGTTTTGGCATCGGCCACATAGAATTCGCGCAGCCCGCCGTCGTAGCGCCAGGCCACTGCCAGCGAGGCGATCGTGCAGCTTCTGACATGCTTCTTTCCGCCGCCGCGGGTCGTGACGGTATAGGTGTCGTCCGGCAGGTCCGGGATGGCAATCTTCACCGTATCAGTCAGATAATAACGCGGTGCCGGGTTGACGACTTTTTCTTTGTGACGCCCGCCTTGCTCCTGGCCTTTGAGGGTGAGCGTCGCCTGCGGGATATTCTTGAAAAGGACGAGGAAACAACTGTCCGTCGCTGCCGTGATGACGCCCTTCTGGTTCAGAGATTCAGCCACCTGGCGGGGCCGGGAGGCATTCAGTTGCAGGATTTCCCACCAGGCGGGCTTCTTCTGCTTGCGAAGCTGTTTTTGCTGCGCCAGGAAAGCCTGGCAACGTGAATTCAGCGCCACGGCCGCCGCTTCGCTCCACTTGGTTCCGGAATCGATCCGCTGTTTTTCCAGGTGGATCAGCGCATCCTCGGCCAGCGGCGCCAGTCCGGTCTCCCGGTTGCGGAGCTTGAAGGCCTCAAAGGCGGCAGAATCTGTCGCAGTAGCAAACACGGCCAGTTCACTCAGCCGCTTCAGGCCCGGCGAATCGGCATCCAGCCGCGCCGCAAAGGCCTCATGCAGCAGGCGGAGATATCGCTCCTGCGTCTCCTTGGAACGGGAGCCCAGGAGGAGTGCCCGCCAGAGGAGATACTCGTAGTCGTTGGCAATCTGCGAGGAGGGCAGGGTGATCTGCGGGTCTTCGCGGAAAGATAAAGGATTGTATGTGTACCACTTGGAGGTGCGTCTAGCAAGCAGTTGCGCTCGGTGGTCCGCCAGCAGCGTATCGACCAGCGTCTGTTCGCCATAGCCGTAACGGTAATAACCGCCGGCCGAGTTGCCCATCAGGACCACCTCCAGCCAGTAACCCCGCGACTTGAGTTCCTCGGCCAGCTTGGCGCGCTCGCTCTCGGCCACCTTCCAGTTGCGTCCTTCGCGAAGCGCCACCAACTGCTCGCCGGCCCAGAGGTAGTGCTTGGACCAGCCCCGCTCGGCCGTATAGGCCTTGTATTCTTCCAGTGCCTCCTCCTGCTCCCGGAAGCCCGTCATATTCAGGATGCGGACCTCCCATTTCGTGAGGTAGCTTTGCTCCTTTTGCGTCATGCCGGCATACGGGTCCACCACCTCGGCCGCTTTCGCCTGCCAAAACATGCCCGGCAGCAACAGCGCCGCCGCCAGCATCACTTTCAGAAAGAAACACCGTTTCATACGCGTCATCTTTTAGGATTCCTCCCCAAAGATACCAATATCAAGCCAAAGGCTCCCCGGCCGCTTCGGCGGCATGGCGCTCGCGGCAGATATCGGCCCACTTGGGGGATTGCGCGAGCAGGTTGTCCAGCGCATCCAGGGTGCCCGGGATATCGATGCCCTGCGGGCAGACGCTGCTGCACTGGCCGCATCCCACGCAGGCCGCCGGGCGTTGCGCTTCCGGCAGCGAATCGATCAGCATTGTGGGGCTGAAGCTGAACCCGTAGGAGAGATCGTTGTAGGCCTTGAGCAGCGTGGGAATGTCGAGCCCCATCGGGCAACCGTCACAGCAGTAGCGGCAGCCGGTGCAGGGAACGCCCTTCTTGAGGGTCTCCGCCACGCGCAGCAGCCGGGCGTCGTCCTCCGCGGAGAGCGGGCGGCGTTCGGCGAAGGTCGCCAGGTTCTGCTCCACCTGTTCCAGCGTGGACATACCGCTGAGGGTCACCGTCACGCCGGGAACGTTGCTGACCCAGCGCAGCGCCTCGTCCACGGTGGCTTCCGGCAGTCCGGCCAGCTTGCCGCCGCGCAAGGGCTCCATCACCCAGATGGGAATGCCGCGCTCGTTCAGCAGCGCCACCTTCTCGCGCGCCTCCTGCAGGGTCCAGTCCAGGTAGTTCAGCTGAATCTGGCAGAACTCGATTTCGCGGCCGTAGGGGCCGTCCAGAATCTCGCGCAGCCCCTGGACCGACGCGTGCGACGACATGCCCAAGTGGCGGATGCGCCCCTTCCGGCGCTGCTCCACAAAGTAGCCGAGGATATTCCAGCGCGGGTCCAGATAATCGGCGATATCATTCTCGCACACATTGTGAAAAAGGTAGAAATCGAAATAATCCACCCCGCACTTTTGCAGCTGCTTCTCAAAGGTTCCCGCCGGGTCGAACACCGGATAGTGCTGGTGGCCCGGGTACTTGGTGGCCAGGTGCCAGCTCTCGCGCGGGTAGTGGCTGAGGATTTCGCCGACTATCGGCTCCGAGGTCCCGTTGTGGTAGGGCACCGCCGTGTCAAAGTAGTTCACGCCGGCGCGGATGGCGCAGTCGATCATTTGGGCCGTGAGGGCCTTATTTACGGTTTTTCCGTCTTCCAGCAGGGGAAGACGCATCGCGCCGAAACCCAGCGCGGAGAGGCGCAAGCCTTTGAATTCGTTGTAAAACATATCCAAAGGTACACAAAGTTTGCCGATTTTTTGTAAGTTTGTGACCGAGAAAGAACCCTGTTTTATGCATATCGGAATCGCCGGGAATATCGGCAGCGGAAAAACCACGCTCACCAGAATGCTGGCACAGCACTACGGCTGGACGCCGAAGTTCGAGGCCGTTACCTATAATCCCTACCTGGAAGATTACTACAAAGACATTCCCCGCTGGTCCTTCAACCTCGAGGTCTATTTCCTCACGCAGCGCCTGAAGGACGTGATGAACATTTCCAAGAGCAAGGAGGTCATCATCCAGGACCGCACCATCTTCGAGGGTGTCTATGTCTTCGTGGCCAACAACTATGCCCAGGGCAACCTCACCAAGCGCGATTTCGATGCCTACATGGACCTTTTCAATGTGGTGATGCAGTCGGTCAAACTGCCTGATCTGCTGATTTATCTCAAATGCGACATCCCGCACCTGGTCTCCCAGATCCAGAAGCGCGGGCGCGACTACGAGCAGACCATGAGTCTCGACTACCTCCGCGGCCTCAACGACCGCTACGAGGAGTTCATCGCCGGCTACAAGGGCGAAGTCCTGACCATCGACAAAGCCGGCCTCGACTTCGAAAACAACCCCGCCGACTTCGCCTCCATCACCGACAAAATCGACGCCCGCCTCTACGGCCTGTTTTGATCAAATTCAACACAAATACCTATGAATCAAGAGTTTAAAAATGTAATGGGGGGGGGTAGTCTGACCTATTCCGCTCCGCAATGCCGAGTCTTCGGCCTCTCGCTCCAGCACCCCATCATGGGTTTGAGCAATCCCATGCCTGGCATGGCCGGTTTTTATGATTCCGATGACGACATCGAAATCCCCGGTGTATTTTAACAAAGGAGGAGCTTGCGATGAAAAAACACTATTTCCTCCTTTCTTCTGCCGCGCTGATTCTCTGCGCCGCCGTTTCGCTCACCTCTTGCAACGACATCGAGCGTCCCGCCGTCTCCGACAACGGCAGTATTACAATCACCTTTGAACAAGTCGACCCCGAACTCCCGGCTTCCGCCGACGAGGCTACCCGTACGGCATATCACGAGAAGTCCATCTGGTGGTCTGCCGGCGACAAGGTCGCCTTCGGCCAGTATGCTTCTGTCGGTGGGGATATGACATATAAGAGTTCGTCTGTAACGATAAACTCTGATACAGAAGTACTTACAGCGTATATATCAAAATTCAATACTCCCGACGACGCGACAGACTCTTACTACTTTTCCGTTTATCCTGGAGCGTCGTTCACGAACTACAGTACCAGTTCCGGCCACGTGAGGGCCCGAATCAATACACCGGCAGGACAAACTCCAACAGCAACCAGTTTTGACCCGGCAGCCGACTTATTGATTTCTAATTATGCTGAGAATCTGACGAAGAATGGTGAGGGTAAGTATGCTGTAACACTTTCTTATTACCGTCAGGTAGCCCTCGGAAAAATGAGTATTATCAACCTTCCCTCAGAGAGTAAGATTACTACTGTGACTTTCAAGGCCGAACACGATCAGCGTTCGGTTGTACTGGCCGGCGCTAAGTGGTATGATTTCACGACGCTCGGCCCTACCTCAACCTATAGTTCCAATACAACGTTGACACTGGACTATTCTGCTTTGGAAATCACTGGAAATATGACGGCTCACTTCTGCTGCTATCCCTTTGAATTGGATGAGGCTGACTGGTTTGAAGTAACCGTAACAACGGCGGCGGGTGAGGTATTCACGAAGAAGGTGACCCTCTCCGCCCTCCAGTCCCTGAGCTTCGAAGCCGGCCGAGGCACACGGTTCACGGTGGATATGTCCGCAGCTACGAAAAGTGCGAACTGGCTGTCAATCAGAGAGTACAACACTGCTCCTTATACCAAGGCTACAAACAAGATTTATTATCGAGTTCGCACGGAGAATAAGACAGTTAAGTCCGCAAAGATTAAGGCTTTCTCTGAATCAGCATTCGCTGCTATTGATGATTGGGAGACTTATTTTGCGTCAAATGGTACGACAATGAATTCCACCTCTATCTCCAATATGAACGGGGATTCAGGATACTCATCACTGTATAGTTATACTGGCCTTACGGGAGATACTTGGTATGTTGTCATGGCAAGAGTGGTGTTAGAAGATGACACTGTCGGATATGCTGTGGGCCGTATTAAAACGGATTGGGCGACCTTGACGGCAGAGTCCATAGCTGGCGGCATAAAGGTTACGTATTATGGAAAGGATCTTCACACGACTAATACAAGAAATTTCCGGGTAGTAGCGACGGATTTAGATATGGGAGGTCAAAGCTTTGCTGATTATTATACCTCTGTTTTAAGTCCTGGTACGATTGCGTCCAATATAGAAACAGTAAACTCGAAAAATGGAACAAGTGGTCTGTATTCAAATGTCACAAAACACTATACGGGAAAGAGTACACAGGAGACTATGGTGGCAGGTACAAATTACACTGTAATCATGAAGTTTGTAAATCTTCGAGGTGAAACGAAGATTCTTACCGCTAGTGCTGATGCTGGAGCTACCGAGTAGGAGCAGTACATTTCCCTTATAATCAATACATTACGAAAACTATGTAAGCAAAAAACGCTTACATAGTTTTTGTTTTTGGCTGAGTGTCAGGAAGTTAGCGTGCTCCTCCCTGATAAGGGGGCCGTGGTATTCCCAGCACCACAATAACAAGCTTATTATCAGCGAGTTATCTCGTTTCATCGTACTTTTACGCATAATGGGCAAGAAGTTGTGCGTTTTTTAAATGCCTAATACCTCAATAGATAAAGCCGAACATCCAGATGGGAATGGAGTGGCCTGCGGCAAATTCCATATCGTCTTTTACGAGGTATCCAACCTCGGCATCTTTGATTTGTTTGCCTTTTTTGTTCTTTCCTCCAACCTCAAAGGTAATGCCGTCAATCTCGAAATCGGAGATTTTGGAAGATGTGACTTTATGTACCTGCGAGGTCCAGGCCAGGAAGTTGGTCTCACGCATGTTGCCTGAGTCGATGATTCCATCTTCGGAAAGGGCGAGGGCGATGTTGCTGTTGCCAAGATAAAGTTTCTCCACTTTCATCAGCAGATTGTCGCTGTGACCGGGTTCGTGCAGGGCGCCAAAAAGGCCGGATTTGGTGAGATACTCGATGTAATCAGGAACAATGTTGCGGCTGATGCCAAGGTCACGGCCCAGCGTTTCGTTGCTGGGCTTGTAAGGGACGCTCTTGGAAAGGATGTACATCAGTTTCTTCAACTTGACTGCAGATGCAACAGTCATTTCCGCATAAGCAGGGATGTCGTTTTCCACGGTGCTGAGGATAGCATTTTCAAGACGAATAGGGGCATCGCTCTCTTGGAAATAGGGATAGAAACCGGTTTTACAGTAGTCTTTGTAATAAACAAGGGGCCGATGATCTCCGTATGGGAAGTCTATGCGCCCGTGCAGAATCTCGTCTAACGAAGCTGTCTTCAACGACCAGCCATTTCGGATGTTGAGGTACTCGCGGAAGGATAAGCCGGGCATAGTGTAAGGAATGGACCTGCGGCTGAGATCGGCCTTGTTCCCTTTCCGGAGGGCAAGGAGCGAACTGCCGGAATAGATTACTTGAAGAAGCGGTATATCGTCGTATATGTTCTTGATTTCCGTTGACCAGGGCTTGTATTTATGGATTTCGTCAATGTAAAGGCGCTTCCCTCCAGCCTTGAAAAAAGACTGCGCCAAATCATACAGGGTGTGGCCAGAGAAATAGATATTGTCAGCAGTGACATAGAGGGTTTCCTCCAGGTTGTCGAACTTTTTGATATGCTGGAGGAGCATGGTGGATTTGCCGACACCTTTCTGCCCCATGATGCAGATGAGACGGTTGGACCAATTGATTTTGTCATGGAATTCTCTGACATAGCCCATCGGGGTCAGGGAGAGTTTGAGGCGGAAAGTATTGTATAGCTGTTCCATACGAGCTTATTTTTTGCAAATATAATACTTTGCACTGAAAGTAGTGCGGTTTTTTGTAAAAATCGCACAAAAAATAGTGCACGGCGAAATAATACTGGCCAGGTTGGCTCTCATTGAACCCAGCCGCATTGGGCTGGCCAGCTCTGCTGGACTGCCGAATGCGGATGACCGCTTTCTCTATCGGCCCCATTAGCACTGACGCTGGCTACTGGCATCATTGGTCTCTATATCGGCATTGACTTGAATCGGCACAAAAAAACGCTCACCTATGTGAGCGAATCTTACTTTCTAGTAAAGAAATAGTATGAATGATATGCTATGGGTCCAGAAGCCCCTATCGCCCAACTGTCATATCTCCACTTCATTTCCTTGCTGGTTACAGATTCTACAGTATATTCATGATTCAACTTTGGAATATTAAGAACCCGTGTTTCCTCGTCATACGTAAAGATGTATTCATTAACAGAGCCATCTTTTTTGAATATTTTCACAGTCCCATCCTCGGAGAAATTGTACATATAGTCTGTGAAATTGCCCTCTTGTGTGCCAGCAAGGACATCCTCCCTATAGTTTTCCCAGCGAGTCAATTCCCACTTATTGCAAATCTTCTGAATCGTGGTTTGATTGTTCTCTTTGGTACAAGAGATTAGGCATAAAGCCGTAAATACGAAGATAATAATATGTCTCGTAATTACAAGTCCTCCCCGTGTGCTTGGTTGTGCGAATTGTC
>JAEEGI010029918.1_pt1 | contig 10266 bp, 5 predicted proteins | sample 8958751 | NCBI WGS metagenome assembly JAEEGI01 (sample SAMN16246545, study PRJNA631951) | gut metagenome | biome: gut microbiome; feature: rumen; material: KS-attached | host: Bos | place: Iran: Karaj | collected 2018-10 | reverse complement strand
TCATAAGCGATACCTCTACGATCATACAGTTCATTCAAGTAGTAAAATATGTTCTGCGCCAAAATATTAGCAACAGACCCATCTGTGCCATTAGCCATAGCATCAAAACATTTGAATATAGAATTATAAAGAATATCCTCGTCTAACTTACTCCTATTTGTATTTGCAATTCTCGCGATTCGCAAAAACTCATTATAAAAGCTCTGATGATTCTGGTTTTTTGCAGGTCCAAGACCAATCATTTTACACATGGTATCATTGATCTCTTGGAATGCATCATTATAAGAAATGACCTTATACCTTCCATACTCTGTCTTAAAGAAGTTCCCGTTGTCATAATCAATTCCGTTATAAAGCTTTCTTGAAGGCTTTGCATTGGGATTTATAGTATCCCCTTCACTCTTGCTCTCATTTCTATCTATTTTTTCCTGTGTCTTTGCCTTATTTCCATTATTATGACTTAATTTTTGATCGTATTCTTTCCTTGAAGCTTCCGACTCAAATGCCACTTCCGCTTCCGCTATTTTTTCTAAAAGCTTTTCTGCCTCGTATCGTTTATCCGTTGTCGGCGCGCTGTTTTGCCTATTTATCTGTTTCTTCTTTTCTTTAAGCAGTTGTGCTTTTATTCCGTCAATATCAAGACTTCTGTTTAAGGAAAAAAGCTCGTAATAATTATCCATAAGGTCTCCTTTTTAATCCCACTACATATTATCAGAAATATCTTTTGCAATTATTGTTCTTCTGCTCTCACCAACAAGTCCTTCTTCTTCGACCCTATTAATCATATTAATCCAAATTCTTTCAAAGAAACTTCGCATTGCTCTTGCATTTCCAAATTTAGAATCTCGGTTCTCATACATTCTCTCTATTTGGCTATTGATCTTATCTTTTGCAGATTCCTGAACAATTACATTTCTCTCATCTGCAAAGCCATAGAAAATATGAACCAATTCATCAAGCGAATAATCCGGAAACACAATTGTCTTTGCTAGTCTACTCTTTATTCCTGAATTGCTGTTCATAAAGTTTTCCATTTCTTTTGAATAGCCTGCAAAAACAACAATCATCCGGTCTCTATTGTCTTCCATCTCTTTAATCAGAGTCGCCACCGCCTCCATACCAAAAGAATCATTTTCGCCATGGACCAAATCATATGCTTCGTCAATAAACAAAATTCCCCCATATGATCTTTCACACAATTCTTTTGTCTTGATTGCTGTCTCACCCTGATATCTGCCTACAAAATCACCTCTGGATGCCTCTATCAACACTCCGGTTTTCGCAATTCCAATTGCAGACATCACCTCCGCATACAATCGTGCCACCGTGGTTTTTCCAGTCCCAGGATTACCAGCGAAACATAAATGCATATTATTATTTACAAAAATACTATCAATATTGCCTTCGCCTCTCTCATGTTTCAAGTAATCCATCATTCTTACATTAGATTTGATTTCATACTTCACATCTTTAAGTCCAACAAGTTTATCAAGTTCACCAAGTATCTCTTTTGCCTTATCCTCAGCACTTTCACTCAAATCTATGCCAAAATCTTCTGGAGTCAATATTGTCATATATTCAACACTAGCTTGCTTAGGATTAAAACGTATGGCCTTTTCCATATATGCTTCGTTCATCAAAGTACGAACTGCTCTGGCATTACCAAATTTACTATTAACACGTAAGCGATTGATTCTTTCTTTAAATGCAAGCTCTCCATCCGTACTAAATGAATAACGCTGTTCTGTTGCCATATTCCTTGCAATCTGTAATAGTTCATCCTCACTATAATCTGGAAATTCTATAGCCTTGGTAATTCTGCTTTCTAAGCCTACATTTGCCTGTAGCAATTTATACATTTCATTTTTATAGCCAGCAAGAATTACAACCAGTTCCTTTCGATGATCCTCCATTTCCTTTACAAGGGTATCTATAGCTTCTTTTCCGAAATCATCATTATCACCATTTATTAAGCTGTACGCCTCATCTATAAAAAGAACGCCACCCAGAGCTTTTTTTATTACATCTTTTGTTTTTACTGCAGTATGTCCCTGGAACTCTCCTACCAAATCACCTCTTTCAACCTCAATGAGTTGCCCTTTTTCAAGGAATCCTGCATTATGAAGAATCCCAGCAAGCAATCTTGCCACCGTTGTTTTGCCCGTTCCAGGATTTCCCACAAAAGCGAAATGGTATGAGTCCTGATTATCCAATGCAATGCCCAAAGTTTCTTGACGAGCTTTGTCAAACTCTATTTTTTTCTTAATCCTTAGAATTTCATTTTTTACTGCATCTAAGCCGATAAGATTACCAAGTAGTTCTTCGGCAGCCTCTGGAGGAGTCTCGTCAAAAAAACGCGACTCATTATCAAATGTTTCTATTTCCTCCTGTAAGTCTCTCTTATCCCTTATTTTGCAAAGTAGCTCCAATGCTGTCTGTGCCACATCTGAGTTTGGATATATTCTCAATATCCTCTTACTCATTTTTTCGCATTCATCATATCTACAAACCTTATAAAGATATATTATTTCTGTTTTGAATATAGCAAGACTTTTACTGATTTCCTTAGCCTTTTCTATCAGTTTTTCAATTTCTTCATCATCAATATTGTTTTTGATCAACACCGAGATGTACTCGCCAATAACTTCCTCGTCTAACGGATACTCAGAATATGCCTCACGCATCTCACGTACAGCTTTTTTTATATTATTATCCGATAAGTAATAACTGGTACGCGCAAAATAACACTCTTTAAATTTCCGCTCTCTTATCCTCTCAAAAAGCTCCTCTAGTGGTTCATCAACTTCTACTTCAGAAGAAACTAATATAATTCCTGATATAGCATAAGGATTAGTGGAATCATAGTAATATGCCTGCCTGTAATACTTATAGGCTTCATCATATTTTTGTTGATGATACAAAATTTTACCCATCATATCCAGAAGAGATGGATTATTTGCATCTGCCCTTAGTCTACTCTGTATAATTTCATAAGCTGCATCACTTTCTCCGCATTGAAGAAGCCTGTTTATTTGATTGGCTATACTTTTCATTTCCTTGTTCATTCCGCGCCACCGTGCTATTTATTTTTCTTTATTCAATATCAATACCGCCTATATATTTCTTCTTATCATTGACTTCCTCATCCGTCAAATTAGCTTCTCTATCGATATGCATTTCTCCAAGGTCTCTCCCATCTATATCATCTTTGACTCTTACATGAATAATTCCATTTGAATCATACTGCATCATAAATCTCAAAGGTGATCCCTTAGGTCGTGGAGTCAAATCCATCAATGAAGTTCCAATTATCGTGTCATATTCAGGGTCTTCATCTTCACCTTCTACAACTCGTACCCTTAATGATTTTTGATTTTCCACTACCGTTTTGAATACATCCTCTCCATAAGCAGGAATTGGTGTATTTCTTTTAATAAGAAAAGTTGCATATTCGTTCTCATTATTATCATCCACTGTTATAACGCCAAGCGAATGCGAGTTAACATCAGTTACTTTTATTTCTTTTTCTGCTTTAGGTTTTTCTCCGGTCGTTTCAACATTTAATGTATCTGCATAGTAAGCTGCACCCATAGCAACTGCTTCATCAGGGTTTAACTCATGCGATGGCTCAATTCCAGTAAGATCCTTAATCATATTTTGAATAGCTGGAATTCTTGTAGACCCACCCACAAGTAATATTTTAGATATATCCGACCACTTAAGCCCAGCATCATCCATAGCAATTTCCATACTTGCTTTTGTGGAATCAATCTGGCTCTTAATCATAGCCTCGAATTCTTCTCTGGTAATTTCAACCTTAATAGGTTTTCCTTGCGATACTATCGATAAACTTGCCTTTGGCCTACTAGAAAGCGCTTTTTTCAAATTTTCTGCTTTGATTCTCAAATCCTGGCAAGCAACATCATCATCCTCAAGATCCAAATTATGCTCTTTCTTAAACTCATCGATAACCTTGTTGATTATGGCATTATCAAAATCAAAACCTCCAAGATTTCTGTTACCAGTAGTTGACAGAATATCTACCTTAGTAAGATTATCTGACAATCTCATTATGGTAATATCAAAGGTACCTCCGCCAACGTCATAAACCATAACAATACCATCTGAATTAGCCTGACCATGACAATAAGCAAGAGCTGCAGCAGTAGGCTCATTTATAATTCCAAGAACTTTTAGTCCAGCTATCTCGCCTGCATCCTGAGTTGCTTTCCTTTGTGCATCATCAAAATACGCAGGAACAGTAATTACTGCGCCATCGATTGTTTCTCCTGTTGCATTTTCTGCATCTTCCTTGAGTCTCTTTAATATCATTGCAGAAATATCTTCTGCTGAATATTTCTGATCTGATGAAATATCAAAAGAAAAAGCTTTCTTCCCCATCTGGCGTTTTACAAACTGGCATACACTGTATGGATCAACAACACTGTTATCCTTAGCCTGCTCTCCAACTATAATTGAGCCGTCTTCAAACATGACAACAGAAGGTGTTGTTCTCTCCCCCTCTCTATTAGTTAATATTTCTGCGCGTCCATCTGCGCCTAAACGAGCAATTGCTGAAAAAGTCGTTCCTAAATCAATGCCTACTAACATTTAATCCTCCTTACTCTCTACCATATATTGATTTAAAGTCTCGATAAATTTATTAAAATCTATAGCTTTGCCATCTTGTCCCTTATCAAATAACTCATTTCTTAAATATGCGACAAGCTGCTTTTTATCCTCATGACGCAGCATCTTTTTGTACTCTTTTGATGCTTTTCTTATATCGGGATTCTGCGATTCAAATCTTATAAACAATCCATTAAGCCAGCTATCTGTAAACAGATACCCACCCACATCATCATAGTTTTCCAGAAACCTAAGTACAAAAGCATTCCATTTCGTAAATGAATCGGCATTCACATATACTGAAATCTGCTCTGGAACCCCATCCATTATTCTCCCCATTGATATATCCATAGTTGAATAATCAAATGGCTGAATGTGTCCTAAAAGCTTCTTCAGCTTATCTTCATCTATTTCAGTTATCTTTTTGCATACCAGCCGGTACAGTTCATTTATTGTCTGTAAAGCTCTTTCGGAATAACATGCTATATCTCTGCTAAATCCATATTCTCCATACGCCTTTTCTGAAGGCATTTTCATAGGAAGCCACCTAAACCTGTCCTTGAAACTATTCTGACTAGAATCATACTGATATGAAATAATGAATGGACTATCTATTCCCTGCATTTTTACTAAATATGCTTTAATATACTGCAGCCCTACACATTCCACATTTTTGATTTCATCAACATTAGCATTTAATATATCCCCTTTATACTGCTTGTATTTAGTGAAATCCGCATTCAAGAGCTGAGTGTTTATCTCATCGATAGAAACGCCCTCTATATGAGGCATATGCGGTATTACAATAAAGGTTTTATCTTTGCCTTGCAAATCAGCTTCAGAAGGCTGCTCACCAATCTTTAACAAATCACCTGTTATAGCATCAGCCTGAAATCTCTGTCTTACATTAGCATGTTCTATCTTCTGTTTCATTCCTAATGATTCTCTGCCCAATTCTGTAATGCCATTAGAATCCACAAAAGAATATCCCATTAATAAATCAAGAATTTTCTGCGTATAATTAGGACTTAATCCCATCATATCAGCAATCTCTTTAGCACTTCCAAGCCCTGCATCGACAAATCTCAGGACAGTGAGTGGAACAAGATCAAAGTCTTCAAAAGTCGTTTCAGATACTTCCATCTCTAAAATTGCAATTGGATAATAAACCTCAGTAAAAAGCTCTATCCTGCTGGGAATAATCTGAGGATTCTGCGCCATTATGCGATCCAAAACCGTATTAACTTCATAATTATGTTTTTTTTGCTGTTGTTTTTCAGCCATCCAACGCTATCCTCTTGGCAAACTCAGCATAAGACATCAGTTCGCCTCTTCCTCCATTTACATCGTCTAACATTTTTTTAATGAAATCCGAAAATTCCTTTTCACTATGTTCATATATGGGTTCTTCCATATCATCAAGCTCCTGGTATAGACATCCCGCCAAAAAGCGCATATCTCCGATCATAACAAGGGTCTTTTTGCATCTACTCATAGCAACGTTTAGTCTTCTCAGCTCATTAAGGAATCCTATTCTACTCATCGTTGGCTTCTTTTTTGAGCTCTTTGTAAAGCTATAAATAATCAAATCTCGTTCCTGTCCCTGGAAGCTGTCAAGTGTTGCCACCATAGAATTTGCTGTTTCTGGAGGAACTACACCCTTTAATGCCTTTTTTATTCTGGCAACCTGATCTCCGTAAGCTGAAATTACACCAATCTCGCTCATTTTTATATCAAGTTTTTCACCAATAACGTGCCTAACTATTTGTTTACATATTTCAGATTCAAGAACATTAAATGTTCCTCTTTCCGGCGTCCTTTGCTCGTAACGATCCTTAACGTCAGAAGTGTCAACGACAATAAATGGTTTATCAGAAAGCCCTGGCATAAGTCCCTTCATGCTGCGCTTAAAATCTGGAGATTTGTACTCACCGTTGTAAAACCACTCAGAAATAGTATCCGCTATTTCTCCTGGCATTCTGTATTGCGTATCGAGCATCATCTTATTGGAATCCGGAAGCTCATTGAACATCTTTTCAAAAAGGCTCTTCTTAAGTAATTCCGGATCAACCCCATTTATTTCACAAGCTTCAATCAATTCTTGATCAGCTGAAGGAGGAATCTGCTTATAATCCCCAAGCATAATAAGCTTATTAGATACTGACATTGGCACCAGTGCATTATGAATCTGTATCTGTCCAGCCTCATCGATAATAGTTACGTCAAATTGAAGATTTGCAAATCGCTTCTGCGAACTGACACCTATACACGTAGCACCTACAAGGTCCACTGTTTCAAGTATAATTTCATTTAGAGCATAGTTCTGCTTTCCAACAATATCCTCTCTCCATTGTTTTTCATTATCCAAAAGCTTTTGGGCTCTTATAATCTCTCCGTCAATTCTATCAAGAAGAGATCTGAGTCTTACGGGAGAATCCAGATCATCCTTGAAAATGACTATTGATTCGAATAGATGTGCAATCCTCGGAACTTTAGGAAGATCCAAGTTGAGATTTTCATAGCCTTGTATTTTTTTCTTCTGTGCCCTTGCTATATCATGCTCATACTTCTGTTTAAGCATTTGTTCAGTCTCTGTATACATGGCACTGTATTTGCTATAATCCGCTTCATTCTTTGCAATCTCGTCTTTTAAAAGTACCAATTCCTGCTCTATCTTTTGTGCCAAAGCAACATCTTCTTTATACTGAGCTTCTTCAAGCTTTCTAAGTATGATATTTTTCGAATTATGCTTTTCTATATTGTCTCTCAGCTCTGTGAGTTTATTATTCTTCAAGTCAAATTCATTCTTTTGTCTCTTTGTCTCCTCAAAGAATCTATCTTGTCTTATCTTAATTGGCTTAAGCTGATTATCTACGCTCTCTTTATATTGGTCGTTTATTTCATCTACTTCAGAAAGTTGCTTTGAAAAAATCATGAATCGCTTTCTATATTCACTCCAATTACTAATCGCAGATTCAAGTTTTAAAAGATTATTCTGTGTAGCAATATCTATGCTGTCATTCAGCCTTACCAATTTCTTTTCAAACATGTAATCTTTAACATCGTCCTGAAGTTTTGACTCGGATCCTATTCTGATTACATCAATATCTTTTTCCTCAGCTAGTCTTGCAAGTACATTGTCTACCGCTTTATTGTTTTGAGAAGAAACCAGTACCCTCTTGCGTTCCACATTAACAAAGTACTTAACCCACTCAAGGATAACCGTAGTTTTTCCAGTTCCAGGCGGCCCCATTACCAGGAAAACATCCTTAGATTTTATACCTTTTTCTATAGCTGTTATCTGGCTCTTATTTGGAGGATAAGGCTTCTGATTCTCTAAGTTGTAAATTAGTTCGCTTAAATCCTTATCTTCAAATCCTGCAGTTTTATTACCACCAAGAACATTTTTCATAAACTTAGCTTTGGACGCGCCACTTGCTATTTTCTGATTAGCTGCAAGCTGCACATCTTTATTCACCGTTGAAAAAGACAGTGATATAAAACCAAACAAAGCAAATGAATCTACGCTAACTTGCTTGTTAAAAAGCACAACTATTTTTTTGTTCTCGTTATCACTAAGATCTATTTCAACTATTTCTCCATTGATTCTCTCGCTGTGTTTTCCTTCAAATTCAACCTGCGTACCAATATCGAATACTGATTTATCAATGTCGTCCACTATAAATGCATATGCTACCCTATCTATGCGGTCATAATCAGTTGCATAAAATTCTCTATAGGATATCTGTCCCATCTCATGAGTTTTCTTTTCTTCAAGCTCACTTGAAAGAATTGAGTACTGTTCAGACTGCTTAAGGACTTCTTTCAGAAATAGTTCATCATAATCAGTCTCACTTGATTCCGCCTCTATTTCTTCGTCATTTTTATCCTCATTGTGATACTCTGCCCGCTTGATTATCTTTATTATCTGATCCGCTGAAGGCTTTGTATCTCCGCAGTCCACAGAATTGTATTCATGCTTTTGTCCAGAGATATACTTGTATTTAATGTCACTCTCCGGAAGCAAGACCTCTGCATCCACCCCATTCTCAGCACTAAGAATTATGCCTTTCTTCAATGCCTTATTCTGCGAAAACAAATTGCTCTCGTTATAAAAAATTACAGAAAAGCCATCAAATGTTTTGTCATTTAATGCACAGCCAAAACATCCAAATGAGGTCACAAGTTCGAATTTATCATTCTCATGCTCAATCGGTGTAATAATAAGTCTTGTAAGTTTAGAGAGCATAGCAACACAGTTTTCAGGAGACTCATTACTTTTGCTGATTCCCTGATATGCACTGTTTGTTATTCCAAACTTGATTATGCAGTTTATCTTTATAGCATCCTTATCGAATTTAATTATCTGCATTTTGTTTCCCTAATAATTTTTTTCAGATCATTTATCAGCTCTGAGTAGTTCCTGTATCTATCCTTAGGTGAATATGCCATAAGCTTATTAATTGTTTTATTCATATTTGCACTTGTGTCCGGTTTTTCTGCTATAACCTCTTTAAAAAAATCCCATTTACCTGCAGCCGGATCATAGCAGTCGTAGTCCATCATTCTCGCCGGAATTCTTCCAGTGACAAACTGATACATCATCACTCCTATAGAAAACATGTCTACCTTATCTCTAGCGGTAGTAATTGACCCATAATCCATTTCCGGCGCTTTATAATACAGTGTTCCTTCCATCTGATTAGGAACAGAAACGCTGATATTGAAATCAATAAGATAAAGATCATTATTCTGATTGAACATAATATTCTCAGGCTTAATATCCTTATGCTGGAAATTCTTTTTCGCCATGACATCTAATATCTGACAAAGTTCCTGCATCCACCTAAGAAACATGGAAAGAGAAGTGCTTCGTTTTATCTTATCTGCCAGTGTTTCGCCATTTATCCACTGCATAACAATGAAAAGAGCATTCTCTTTCTCCTCATAGTAAGTCCCATATATATTGGGAATTTTTGCAGTAAGCTCCCCAATCTGAACCATAGTTTTAACTTCCTGTTGAGCTCTCTTGAGGTTTTCCTTTCTTTCTCTTGGGGTATTACCCTGAATAATTACCTTCTTAAGAGCCACAGTTCTGTTAAGAGTAAGGTCCAATGCTTTATATAACTCACTATTCGGAGTCACATGTGAAGCTTCATCATATCTATAGCAATGATTCTCAGTAAACTTAAGGTCCATATCATTCCATTTCTTCAAAATACTGAATTATAGTTTCTGTAGTAGGTCTAAGATCAGCATTTGGATTCTTCATTTTATCTATAAGCTGTACTAACGACATATTCACGCCAGCTCTCTGTAACTTCATAGCCGGTACTACGCCCGGTTCGATTTGACCATTAAAAATATCTCCAAACAGCACTCCCAATGAGAATACGTCAGCCTTTTCCCAATTAACCCTAGCATCTCCTCCCTGGAATAATGTTCGTACTTCCGGTGCAGAGTACTTGAGTAATTTTTGTTGCTGAATCATCGTCTGCATATTTTGAACGTTGGCAATAACAGTACCAAATTCTTCAGATGCAATCTTTGCACAGTCCAACTTAATTATCGTAGGTTCCAAGATTTCGTTTTTTCCCTTGCATACATAGATACTGTCAAAGGAAAGGTTTCTATGAT
>JAEEGI010029910.1_pt1 | contig 10268 bp, 8 predicted proteins | sample 8958751 | NCBI WGS metagenome assembly JAEEGI01 (sample SAMN16246545, study PRJNA631951) | gut metagenome | biome: gut microbiome; feature: rumen; material: KS-attached | host: Bos | place: Iran: Karaj | collected 2018-10 | reverse complement strand
GGTGGGACCGGCGGAGAGGTCGATCACCATGTACACCGGCGTGGTGTCGCCGAGGGGTGTCACCGTGACGCGGGCGGTGAAGTTGGAGGTGACGAGGCCTGGGTGGTCGGCCGCGAGATCCCACGTGACGCGGTGGGCACCGTCGCCGGAAACAAGGGGTTCGGTGACGAGCGATTTCGCCGCTACTTCGTCCCCTTCGATGCCGGGAAAGCGTGCGGCGACATCGACCTGGTAGAGCGCGCCGGATTCCGTGTCGGAAAGCGAGAAGTCGATATCGACGAGGTTGTTCCACGGCCAGCGCTGGCGGGCGGAGACGTTTGAGACGTCGAGCGCGAACGCGGCGGAGACGGTCAGGGCGGCGCAGAGGGCTGCGGCGATGGTGCGGCTTGAGCCGGATGGTTTTTCGAGTGTCATGGTGTTGCCTTTCGCTGGGGTTGTCGTTTCGGTCCCGGCGCACGCCGCCGGAAACTGCGACCATTATACACCATGCCGGACGCTGCAGTTATAGTATCCGGCAAAAAACTTTCAGCGGCGGTTCCGCTTGCGCCAGGCGAGCATGGACATCCCCATGCGGCGGCGGAAGACGTAGTGCAGCGCGATGGCGGAGCGCCAGCCGCAGAAGTCGGCGATCGCGCCGATGGGCATCGCGGGGTCGCGCAGGAGTTCGAAGACCCGTTCCATGCGGACGCGCTCGATTTCGTCCTGGACCGAGTGGCCGACCGCCTCGCGGAACCGCAGGTCGAAGAGCCGGCGCGAACACCTGAAACGCGATGCGAGCGTGGCGGGTGTCAGGCCCTCGCACGCCTCCTGCCGGATGATTCCCACGGCTTTGAGGACGAAGGGCTCGTGTCGTCCCCGCCCCTGCGTCGAGGCCCGCCGCTCGACGAGAATGGGGCCGAAGCTTTCGCCGCTCGGGGACGGCGGAGGCTTCGGCCCGCACTCCGCGCGGTCCTTCGTCGCCTTCGCCAAAAGGCGTGCCGCCAGAAATCCGGCGAATTCGAAGTCGATTTTGACGCTGGAGATGTCCGTTCCAGCGGTCTGTCCCGGCGGATCGGCGTAGGCGTCCGCGCCGACGAGCCATGCCGTGCGCGGGAGGGGGCGCAAGGCGGCGGCAAAGGCGCGCCGGACGTCCTGCGCGGTGGAGTCGTTCACCGCGAAGACCGCGCAGTTAAGCGGCAGCGCCGCCACCCATGCGGCAAGGCGCCGGAGGCGATCCTCGTCGGACTCGCCGAGTCCGGCGTGGAAGGACAGGCAGTCCTTTCCGGCGGCGCGGCAGCAGTCGAGGAAAACCGCGAGCCGTTCGCGCGACCATGGCGCCGGATCGCGGTAGCCGACGACGGCGAAGGAGGGCGGAAGCCCCGTCGAGAGTTCGCGGAAGGCCATCCGCGCAACGGCCGCGTTGTCGCAGACGACGGAAGCGGCCCCGCGCCACGGCAGCTTCCGCTGCGGGTCTAGATAGACGACGGGGATGTCCCCGAACGTCCGCGGCGGAATGGCGGGGTCGGGTGCCGAACAATCCAGAATGCAGCCGATTGGCCTGGTGCGCGCGAGGAGCGACGGGAACGACGGCGAAAACGTCCGGTCATGGTCAAGCGCGGAGACCTTCCAGCCCAACGGCTTCGCATAGCGCCGGATCCCGTCCAGTTCATGGAAATACTTCCTCTGCTCGGCGTGGAAGTCGAGGAAAAAGACAAGCGGATTTCCCTGCATGGCTTCCATTATGCCAAAATCGCCGCGCATTGCGCAACTGAAATGCGGTTGCTCCATGCGGGACTGGCGCAAGACCGCAAAAGCGGAATCCTGACGTTCAGCTACTGCGGCATGTCACTCCGCCGTCCAGACCTCGTGCGGGGCCGGACCATTGTTGGCGACGTCGTAGTAGGGAATCGTCCGTCCGTTTTCACGGGCCATCAGCACGGGGCCGCGCATCCGGGCGACAAGCCCCGCAACATCCCCGACTTCCGGCCTGGCGCGGACAATCCGCTCGGAAACGTCAAAGGCAAGCGTGACCTTGTCGCCGGACGCCCACTCCCGCTCAAGAATGGCGTATCCATTTTCAATCGAAGGCTCGACGGCCTCCCCGTTGAGCGTCATCGACCACCGGTGCCGTCCGTCCGAAACATAGAGTCCGTACGGATTCTCGATGCCGCGTGCCCAGCCGGGAATGCGGACGCGCAGGGAGAAACGGACCGGCCGTTCCGGCTTCACCTCGATCTCCACGTTGCCGCCTTCCGGGTAGTCTGTCGTCTGCACAAGCTGGATGTTCCCAGCCGCGCCGCAGTTGAAAACGGTCTCGCCGCCGACGAACAGGTTGACGGCGAACCCGTCGGCGCGCCGGGCATAGATGTACCCCGGCAGCGCCCCCGTGAACTTAAGGAACATCGGGGGGCAGCACGGGCATCCGTTCCAGTCCCACCGCTTGCCCTCGTCGGTGTTGAGCGGGTTCTGGTAGGTGTAGGAGCGGCCATCGGCGCCGACGGCCGTGAGGAGCGCGTTGTAGGCGACGCGCTCCACCTCGTCCATGTATTTGCCGTCGCCCGTGATTTCGGCCATCCGCGCCGAGAAAAAGGCGCTTCCAATGGCGGCGCACGTTTCAAGGTAGGCGTTCGGGGGCAGGGCGAAGTCCGGCGCGAACGCCTCGAATGTCGCATCGGCGCCTACGCCGCCGCTGATGTACATCTTCCGCCCGACCATAGAGGCCCAGAAGCGCTCGGCAAGGCCCAGCCAGCGCGCATCGCCCGAATTCTGGGCGTATGTCGCGATCCCCAGGCAGAGCAGCGTGGCGCGCACGGCGTGGCCTTCGATGGAGTCGTAGTCGTCAAGCGGAACCCTGTCCATCTGGTAGTCGCCCCAGCAGGGACGCCATTGCGGGTCGTGCGGCGTCGCGGTCATCTCCCTGATGCGTTCGCGGACGCCCCAGCCGAGCGCATCCCAGTCCGGCTCTCCGCAGTGCCGCCCGTGGCTTTCCAGCCAGAAGCCGACAAGCGCGAGGTAGTCGTCCGGGCGCCCTTCGACGCCCGCCTTCTGCGCCGCCGTCGGGTCTTCCCGCAGCAGCCAGGCGAGTTTCACGAGCGCCTCCTCCGCGAGCGAGTGCGTGGGGATGAGGTTGCGCTTCGGAGGCGGCCCCATCGTGTCGCAGAGGAGGTTGGCGAACTTGATCGCGCATCCGAGCAGCGTGGCCTTTCCGGTGGCGATGTAGTGGTGAACGCCCGCCTCCATGAGGCATCCCGCGTTGTAGATTTCGTGCTGGTCCATCGCGAAGGCGCCGTTGTCGCCCCAGCGGTGGAGGTCGCCTTCGATCTGGCAGCGCGTGTTGAGGTAGCCGTCGGGGCGTTGCGCCGCCGTAATCGGGACGATCCAGCGGTCGATGGCCGCCTCAAGCGCCGCATCGGGCTTTGCCGCGATATAGTCGGAAGCGCCGCGAAGCGCCTCGAAGAGCTGTCCGTCGTAGAAGTAGTTGCCCTGGTGGCCGGAGGTCGCGCTCCGCGACGCCAGCTCGAAGTTCGACCTGACACCGGAGCGCGACTCCAGCTTCCCCAGCACGTCCGGGATGGTTGTCGAGCGCCAGAGCGCGTATCGCGGCGACCAGAAGTCGTCCTCAACCTTGACGGCGGAAAGGGGCTGGAACGCCATCGCCGCGCGCGGCCCGTCGTCTTCCATGGCGTCCCCCTCTAAAAACCCACAGGGCAGACCACGCGGAAGCCGATGAAGTTCTCACGATAGTCGGGTCTTCTATACTGGCGCCACGCAGGCCTGCAGTGGCCGGAGCGTCCGAAGAAACTGTCTGCATCGCCACTGTTGGTGCCGCCGAAGGAGCCGCCGCGTATGGCGCGCTGGTCGTAGTTTCTGTACTCGTATGCGATAGGGGTGCCGTACGGGTCAGCGACATAGCCGTTTTCCGTTGTGAGGACATTCCTGAACCAGTCGATGCACCATTCGAACACGTTGCCGTGCATGTCGTAGAGCCCCCAGGAGTTCGGCTTGTAGGAGCCGACCCAGGCGGTGCCGCGCGACGTGTCGCAATTCGCAGCCGGAGCCGAGGCCCCGCTGGCGCTGGTGCCGCTGTCGACCCAGCCGCCGTTGAGCGCATACCGCCCCAGAAGGTTGAGGTTCGAATCGTTGTGCGAGTTCTTGATGGCGGTTCCGTCGCCCCAGTAGGGGGAGCCGTGTCCGGCCCGGGCGGCGAACTCCCACTGCGCCTCTGTCGGCAGGTCGAAGTCGATTCCCGTCTTGTCGGAAAGGAGGCCGAGGAACGAACCGGCGTAGGGGCGTTCCGGCCACTCCTCGGCGTTTGGGTCGGCATCCTTGTTGTTCGCCGCCATCCGGATTTCGTTGTAGCAGACCTGTTCCACGGGACGGTAGTCCCTCCAAGCTGTGTTGTTGAAATACGATGGCGACTGGCGCTCCGTCTGGATCAGGTCCCACTGCGCCTGCGTCGTTTCGAAAACGGCCATGTAGTAGTTGTTCGTAAACGTCACGTGGCGGATGTTTTCGCGGCCGTATTGGTGGCGCGACGTTTCGGACGCCAGGGACCCCGCCGTCCATGTCACGCCCCGGGCCGGAATCTTGCGCATGACGAGCATCGAGGTCTTATAGATGTGGTTGTTGGTGATGGCCCCGTGCTGGCCGGGTTCGGCGCCGGGGAGAAAGTCGACGGCGGGATAGTAGCGCTGCGTATTTGGCTGGGCATCGGTCGAGATGTCCACGACCATGTAGTCCGGCGGGTTGTCGAGCGCCCATGCCGTAACCCTGGCCTTCGCGCAGCCGGCCTTTGCGTTGAGGCCGTTGCCCTCGTCGTCCTTCCATGAGAGGTCGGGACGCCAGGTGATGGTGTATGTGCCGTTGACGGCGTCGGCGTCCGTCACCTTGCGCCAGACCGCCCCCTGCGCTGTGCAAACGGCCTCGCCGCCGATGGAGGTCCATCCGGTGGCGGCGTTGGGAACCGCGTTCGTGAATACCTCCAGCGTGACGATGGCGGGTTCCGAAAGTCTGTAGGTGATGGTGACCATGCGGGAGCCGATGGGCTGAAGCATCGCGACGTCGGAGACTTGGGGCGCGGCTGCCGCAACGGACGCGGCGAAGAGAGCTGCGGCGGCGATGGACGATTTCCTGAATTTCATGGCGTTTTCTCCCCGGAGTTTCCGAGTTACCGGACGATAAGCATGGTCGGCCCCTTCTTGTCGGTGTAGAGATAGGTCGTCGCCGACTCGGCGAAGGTACGGCAGACGCCGTCGAGGGAAGCCGCGGTGGATTCGCCGTATGACGAACCAGTCGTCGCGGCGGCGACGGGGTCGCCGGAGACGATGAACCGGTAGTCGTCGTCGCCGAAGGCCAGCGGCGCTGCCGCGGTGGCGACTGCGGCGAGAACCGCCGCAGTCTCGAAATGGAAGCGATTTAGCCTTTTCATTTCCGTTCCCTTTCCATGCGTGACGCCCTAGCGGACGAAGAAGACTGTGCCCCCGACGATGGTGACGACGGAGTTGAGCGTCGTGCCGTCCGCCATCTCGAGCCTCACCGCCCAGTCCCCCGAGCCCCTGAAACGGAGTGGTGTCGCGCCCGTGCCGGTGAAGGCCTGTGTCGAGGCGGAGATTCCGGACCCCATCGGGGGCGTGAATGTCAGGGTCGATGCCTTCGAGGCGTCCCCAGCCCAGTTGTCGCCGGTGTAGGCGACGGGCGGGGTGTCCCCGGCTTTCGACTTCCGGTTCGGTCCTTCGCCGACCGTATCCATTCTGAACGGAGCGTACGGGCCGAAATCCTGCGACGAACCGTCGCCGAACACCGACCACGCCACGCCCACGAGCGCCGTCTCGCCGCTGGAGTTGACGAGTTTCCACAGACCGCCCGCCGTCGGCGCGAACGCCACCGACCCGGCCGAGGCCGCGTTTTGCGCCAGGGTGCTGACCGTGCCGTCGGGCGCGGTGGCCGTCACCGTCTCGCCTGCCTGGTAGGTCACCGGCCAGTTGGCGAAATCGTCGACTGCGGCCCGCGTCGCGAGGATCGTCGAATCTCCCGTCGTGTTAAGGCGGATGCCGCCCAGCGTCGAGGTCATCGCGCCCGACGCCATCGGCGGGGCCGCAACTGTCGCGACCAAGATTGCCCCCGCGAGTGCGGCGGCGCTTTTGCGTCTGCATCGTGGATTCATCATTGTGCTCCTTTCCGAAGCGGCTTTCGCCGCTTCCCGGCTCCTACTCGACAATCACGGCCACGCGGAAGCCAACTTCATTTCCGGAATCGGTGATGGAGCAGGTGCAATCGCGATGCGAGGCGCGGAAGTAGTTGTGCGACGACGACAAGTTCCAATGCCCGCCGCGCAGGCGGATCCTGTTCGCCTGACTGCCGCTCCCGACGCCAGGAGAGAACGCATCCCGTCGTCCGCCAAGATCGCCGGTGTCGCGGGTGTCGCGAGTCCTGTCCCACAGGTTGCCGGCGGTGTCGTAGAGTCCCCAGGCGTTCGGCAGGCGCGAGCCCACGGCCACGGTGCTTCCGCCGGAGTTCTCGTTGCAGACCACGTATGCCGTGTCCATCGTGTTGCCCCACGAGTAAACTGTCGTCGCGCCGGCACGCGCCGCGATTTCAAACATCTGCTCCGTTGGCATGTCGAAATAGAGCCCCGTCTTGTAGTTCAGCCTCTGGAAGAACGAGCCCGTGTTGGCGGCGGAAACCGCCGGGATTTGGTCGGCCGAGGAGGCGTTTGCGCGGAGGTCTTTCCACGACACATTCTCCACCGGGCGATGCGCCACCTCGTTCCCGGAGATGGCAGTCGTGCACAACGACGGGTTGGAACCGTAGATATTCTGATACTGTCGCTGGGTCACGAGGAACACGCCGATGTAGTAGTCGCGGTCCGTGGTCCAGCGGTGGGTGGTGTTCCTGTCGTTCCCGGAGGGGAAAAGGGCGCTGTCGCCCGTGGGGTAGCCGTTCGCGAACGGGCCGTTCGGGAGGGTCGCGCTGTCCGCCGTGCGCGGCACCTTGCGCAGCACCAGCTTGTCGGTCTTGAACTCGGCCGTGTTGTAGCGCGCGTTGGAGTCGGCCTGCGTGGCGCACAGGCCCTCGTAGGCGATGGCGCCGGTCGTGAGATCGACGACCATGTAGTCGTTGCCGCTCGGGACGTTCGTCGCGAAGAGCGTCGCCGTGAGGGAGGCGTCGGTGCAGGCGATGCCCTCCGGCGCGGTCCATGTGATGGTGTACTGGCGGCTCCCGTTGCCGCTTTCCGTGCTCGCGCCAAGGGAGCTGCCCTCGATGGCGTAGGTCTGTCCGTTGGCGGACAGGGTGAAGTTAATCCCATAATACACGCCGGATGTGCGGACCTGCGCGTCGGTGACGGTGTAGGTGATGTCCACCTTGTTGTTCCACGGCCAGCGCTGGACAACGCTGTCGATGGTCACGCTGGCGGCGTCCGCCGCCAGGGGAAGGGCCACGCCGAGCGCGGCCGCCGCGAGGCCGTTTCCGGCCAGTTTTGTCAGTTTTGCCATAAAGACTTCTCCTTTTGTCGGTTCGTCTTGGAGTTGTTGTTTTGCGTTCCGGTCCCCGCGCGCCGCGCACGGGCCGGAAGCGCCAAAGGGGGTGTCAGTCGGAAGGTGTCGCGCCGGGGCCGAGCCTTCCGGCTAAGCCGTCGAGGAGGACGCGCTTGCGCGGCGTGTCGGGGTTGTCGCGGAAGTCGGCCCACGGGCTGAACTTCGTCGGCGCCTCCTTCTCGACATCCCAGCAGGGATGCTCGCGGAAGGCGTGGTAGGTCCAGTCCCAGCCGTATTCCTCCATGAGCTCGATGAGCTGCTTCATGTAGATTTCCGCGCCAGTCGCCCAAGTCGTCGCCGAGAACTCGCCGACGTAGATTCGCGCGTCGTGGCGGAGCTGGAAGTCGCGCACAGGCTGGAGAAGCCTGCGGAGGCAGTCCTTGTCCCACCCGTGCGCCGCGTTCGGCCACGGCGGGCGGCGGCCCTCCTTGTCCACGCCGCCGATGCCCTGGCAGGTGAAGTCGCCCGGCATGTACATGTGCACCTGGTAGATGACGTCCTTCAGCGGCAGAATCTTCATGTAGGGGTAGGCCTGGGGGTCGCAGCAGACGTTTCCCTCCATGATGATCGGCGTCTCGGGGTCGATCTCGCGGACCGCCTTCGCCGCCTCGAACTGCATCTCCCAGTAGCCGTAGTCGACCTTCGTGATCTGCTGCGGCTCGTTGTAGAGGTCGTAGCCGTAGATGACGTCCGCGTTGCCGCGGAAGCGCTCCGCGATCATCCGCCATGTGTCGATGAACTTCGCGCGAACGCGCGGATCGCGGTACTGGGCGCTCTCCTTGTTCCGGTCGCGGTTGTCCCCCGGCGTCCGGTGGAGATCGACGACGATCCTGACGCCATACTTGCGCGCCCACGACAGCACATCGCGCTCCAGATGGTCCAGCTTGCCGGCAAGCCAGCGGTCGTAGATTTCGTACCCGCCGTCGGGGTTGCCGTCCTCGCGGGGATTGCCGCGCCATTCCGTCATCTGGTAGCGGGCGAGCTTCGCGCCCCACTCCTTCAGCGTTTTGAAATCGTCCTCGGTGCAGTTGCGCGCGGGGAGCTGGACGCCGCGCAGGCGCGGACGTTCCACCACTAGAGGCGTGTATTCGCATTTATCGGTCGAGGCATCCTTCGGAAAAATCGCGGACAGCGTCTCCTGCCATTGAATCTGCCCCTTGTCATTGCGAATCGGAAGATCGGCTTCGTCGGCACGCACCACAGACGCGGTTGCGAGGAGCGCCGACAGAGTGGCTATGAGGTGCGTTCGATTCATGCGGAATTCCTTTTTTATTGCAATCATTGTCCCACATTGCGTGTTGTCTGCCTAGACCCTTTTTTTCGTAAAATGTCACTTTTGTGAAAATCAAAATATCTGATATGAAATATCTGGTATAATCAAACCATGAAGGAAAAGGCAAAAGGCAAGCGTCGAATATTCGCCGTCGTCGCGCTCAACGTCCATTCGGGACAGCGCAAGCTCGCCGGAATCGTTCGCTACCTCAACGAACGCCAGCCGCAGGACGAGGACAAATGGGACATCGACATCCTTCACGGCAAGGACGCCGTCACGGACGCCGCAATGCGCCGTGCCGTCCGCGAAGGCGTTTCGGGCATCATTCAGCTCAACTATCCGTCGGAGGCCACGATGCGCCTCGTCGCGCGCAGCGGCATCCCTTGCGTGGTCGAGACGTCCGATGCACAATGCGCAATGCACAATGCACAATGCACAATGCAGAATGCAGGGGCGCACTTCCGCATTTCAACAACGGGAGGGTCGCGCTCCCGCGCGACCGCGGACGAGCAGGAGCTCGTCCCTCCCGCAGATGAGACCGGTGCGAATGTCGTCCGCATCGTATGCGACGCGCGCGAACTGGCGCGCGAAGCGGCGCAGAACCTTGTCGTGCGGCAGGCGTTCGCGTCGTTCGGCTACGTGGGGACGACAGAGGGCGAATCGTGGTCGCAGGAGCGCGGGATCTTCTTCCAGGAGGCGCTTGCCGCGCGCGGGCGCACGTGCGTTTTCTTCCGGTCCCGTAGCGGCCGCCTCGGCGAATGGATTGCCTCGCTTCCCCGCCCTGCCGCCATCTGCGCCGCCAATGACCAGACGGCACGTGCCGTGGCCGAGGCCGCCCTGGCGCAGAACCTCCGCATCCCCGACGACATCGCCGTCCTCGGCATTGATGACGATCCGAAGTTCTGCCTCTCCGCCTCGCCCGCCCTCTCGTCAGTGGTGCAGGACTTCGAATCGTGCGGCTTCCAGGCCGCCGAGGCGCTTCAGCGCCTCATGGACGGAGATTCTTCCGGGCCGACGCTTCTGCGCTACGGCGCGCGCGGCGTATCCATCCGCGAATCGACCCTCTCCTCGTCGCCCCACGCCGTTTTCGTGCAGAAGGCGCTTGACTGGATCGACGCCAACGCCTGCCGCTATATCGGGGCCGCCGACGTGGCAACGGCGCTGGGCGTCTCGCGCCAGATGCTCGACATCCGCTTCCGGGAACTGCTGCGGACAACGGTCCATGCCGTTCTGCGCGAGCGGCGGCTGGAAGAGGTGAAGCGGCTGCTCGCAGGCACGGACAAGACAGTGGGGCAGATCACGGAGCAGTGCGGCTTCACCAGCGCCGGACACCTCAAGAACCTCTTCCGGCGGACCTTCGGCTGCTCCATGCGCGACTGGCGCAAGACTGCCAGAGCGGAATCCTGACGTTCAGCTACTGCGGCATGTCACTCCGCCGTCCAGACCTCGTGCGTGGCCGGACCATTGTTGGCGACGTCGTA
>JAEEGI010029905.1_pt1 | contig 10270 bp, 9 predicted proteins | sample 8958751 | NCBI WGS metagenome assembly JAEEGI01 (sample SAMN16246545, study PRJNA631951) | gut metagenome | biome: gut microbiome; feature: rumen; material: KS-attached | host: Bos | place: Iran: Karaj | collected 2018-10 | reverse complement strand
GGGTGCACACCAGACCCATGGCCACGCCAAAGGCCCACAGCGGCGCCCACAGCAGAAGATAGATCAGTACTGGGAGCCCCACCAAAGCGGTAATGATCCTGGTCTTCACGGCTTTACCCCTCCGTAACGCCGGTCCCGGCGATTGAATTCCGCCACGGCGCTGTCAATGTCTCTCTCGGTAAAATCCGGCCAGAGCACATCGGTGAAGATGAGCTCGGCGTAGGCGCACTCCCACAGCAGGAAGTTCGATATACGGTATTCTCCCCCGGTGCGGATTATGAGGTCCGGATCGGGGATACCGGCGGTATCCAGGCACCCGGAGAGGCCCTCCTCCGTCAGTTCCTCCACAGGATGCATGGCGGCATAGCGCTTTACGGCCCGGACGATCTCGTCCCGGCCGCCGTAATTGAGGCACACGTTGGCCTGGAAGCACCCGGGCAGTCCGGCGGCGATGGCGTCCGTCCGGTCGATGAGGCCCTTGAGCTCATCGGACAGCGGCGTGACGTCTCCCAGGATCTTCAGACGGATACGGTCCCGCTCCATCTTCTCAATGGACTCCAGCAGGTACTTTTTCAGCAGGCCCATGATGGCTCCCACCTCTTCGACGGAGCGTTTCCAGTTCTCGGTGGAAAAGGCATAGACCGTCAGATAGTCCATCCCCAGGTCCTTGCAGTAGGTGGCGATGCGGCGGAAGGTCTCCGCTCCCACGGCGTGGCCGGCGCTGCGGGGCAGCCCCCGGGCTTTTGCCCAGCGGCCGTTCCCGTCCATGATGATGGCAATATGGCGGGGGAGCATCCGAGCCGCCCCCGCCGTATCCGTTTTCGCTTCGGTACCCATCAGATCTCGAAGAGCTCTTTCTCTTTGACCTCGGTCTGCTTATCCACCTTTTTGATGTAGTCGTCGGTGAGCTTCTGGAGATCCTTTTCCAGATCCTTCTGATCGTCCTCGGTGATCTCGCCCTTCTTCTGCTCCTTCTTGACCTTGTCCATGGCGTCCCGGCGGATGTTGCGGACGGCCACCTTGGCCTCCTCGCCGTACTTGCGGACCTGTTTGGCAAGCTCCTTGCGGCGTTCCTCCGTCAGCTGGGGAAATACCAGGCGGATGGAACGGCCGTCGTTCTGGGGATTGATGCCCAGATCGGAGATCAGGATGGCTTTCTCGATGAGCTTGAGGGTGCTGGCGTCCCAGGGCTGGATCACCAGGCTCCGGGGATCCGGGGTGGAGATGGAGGCGATCTGCCGGATGGGGGTGGGCACGCCGTAGTAGTCCACCTCGATCTGGTCGAGAACGGCCGCGTTGGCGCGCCCGGCACGGACCGCCGCAAACTGGGCCGCCAGGACCTCGGTAGTCTTGATCATTCGGGTCTCAAATTCTTTGATCTCTGCCATTTTATGCGTCCTCCTGTTGTTGTTTTATTTCACCAGCGTGCCCACGTTCTCCCCCGACAGGGCCCGGAGGATGTTCTCCGGCTCCTTCAGGGCGAACACCAGCACGGGGATATGGTTATCCATGGCAAGGCAGGTGGCGGTGCTGTCCATGACCGCCAGGCGCCGCGCCAGCACCTCGTCATAGGTGAGGCTGTCGAATTTGACCGCCGCGGGGTCCTTCCGGGGATCGGCGCTGTACACGCCGTCCACGTTCTTGGCCAGCAGGATGGCGTCCGCGCCGATGAGCGCCGCCCGGAGCACCGCTCCGGTGTCGGTGGTGAAGAAGGGGCTGCCAACGCCGCCGCCGAAGATCACCACGTTCCCGGCTTTCAGATAGGCGTCCGCCCCGTCCAGGGTAAAGGGCTCCCCCACGGACTCAATGCGCATGGCGGTGAGGACCTTGGCCTCCACCCCCTGCTGACGGAAAACGTCCTGGAGCGCCAGGCAGTTCATCACCGTGGCCAGCATGCCCATCTGGTCGGCGTGGGCCCGGTCCATGCGGCCCTCGCCGTTTTTCACGCCCCGCCAGAAGTTGCCGCCGCCCACGACGACGCCCACCTCCACGCCGTCCCTGACGGCTTGGGCGATGGCGCCGCAGACGTCGGACATGATGCGGAAATCCAGCCCCGTGCCGCCCTCGCCGGCCAGGGCCTCGCCGCTGAGCTTCAGTAGTACGCGCTTATAGGCGTATCGATCCTGCATGGTTGACATCCTCCGGTCATTTATATTTTTTGATAAGCTCGTTCAGGTCGGACACAAAGGCGTGGACCGTCTTGTTGGGTCTGCCCTTGGCCTCCTTGGCGATCTTGAGAAGGCTCTCCGCGGCGTTCAGCAGGGACTTGTACAGGCTGTCCGCCTTGGCGCCGCCCACGGTGGCTTTGGCGATGGGCTCGCCCTCGGGCCGCTTTGTGAACACGCCGGCGATCAGATCGTACTCCGCGCCGCTGTAGGGGGCCGCGGCCTCAAAGCCCAGCTCGTTTTTGACGGTCTCGGCAAAGGTGTCCGTCACCGTGTTCTCGCCGTGGTTGACGAAGACCTGCGCGGGCTTTTTCTCAAAGCCACGGAGCCAGTCGAGCAGGCCGTCCCTGTCGGCGTGGCCGCTCTTGCCGGGGAGCTTGCCGATCTCGCAGCTCACCTTGATCTCCTCTCCCATGATCTTGACTTTTTCGATGCCGTCCACGATCAACCGGCCCAGGGTCCCCTCGGCCTGATAGCCCACGAACAGCACCGTGCACTCGGGCCGCCACAGGTTGTGCTTCAGGTGGTGCCGGATGCGCCCGCCCTCGCACATGCCGCTGGCCGCCAGGATCACCTTGGGCACGGGGTCCGCGTTGATGGCCTTGGAGTCCTCCGCCGATACGGAGACGGTGAGCCCGTCGAACCAGATGGGGTTGACGCCGGCGTCCACCAACTCCCGGGTCTCGTCGTCCAGGCAGTCCCGGCTGCACTGGAGGTAGATGGCCGTGGCCTCGTTGGCCATGGGGCTGTCCACATACACGGGGAAGCCGTCGTGGCCTGTGACAAGATGCTTCTCCTTGATCTCCCGGATGAAGTACAGCATCTCCTGGGTGCGCCCCACCGCAAAGGAGGGGATCACCACGTTCCCGCCCCGGTCCAGCGTCCGCTGGATGTACTCCGCCAGCTTGTCCACCGGCAGGGTGGAGCGGTCGTGGAGCCTGTCACCGTAGGTGGACTCCACCACCACGTAATCCGCCTCCGCCACCTTCTGGGGGGCGTTGCGGATGATGGGCTGGTCATAGTTGCCCAAATCGCCGCTGAAGACGATCTTGCGCTGCTCGTCTCCCTCCTGGAGCCACACCTCGATGCAGGCCGAGCCCAGCAGATGGGCCACGTCGCTGAAGCGGACGGATATGTTTTCGGCGATCTGTACGGTCTCGCCGTAATTCACGGGCCGCAGGTGGGCGATGGCCTCCTGGGCGTCGTCAACGGTGTAAAGAGGCTCCACCAGCGGGGCGCCGGAACGCTTGTTCTTTCTGTTCTGGTATTCCGCCTCGCTCTCGTGGATCTCCGCGCAGTCGATGAGCATGATCCGGCAGAGATCGCAGGTCTCCTGCGTGGCGTAGATGGGCCCGGTATAGCCCTCCTTGTACAGAAGCGGCAGCTTGCCCGAATGATCCACGTGGGCGTGGGTCAGCAGCACGAAGTCCAGCTCCCCGGGCGCCACGCTCAGCGGCTGATTGACGAATATATCCTTGCCCTGCTCCATGCCGCAGTCCACAAGGCCCTGGCTGCCGGCGCACTCCAGCAGCGTGCAGCTGCCTGTGACTTCATGGGCGGCACCGAAAAACGTTGCTTTCATTTTTATCTGCCTCCCGGGGCTTCTCAGGGAGCTTCCCGTCGAGAGCCGCATTTTTACGACTACAGTATACACGCTTGTTCCCCCGCGCGCAAGTATTAAACGCCAGGATGAAAAATACATTGCATTTTGAATCGTTTTTTTGTATTCTATGGGGCAAGGAGGCGATTCCCTTGAGATCTGTTCGCCGCAGCGCGGTTTTTATCATATTTGTGCTGCTGCTGGAGCTGCTGTGCGCTCCGGTCTACGCCCTTTTCGACGCCAGATTCGACGACGACGCCGACGCGGACGCCGAGGCCGAGGCCGCTGCCGCCGCGGCCGCAGCGGAGGAGGCTGCCCAGGACTTCGTGGTTTACGCCGACAACACCCTGCTCCCCACGGCGACCCCTTCCCCGGACGACGATACATATTATGTGCTGGACGCCGAGGAGCTGTCCGGCCTGGTGGACCAGTTCATGAAGGAGCGGGGCATCCAGGCCGACCGCTTCGGCGTGGCCTTCTGCTACACCGGCACCGGCGAGACCTGGAGCTATAACGGAGACATGTTCATGCAGGGAGCCAGTCTGTATAAGCTGTCCATGAACATGGGCCTGGCAAAGCTTGTCTACAGCGGCGAGCTGAACCAGACGGACAAGGTGGAGGGCATGGACATTGATTATATCGAGATGCGCTCCCTCACCTTCTCCGACAACAACGTGTCCGAGAAGATCATCACCTATTTCAGCAACCGGCTGGGCTCCTTCCGCAACTACAAGCTGATGCAGGCGGAGATCGCCGGGGCCGACCCCGACGCCCTGCCCTGGGAATACTATAATTCCAACTTCTTCTCCCCCAACTTCAACCTGGGCGTGCTGCAGGAGCTCTACGCCCATCCGGAGCAGTATCCCAACGTGCTGGACTGCCTGTACAACGCCAACCCCGGCCATTATTTCCGCATGACCATGGACGGGAAATACACCGTGGCCCAGAAATACGGCGGCGGCAGCGGCTTCCTGCACACGGCAGGCATCATCTACACCCCCACCCCCATCCTGCTGGTGGTGATGACCAGGCGGGTCTCCAACGCCGAGTACGCCATCGCCAACATGGCTACGCTGATGACCGATTACGCCCTCACCATGGACAAGCGCATCCAGGACCACTATGACGAGATAGCCCGTCAGGAGGAGGAAGCCCGCCGGGCAGAGGAAGAGGCCCGTCTGGCCGCGGAGGCGGAGGAGCGCGCCCGTCTGGAGGCCGAAGAGGCCGCCCGCCGCGCCGAAGAGGAGGCACGCCGCGCCGAAGAAGAGGCCCGCCGCGCCGCCGAACAGGCCGCCCTGGCCCCCACGCCCTCCCCGGAGCCCCAGGTCACGGGAGGCGCCGATATGGGCATGCTCGGGATTCTGGCCATCGCCGCGGTGGCCGCCGCGGTGATCATGTGCGGCCTCGGCGCATTCCTGCTGCTGCGAAGGCAGGATTAAGTGAAAAAAACCCGGGATGCGAAAACCGCATCCCGGGTATTTTTTTGTCCGCTTACTTGTTGGCCTGCATAGCCAGATAGGCGTTGATGAAACCGTCGATGTCCCCGTCCATCACCGCGTTGATGTTGCTGTTCTCGTAGCCGGTACGGGTGTCCTTGACCAGGGTGTAGGGCATAAACACGTAGGAGCGGATCTGGCTGCCCCACTCAATCTTCATCTGTACGCCCTTGATGTCCTCGATCTTCTCCAGGTGCTCCCGCTCCTTGATCTCCGCCAGCTTGGCCCGGAGCATCTCCTTGCAGTTTTCCAGATTCTGGAAATGGCTCCGTTCCACCTGGCTGGACACCACGATCCCGGTGGGGATGTGGGTCAGCCGCACGGCGGAGGAGGTCTTGTTGACCTTCTGGCCGCCGGCGCCGGAGGAGCGGAACACGTCCATCTTGATGTCCTCGTCCCGGAGCTCGATCTCCCCCGCGTCGCCGATCTCGGGCATGACCTCCACGGCGGCGAAGCTGGTCTGCCGCCGGGCGTTGGCGTCAAAGGGACTGATGCGCACCAGCCGGTGGACGCCGTGCTCGCTCTTGAGGTAGCCGTAGGCGTTGTCGCCCTCGATCTTGATGGTGGCGGACTTGATGCCCGCCTGGTCCCCGTCCTGGTAGTCCAGCAGCGAGTACTTGTACCCGTGGCGCTCGGTCCACATGGTGTACATGCGGTAGAGCATCTGGGCCCAGTCCTGGGCCTCGGTGCCGCCGGCGCCGGCGTGGAACGTGAGGATGGCATTGTTGGCGTCGTACTCCCCGGTGAGCAGGGTGGACAGGCGCATGGCCTCCAGGTTCTCGCTGAAGGCGTTGAACTCCTCCTGGACCTCCGGCAGCAGAGAGGCGTCCTGCTCCTCCAGGGCCATTTCGCACATGGTATAGATGTCATCCCAGCTCGCGCACAGCTTCCCGTACTTCTCGCACTTGGTGCGCAGCTGCTTGATGCGCTGCTGTACCTGCTGGGAGTGCTGCACGTTGTTCCAGAAGCCGTCCTGGGCGCTCTCGGTCTCCAGCTCGGCGATCTCCCGCTCCGCGGCCTCCAGCTGCAGGGCGCCCTTCAGGTCGTCCAGCGCGCCCTTCAAGCCGTTCAGTTTGGTTTTGTATTCTTCAAATTCAAGCATCGTCATTCATCCTTTACAAAAATGCGTTGGTATTATAACTAAAAATTCGTATCTTGTAAAGGGAAGAAAAAATCAACTTTTTCTTCCTTTCCAAAGAGAATGTGTTATAATGACTCCATGGCGGCCGGCGCCCCGGGGTGTTTTGCCGCGGATTCATTGCCGGGAGCGCCGCGGGAGCGATCTGCGGATCCTTCGTCCTGCGGTACCCGTTATGCTGCAGAATGCTGAGATATGGAAAACAGGCAATCAAATAAAAAGAGAAGGGTGATTTGATTTGATCTCGCACGGGAAGGAAGTCAAGGTTTTCACCGGCAACGCAAACTATCCTCTGGCTGAAGGCATTTCCAAGTATCTCCACAAGCCCCTGGGCAAGGCGGATATCAAGCGCTTTGCCGACGGGGAGTGCTCCGTGTCCATCATGGAGCCTGTCCGCGGCGCTGACGTGTTCATCGTGCAGCCCACCTGCAAGAGCGTAAACGATAACATGATGGAGCTGCTCATCATGATCGACGCCATGCACCGGGCCTCCGCCGGGCGCATCACCGCCGTCATGCCCTATTTCGGCTACGCCAGGCAGGACCGCAAGGCCAAGAGCCGCGATCCCATCTCCGCCAAGCTGGTGGCCGACCTCATCACCGCCGCCGGCGCCGACCGGGTGCTGACCATGGATCTTCACGCCGACCAGATCCAGGGCTTTTTCGACATTCCCGTGGACAATCTGCGGGGCGCTCCCCTGTTCGCCCGTTACTATCTGGAGAAATTCGGCAAGGACAATCCGGACGTGATGGTGGTCTCCCCCGACGTGGGCAGCGTGGCCAGAGCCCGTCTGTTCGCCATGAAGCTGGGCGTCAACCTGGCCATCGTGGACAAGCGCCGGGAGGTAGCCAACAAGTCCGAGGTCATGAACATCATCGGCAACGTGGAGGGCAAGTCCGTCATCCTGCTGGACGATATGGTGGACACCGCCGGCTCCCTGTGCGGCGCGGCCAAGGCCCTTGTGGACATCGGCGGCGCCAAAGAGATCTACGCCTGCGCCTCCCACGGCGTGCTGTCCAAGCCCGCCATCGAGCGCATCGAGGCCAGCCCCATCAAGGAGCTGAAGCTGTGCGACACCATCCCCTACCCCACGGATCAGCCCCGCATCGAAAAGATCAATTACGTCTCCGTGGCGCCGCTGTTCGCCGAGGCCATCGAGCGCGTATACGAAGAAGTTTCCATCTCCCCCCTGTTCGAGTAAGCCATGCTGTTTCGTTTCGGCGGCCGCGGCATCCAGTGGATGGTGGTTTTCCTGGGCAATCCGGGGCCAAAATACGACGGCACCAGGCACAACGCGGGGTTCCGCGTGGGCGACGTGGTGGCGAAACGCTGCGGCGTGAAGATCCAGCGGCTGAAAAACAAGGCCCTCACCGCCGAGTGCGAACTGGGTGGCGTCCGGGTGCTGCTGGTCAAGCCCCAGACCTACATGAACCTCTCCGGCGAGGCCGTGCAGCCGCTGGCGGCCTTTTACAAGATCCCCCCGGAGCGGGTGCTGGTGGTGTCCGACGAGACTGCCCTGCCGCCGGGCCGCATCCGGCTCAGGGCAAGCGGCAGCGCCGGAGGGCACAACGGCCTCAAGAGCATCATCCAGAGCCTGGGCACCGACGCTTTCCCCCGGCTGCGGCTGGGCGTGGGCGCGCCGCCCCACCCGGACTATGAGATGGTCGACTGGGTGCTGGGCACCTTCCATGGGGAGGACGCGAAGCTGATGGAGCAGGCCGCGGAGAAGGCCGCCGACGCCATCGAGTGCTGCGTCACCCAGGGCATCGACAAGGCCATGAGCCTGTATAACGGAAAATAATAGACAGCGATTCCCCGGCGGACAAGTCCGCCGGGGAATCGCTTTTTATGCCGTATTCAGGGATCAGCCTTTGATGACGTAGCGCCACATCCAGGTGCGCTGCGCTTCATAGCCCTCCACCATCTTTGCGACGGCGTCGTTGTACGCCTCGGAGCGCATGTCCTCCTCCGCCAGAGTGCGGCTGTAGAGCTCGCCGTCAGCTCCCACGAAGTAGATCAGGTGGTAGCCGGTATATGCGTCCGAAGAGCCCAGGACGATGTCGTAGTCGCCCTTCTGGTGGCCGGCAAAGCAGAAGTCCTCAAAGCCGCTGACCATCTGCCCTTTGTGGATGTCCTCGTACAGGCCGCCCTTTTCGGCAGAGCCCTGGTCCTCGGTGCGCAGCGTCGCCAGAGCGGCGAAACTGTCCTCGGTTTTCTCTCCGGCCAGCCACTCGTCCTCGATGGCCTTGACGGCGTTGTACGCCACCTCCAGCTCCTTGTCGGAGTACGTGCCGTCGCCGTCGGTATCCTGGGCCTTCACCAGGATGTGCCGCACGCTGACGGTGTTGTAGTGATTGTCCTCCGTCCCGGTGATATACACGGCGTAAGAGCCGGCGTCCGTGGTGCGGACGAAGGTCTTGCCCGGGGCGATCTCTTCTCTGGTGATCGCCTCGCCGTACTGGCCCAGGAAGCTGGTGACAGTGTAGCTGTTCTCGGTGGCTTCGGTCTCCGCAGTCTCCGTGACGGCGGCGCGGAAGGCCTCGGCGGTGCCGTCCGCCGACTCGGAGACGATCTGCTTGGCCTTGGCCTCGGCGTCGTCGCCGGTGAGGTAAACGTACAGGACGTTCACCTTGTCAAAACTGTCGGCATGCTCGTCATAATAGGCGTCCAGCTCCGCGTCGGTGTATTCGCCGGCGTCGTATACGTCCTGGAGATATCGGTCGATGATGATCTCCCGGGCCATATTCCGGCGGACGGTGGTCTCGTTGTTGCCGGGGCCGAACATGGCCGCCAGATAGCCGTTCACGTTGGGATAGCCGTAGATAGAGCCATAGGCAGCGTATTGTTCGATGGTGCTGTCGATATCCTTCTGCTCTTCCTCGGTGAGGGTATAGCCCGCCTCCCGGGCGGCCTTGTAGATAGCAGCGCCCTCCTTCAGGTTGTTCTCGGCGATCTTCTTGAAGTAGTCGTCCCATGTCTCGCAGTCGGGGTCTATGGGGCAGGACTGCTCGCTGAGAGGCTGATCGCTGTCGATGAACATGCTCACAATGTTGTTGGAGCTCTGGGCGACCTGCATATAGCTCTTCCGGTATTCATAGTTCACGTCGGCCACGGTGAACTTTTCGTCCCCCACCTTGAGGGCGGGCAAGCCGTCGGTGAACAGCCGTGAGTTGACGAAAACCACAAGCAGCAGCATCACGAGGATGAGCACGCCAAAGAGGATATACCGGTTCCTGACCTTGCTGCTCTTTTTCTTTTCCTCCAGCCGGGCCTGTTCACGGGGATTGAGTCTGCTCTCCGCCATTGTATAATACTTCCTTTCCGGATATAAAAATGTCGCAAATGACCGCAGTGCGCCTATTATAAACCAACAATCCACCGCTTTCAAGCCCTTTTTCTTCCCGTCGGCGTCCCGGGGCTTGCGGAGAGCGGGGAGATGTGGTATCTTGGGGAAAGAAAGAGGTGTATGCACTTGCCAGATCAAAACAACCTGCGCCTTGCGGTGCTCATCGACGCGGACAATGTTCCCAGGGATTCTCTCAAATACGCCATGGACGAGATCGCCATCTACGGCACGCCCACCATCAAGCGCATTTACGGCGACTGGACCACGCCCAACCTGGGCGGCTGGAAGCAGTCCCTGCTGGAAAACGCCGTCACGCCTATCCAGCAGTACAGCTACACCACCGGCAAGAACTCCACCGACTCGGCCATGATCATCGACGCCATGGATATTTTGTACGAGGGGAAAACCGACGGATTCTGCATCGTCTCCAGCGACAGCGACTTCACCCGGCTGGCCATCCGTCTCCGGGAGGCCGGCATGAAGGTGATCGGCATGGGCGAGCAGAAGACCCCCGTGGCTTTCCGA
>JAEEGI010029902.1_pt1 | contig 10271 bp, 10 predicted proteins | sample 8958751 | NCBI WGS metagenome assembly JAEEGI01 (sample SAMN16246545, study PRJNA631951) | gut metagenome | biome: gut microbiome; feature: rumen; material: KS-attached | host: Bos | place: Iran: Karaj | collected 2018-10 | reverse complement strand
TCCTTATCCTTAATGCCCTTCAAGATGTAAATTACTGAAGATTCCTTCGCGTTGAATGTGTATTTGCCGGAAGCGGTAAGGTTCATGGTGTAGTAGTAACCGCGGCCGTATTCTCCACCGTCCATGTTTACGGTCTTGGTCTTGCCCTTGCCAAGGGATAAGGTCTCAGCGTCTTCCAAAGAATTGTTAGTGACCTCGACTTCTTCCCATTCAGCCGTAGTTTGTGTAAGATTTCCGGTGAACTGGAAATAGTTATAACCCTTACTGCAACCCTGGAAGGTGTGAGATTTTATTGCTTTGTACTCAAAAGGTCCGCTGTTGGAATATTCCTGACTGCAGGTTTTATCGGTAGAATAGTAGTGGACATTACCACTGTCAGCTTTGAATATCACATCCTCGTTTGCGTTCAGTTTGATTTTGTAGGTTACGCCCTCCTCCGGCGTAAAGGGCACACCATTCTGAATGGTCGTCTTATCCAAGGCCTCAAAATTCGCAGATGTCAGTACCACAAATTCTTCCTCAGGGTTGATACTTCCATCCCATGCGTAATTCTCGACCTTAACTGCGGACTTCCCGTTTATTTTGTAATCATAGGCCACGCCGGATAGCGCACTTGCGAATAAAGCATCGTGTGTATTGGTCTGCAGTTTGATCACACAGTAATATGAATTGCCCTTTACGAATTTGGTCACCGGAGAATCATCATTACAACTGTACCAGTCAAGTTCATAATTTTGCTTATTGATTCTGTCGTTCATGTCGGCCTGCGCGGAGTCGTTTTCATAAAATATAAGATTATAATCCGCATTGGCACCCGCCTCAGGCACGGTAACCCCCAGGTCGAGGTGGCTGATGTTGGTGGGCCCTGCAGCATATGCCGCATTCGATGTATTCACAAATGGAATAAAGGTGAATACCAACGCGACCGCCAATGCCAAAATCAATAGTGATTTATGGTTACGTTTCATGTCCTTTCTCCTTTCTTGGACTATATAATAAAACTTTTAATTAGTATTTCCTTGATTTATTATACCACATTTATTTGTTTAACGCATCATCTAATTAAAATATTGTGATGCAAAAAACGGACTCCGAGCCTTTTGTGCCCGCGAGTCCGTTATCAGTCTTATTCAAATATCACAGCCAGATTGATCTTGGCGATGTCCTTAAGCGGCAGCTCGATTACGCATTCTTTAAGGGCCGCCGGGCTCACGCGAGCACCGGGTTTACGGTTGTTCGCCTTGGTATCGATTATGGTCCTCAGGGATACGCGCTCTTCGCCCTCATCAAAATACTCCAGCAGAGTAGCATTAAACTCCTTAATCTTGAAGGGTCTGAGATCCAGCATGCCTTCCTCTTCAGTAAGTACCGCCACCGCCTTCATGGGCACGTAGGTCTTCACTTCAACCTCCTGACCGATGCAGGCCCTGAAATGCTCAGGCTTGATGAGCTCTCGATCCATACCGGGAGAGCTGACTTCCAGATAATAGTTCTGCTCGATGGGATCGCGCTCATCCATTTCCTTTGAAATGAATTCGCTGACCTTCTCACAATCATCTGTTGAGACGTATTCACCGTCGGTCCTGTCGATATATACTCTCAGAAACCAGTCACGGCCCTCCTTCACGTACTCACAGTCCCAAAGATACAGGTCGTTCGATTCAAGGTATTCACGTGTCAGGTCCTCAATGAGGCTTACTATCTTATTTGCCATTTCTCTCCTCCTTAAATATATCAAAATTTATTCGTATTCTTTGCCGCTCGCCCCGAGAGACTTCCATCCAAATCTGATGATGGAGATGATGATCGATGTCATGCCGATGACTTCATTTGCCACTCCTGCCCAGGCTCCAACTGCTATATCATAGACGATCCAGCAGGGAGACGCTACAAAGAGGTTATGCGTCCGTATATCTCTGGGGTTTCCTGTCCAGAAAGCCACGGTCGCAGCTATCACCGCAATCAGCGAAAATATGTCATACCACGCATGCCAGTTAATTATGGTGTTCAGTATGAACAGTCCAATCAGAAGCGCCAGCATCAATGGTTTCTCCACGAAGGTCCATTTTTTGCGGTTTATAAATATCAGATTCCTCAAAATGCAGATAACCAGATTTATACATCCAGAGTACGCTCCAAGCAATATGAACTGGATGACGAACATGGAGTTACTGAACATCTGTACCAGATATAATTTTTTGTTGGACTTTATCTGAAATGAAAGTACGAAGGACAGCACTCCAATCAAGCCGAAGCACTGTGAAATTATCTCGGTCTTAGTCATTCTGTCAATTCCTTCCGTACGCGTTTTTATACCCTGATTATCGCTCTCGTCGGGCAGGCGTAGGCGCAGTAGCCACAGTCGATGCATTTATTGAGGTCTATCTCCGCCAGGCCATATATCCCATAGCGGATCGCTTCGGAAGCGCAGGCCTTCATACACTCCCCGCATCCCACGCAGTCCTCATGGTTCACTTTGAGCTTCTTATCACTTATGTCTGGGGAGAAATCTGACGGCAGGCGTCCCTCCAGATAGTCGATGAGCTGATCAATTTCAGCCTCCGAGCTCATCCCCAGCATTACCGAATCCACGAAAGGTCTGGAGAATGCGTAGTCCAGAGCCTCCCTGTATGAGGCTGCCAGGTTTCCTCCGCCTAAGGCTTTCATGGTCAGTACTCCTTTACCGGCATCGTGACATGCTTTAAGCGCAGCTTCCATCTCTTCTCTGGTACCTGCCCTATCGGATATTCTGTATCCGGGGAGCTTCTCCCCTGGGCCTCCATCTTCGCCAGTGCGGATCCCTAACCCTTCGATATTGAGAAGGGCAAATATGAAGTCCAGGTCTGGCATTGTGGCCGCTTCCATTGCCACATCGGAATGATGCGTTGAGAGTCCTATGGCTCTCACTTTACCGGAGGCCTTGGCCTCCTTAAGCGCTTCCCAAGCGCCAATTCGTTCTTTAAGTTGGCCGCTCCTCACCTCATGCATGAGAAATATGTCTATGTATTCCAGTTCCAGTTCTCTTAAAGCCTCATCCACAGCATCCATCATGCCTTCATAGTCGGATGCCAAAGACTTGGAGCAGATCACCAATTCTTCTCTATCATATCCTTCATCACGTGCCCTTCCTATGAAGGTCTTGATCAGAGGATACTCTTCGTAATACTGCGCTGTATCAAAAAATTCAATACCCCGCCTAAGGCCGTACAGGAGAAGCTCAGCCCCCTCTTCATTAGAGAGAGCCTTGTGAGTCTGCCCCAGGGCGAGAACGCCGAAGCCCGCGCGGGATACTGTTATAGTTGTGTTTCCTGGTTTGATTTTTTGCATAAGTCGATTGCAAAGGGCCGATATGCTTCGGTCATTTCTTTACCTCGTCAAAGATCTTTTGCATCTGGACGTCCAGTTTGGCAGAAACTTCAGCGCAGGCCTTAAGCTCTATGTTTGTCTTGGCGGAGATGCGGCCTTCATTGTTCTGCTTGTATCTTAACTGATGCTCCAAAGATGCCCAGAAGTCCATGGCAACGGTTCTTATCTGGAGTTCTACAGGCACCGTGACCTTACGATCTATGAGGAAGACCGGAACTCTTAAGCCCAGATGAAGGCTCCTATAGCCGTTGTCCTTGGGATTCTTGATATAGTCCTTGCAGGTCACAAGTTCAATGTCATCCTGAGCGGTCAGCATGTCTGCAACCTGGTATACATCCTCGATGAAATTGCATATGATCCTCAATCCCGCGATGTCCTTGATGTTCTCTCTGGCGGAGGGAATGGATACCTCGCACTCTAATCTTTCAAGCTTCTCCTGAATGGATTCTGCGGTCTTGAGACGTTTCTCTATATGGTGGATAGGCGAATAGTCATTCCTCACCTCGAAATCGCTTGCCAGGATCTCTACTTTGGCGTTGACCTTTCGCATAGCTGCTTCATACTCATGATGGAATTTCTCAAATCCATCATGTTTACCGAGAGGAAGGCTGGCCTCCTGATCTGTCCACTTCAATTCACTTCACACTCCCGAAATCAATATATTTACTGTCTTTATTATAACCTAAAAGTTGTTATATATAAAGTGAAACTTGGATGAAATCATCCTTTGGTAACTATCAGATTGGAATCAAGTCCCAGTACGTCTCTTACGAGAACAGTACCGATTTCAGGTCTTTCGTCCAGCTCGATTTCATCGATGAGCTTCATGAGGTTCATGATCTCCGTCTTTGGAATCGGCTTGGATGTCTTAACAGGGATCCTGAAATCGTAAAGGGTGCTGTCAGACGCAGGGCTAAGGCCGTCTTCGTTTACTGAAGCGCTTACCTGAGGTCTTCTCAGCTTGACTGTGGATGTCACAACTCTTGTCGGGTTGATCATCTCTGCCTTACCGTAGGCTCTGCCCTTAGGACAGCCGTTTCCTGTTACCTTGTAGTCCTTCTCAGGCTCCACTTTCAGGTGGCAGCCTCTGGGGCATACGGTGCAGATGAACTCGTTCTTGCCCATCTTAAATGCAGCTCCATCGGGGCTTGGCGGCAGGAAGTGCATGATATCGCCCTGTTTTCTGATGTATGTGGTCGGGTCGCAATCATAATACATGTTATTGCTGAGCCACATCTTATAGTAATTCGTCAAAACATATTCGGCAGCAGCGTTTCCGGCCTTCTCTGCTTCTCTGGTTACGTTGTCTACCAGATCGTGGACATGAGCCACGTTACCACAAGCAAAGAATCCCTCCACGGTGGTCTCCATGTTCTCATGGACTACGGTACCGTTGGACTTAGGATCTACCTTGATGCCTGCCTTAAGTGACAGCTCGTTCTCAGGGATAAGTCCGACTGAAAGAAGCAGAGTATCGCAGTCGAAATACATCTCAGTACCCTTGATGGGCTTCATGTTCTCGTCCACCTTGGATACTTCGATCTGCTGGATGCGGTCTCTTCCCTTGATGTCCGTAACGGTATGTGAAAGATAGAGAGGAATGCCGAAATCGTCCAGACACTGAACTACGTTTCTGGCGAGACCTCCGCAGTATGGCATAACTTCCACGCAAGCTAATACCTTGGCGCCCTCAAGAGTCATACGTCTTGCCATGATGAGGCCGATGTCTCCAGATCCAAGGATAACTACCTTTTTGCCGGGCATATATCCGTCTACATTTACGTATCTCTGAGCAGCTCCTGCTGTAAGCACGCCTGCAGGGCGCATACCGGGAGTATTGATGGCGCCTCTGGTCCTCTCGCGGCAGCCCATAGCCAGGATCACTGACTTGGCCTCCAGCTTGCGATAGCCGGTCTCGCGGCCAACTACGGTCACAAACTTGCGGATAGGGCCTTTGCCATCCTCGGGTTCTTCTGTGGAAAGGTCAAGCACCATGGTATCCAGCATGACCTGGATGTTCTTCTGGTTGACTCTATCTATGAATCTTGAAGCGTATTCCGGACCGGTGAGCTGTTCTTTGAAATATCCCAGGCCAAAGCCATTATGGATGCACTGGTTTAAGATTCCTCCCAGTTCCACGTCACGCTCGATTATCAAAATATTTCTGAGTCCTTTGTCGTGAGCAGCACAGGCTGCAGCCATGCCCGCAGGGCCGCCTCCGATAACTATAACATCATACATTTAGCGTCCCTCCTTGGTCTTACCCGTGAACATCTCGGATCCTGCTCTGCCCTGGAGCACGTCCTTTACATCGAAGCCTCTGTCCTCTACAAAAAGTTCTGAGATCCTTGGTCCGCAGAAACCACCCTGGCATCTTCCCATGCCGGTTCCTACTCTCCTCTTGATACCATCGATGGATACAGGAGGAATAGGCTCGTCGAAGCAAGCCATTATCTCGCCCTCTGTCACCGTCTCGCAGCGGCAGATTACGCGGCCGTAGGCAGGTTTCTCCTTAACCAGTTCAGCCTTCTCTTCGTCGCTCAGTTCGTTGAATCTGATGCGCTTTCTCTCGAAGACGAAGTTCTCCTTGCGCTCCAGACTAAGTCCGCTCTTCTCCATAAGACCAGCCACATATTCAGCAATGGCAGGAGCAGCTGAAAGTCCGGGAGAGCAGATGCCTGCACAGTCGATAAATCCAGGCGCAGCCTCTTCGATTATGAAATCATGATGGTTTGTGGTAGCACGTACGCCTGCGAAGTTTCTGATGCTCTTATTGAACATTATGCTATCTATGGATTTACGAGCTTTCTCTCTTACGAAGTTAAGTCCTTCTGTGGTATTGGCCGTATCTTCCCAAGCTACTTCGCTGGAATTCGGGCCTACCAGAAGATTGCCGTGGACTGTGGGTGTTACAAGTACGCCCTTACCGTCCTCATTGGGGCACTGGAACACGGTGTGCTCCGTTCTGGATCCCTCGGACTTGTCTAAGAGGAAGTACTCTCCACGTCTGGGCTTGCTCACATATTTGGGCTCAGCAACCATATCGTGGACAGCGATGGCATCTACGCCTGCTGCGTTAACGATGTGAGGAGCAAAAAACTCTCCCTCACACGTTGTGACCTTCCAGCACTCATCTTCACGCTCGATATTCTTTACTTCCGTATTCAGGTGGAGTTCAACTCCATTTCTGATAGCAGTTTCAGCCAGAGCCAGGCAGTATTCCCAAGGAGATACGATGGCAGAGGTAGGAGCGAAAAGCGCAGCCACTACATCCTTGGAGAGATTCTTCTCTCTCATCCTTGCTTCATCTCCTGTAAGGATCCTAAGGCCTTTGACTCCATTAACGGTTCCTCTGGTAAGCAGCCCCTTCAAAGTCTGCTCCTCATCCTCCGTAAAGGCTACGACCATGGCACCGTTTCTCTTATATGGCACGTCCAGCTTCTCACAGATCTCAGCTGCAAGCTCGGATCCGCGCACGTTAAGTTTAGCCATGAGACTTCCGGACTCCGGGTCATAACCGGCGTGGATTATGGCAGAATTGGCCTTGGTGGTGCCTAGCGACACGTCGTTACCCTTCTCCAACACGCCGACTTTTAAATTGTACTTGGATAATTCGAAGGCAGTAGCAGCTCCGATGATGCCGCAGCCGACGATCAGCACGTCATATGTTCTTTCCATTTTATCTATATTTTCACCTTTCTGATGTGATTACACGACAAAAACAGGCTATAAGTCAAGCCAGCTGATATATTATATCAAAAAGAATATGTGAATTCAATGATATTATTACTTAAATAAGCAAAAAATCACTCATATACCCGATATAACTCCCATTTCATCTCCTTGACAAAATATCTTAGCTCGTAATCTATGATCCTGTCGTCCACTTCAGAATAGCAATAGTAGACGAAATTAGGGTGGCCGGCGGGAGTCACGCTGTCCACCCTCTTGACCTGGTCAACTTTGACGGTCTTAAGAGTGCCATCCCTGAATCTTATTTTAAATTTTCTAGGCTGCGGCGGTTTGCCAATGTAGGACACGCTCAGCATGTCCACAGCCTTCTCCAGCACTCTCATCTTTCGTCCCTCTTCCCCTTGATGCAGTCTCCAAAAGAACATTTGTTCGTTTTTATTATATAACTAAACCCCGTCTTTGTCAACGGGGTTAGGGTTGTATACATATACACATTTTACAGATACAAAAGTCCCACCACATAGGCCGTGAGCGGTATGGTCACAAGCGACATCAGCGTGGTCAGAGCCACGCCCTCTGCCGCCAGTCGGGAGTCCTTACCCTCTGTAGCCGCTATAGGCGCTGTGGCCACAGCTGAAGGGAAGGATGAACCGAATATCAGCACCAGCTTCAGCGCATTTGGTATTGGAAGCCAGTTCACCAGAAGGAAGGTGATCACCGGCGTAAATATCATCTTCAAAGTGGACTCTATCATGAGTTCTTTGTTCTTTACGATCTTTTTGAAGTTGCTGCTTCCAAGCTGCACTCCTATTAAGATCATGGATATGGGCGTGGTGGCGCTTCCGATGCTTTCTATAGCCTTGAAGAGCACCTCGGGAAGGTGTGTCCCCGTGAAGAGCAGGATAATGCCCAGAATAGCGGCTATTGTTCCCGGACCCAGCACCGACTTAAGAGCTGACAGACCGTGACCGCCGCCCTTCTCTCCGTAGTGCATCTGAAAGGTTCCCGGGCCATAGATATATACCATGAGGATCATCTGGAAGAATACCATATAGAACAGCTTTTCTTCTCCGAATATGGCATAGGTTATGGGAAGCCCGATGAATCCGTTATTGATGGATGCGAAGAGCATGATGTAAACTCCCGTATCCCTCTCCGGTGGTATTTTCATGATCTTGGCGCAGAGCAGCCAGCCCAAGAAGCAAAATACCACGAAGTACATGGCGCAGCATGCCATGTCCATCAAGACTACTCCTGCCATGCCCTCTTCGATCTCTTTGGATGAGATCGTAGCCAGAACCAGACAAGGGGTGGTTATCTTTATGAGAAGCGGCGACAGATAATCGTTGGCCTTCTCCGGAAGAAGCCCTATGCGGTTAGCTACGAAGCCTACTCCCATTATTAAAAAAACTGCAACTATATTTGTTATTATAACGTTCAAATATTATTCCTCCGTTTTCGCTATAATTATCGTTGACGTGAGGATCGCCAGGATACCCAGAACGATCTTCACGGTCATGGTCTCGTGGTAGACCAGAACGCCCACGACTATGCTGGTTATGGGCTCGAAGGTCGACAGCATGGCCGTGTTCTCAGATCCTATGCTGTCCACGCCTATCTGATATCCCAACGCTCCCACGAAGGTGGTAAGCGTGGCCACCAGGAACATGATGCCCCAGCCAAGAGGCGCCATCTGGAAGTCGAAACCTCCGGAAACAAGGCCTATTACGCCCATCATACATGCACCGACCCAGTGCATATGAAAAAGCCTCTTGGTGGCTATCATATCCTTAAGGCAGCACTTGCCCAAATAGATGGTGTAGAAACCATAGGTCAGGGACGAACAGAAGGCCAAAAGTATGCCGAAGGGCGCTATCTCCCCTCCTCCGTTATAGAAAAGGACTATGCCAATCAGGCACAGGATCACGCAAAGAATTTTCTTTGCGCTTATCTTTTCTTTATAGAAGATCATAAGCCCCGCCACGGTCACCGTTGGATACAAAAAGTGAATGGTGGTGGCCAGCCCCGAAGGAATATAGTTATAGGCGGTGAAGACCAGAATGGTGGTTCCGCCATAGCCCAAGAGGGTTATCTTAAGGATCTCCTTCATCTCCTCCCAGGTGACCTTAAGGCTTATGCCCCTCACCTTGTGATAGATGTACAGGGTGGGGAGCGACAATGCAAACCTTAAGAAGGCCGCCGTAAAGGAATTACCTCCGCTTGCGTATACAGTTTTCATGAAAAGCGGCATAAAGCCAAAGTAAGTGGCTGATATGAGAGTCGCCGCTATTCCGATAAATTTTTTGTTCATTATCCGAGCAATCCGCTTTGTCTCGTGAAGTAGTAAGCTAAAAGAATCATAGCAACGCCAAGGCCCATTCCCACCTTATAGAACGTAGGTCTGGTATCCTTGCTGTTCCAGGCCATGAGCATCATGGCTACGGCTGAAGTTACAGTATAGATGGGCGCCAGATCGTTTTTGTGCTGTGTGGTCGCATAGATGGCAAGTCCCAGGGATATGACGATCATGATGAAGGATCCCAGGCTGACGAGCCTTCTTAACTTCCTCTTGGAGTCGCGCTCGGCCTTCTCCCTTTCTTCTCTCTGGGCTTCATACTGCCTCTGCATGTAATGGTAGTCACTGTTCTTGGATTTTTTCTTCTTGTTGCTCATTGTTTGTCTCCTTGAATTTTTTGAAGCTGACGATCACCATGGACACTGACATGACAAAGGCCATGGCATCAGCGATGGGGCTTGCGGCAAGCACGCCGTTTATACCCATGAATCTCGGCAGGATTATCAAAAGCGGTATCAGGAAAAGTCCCTGCCTCGATAGAGACACCAGAAGTCCCTGCTTGTGATTGCCTGTAGCCGAGAAGTAATTGATGGTTATGGGCTGTATGTTCTGGAAGAACACCAGCATCATGAATATTTTGAGGTATTTCTCCGCAAATTCGAAATACAGTTCGTTGCCCGTTCCGAAGATGGAAATTATCTGCCTCGGGAAGAGCTGCAGCGCCGCAAAAAACACCACTCCCACAAAGAATGCCGCCGCAAAGGCTCTCCAGTAGGCGCCCTTCACCCTGTCATACTGTTTGGCGCCCAGGTTAAAGCCCCAGATAGGCTGGCAGCCCTGAGCGATACCAACGGCGAAACTCACCATGATCATGCTGGTTTTTTGGGCTACGCCTGAGACCGCCAGGGGTATGTCC
>JAEEGI010029901.1_pt1 | contig 10271 bp, 8 predicted proteins | sample 8958751 | NCBI WGS metagenome assembly JAEEGI01 (sample SAMN16246545, study PRJNA631951) | gut metagenome | biome: gut microbiome; feature: rumen; material: KS-attached | host: Bos | place: Iran: Karaj | collected 2018-10 | reverse complement strand
GTGGTTATTGCGGCGGGGTCCCACCTCTTCCCATTCCGAACAGAGAAGTTAAGCCCGCTTGCGCCGATGGTACTGCAATGCAATGCGGGAGAGTAGGAGACCGCCACTTTTCAAAGTGAAGCCCTGAAGAGAAATCTTCGGGGCTTTTTTTTGTTGCTTCAATTATTTTTTCTACCTTTGCATTTGGAATGCAGAGAATAAGACATTTTTTTGTCTGGCTGAGCCGTATTTTTCATTGTCGCGGTTTCGGCATCCAGTCGCCTACGGACTACTGGCTGGTGCGCTATGTTATCAATGAGCATTGGCCGTACTATTCGTATGCGACATTGGGACGAGATGACGATTGGCTGACACGGAAACTGGGCCTTTTGTATTTCCGTATCGCAAACTGGCGTCAGCCGCAGGTCATAGAGAGTGATAGTTACAGGGAGTACCTTCATGCTGGATGTCACAAGGCCTCTTTTGGGGATTCTAAGGAATTGATCATGCTGACGCTTGACAGTGACTATCGTAGTCGTCTGTTGTCTATATATAATAAGGTGAACGAACGGTCTGTACTCATTGTAGATGGCATACAACGTGACAAAGATTTTTGGCGCGAGATAGTCAGTGACAAACGCACATGTGTCACTTTTGATTTATATTATTTGGGGATTGTTTTATTTGACAAAAGTAGATTCAAACAACATTATATCATTAATTTCTGATAAACAATGAAGATAACAAAGGTATATACCCGTGGTGGTGACAAGGGACTGACCTCACTGGTCGGCGGACAGCGCGTGTCGAAAGCCAGCATCAGGCTGGAAGCTTATGGTACCATTGACGAGCTGAGCTCTCATCTGGGATTGTTGGCAGCAATGCTCCCCGAAGGCCATGAGCGCGAAATGGTGCAGCGTATCCAGAACGTACTGTTTAATGTGTGTACCAATCTGGCTACTGATCAGGAGCAGACGCCATTATATCCCTCTGCACATCTGCCAGAAGGCGAGATAGAGCTGATGGAGCAGGAGGTTGACATGGTGATGAAAGAACTCCCCGAGCGGCAGGGCTTCATTTTGCCCGGCGGGCGTCAGGAAGCAGCCCAGGCTCATGTATGTCGGACGGTATGTCGACGTGCTGAGCGCCGTATCGTAGAACTGTCTGATACAGCTGTTGTGTCCCCTGAAATTCTGCAATATGTTAATCGTTTAAGCGATTATTTCTTTGTTTTGGCCAAAAAGTTGAATTTTATTGCAGGAATGAGTGAAAAAATATGGGAGAATGCTTGTAAATAAGAAAAAAATGATTACTTTTGCGGGCAAATTTTGAGAAACAAATAATTAAGAATAAAAATTAAATAACTAAGACTATGTATTGGACACTGGAATTAGCTTCAAAACTCGAAGATGCCCCTTGGCCCGCAACCAAGGACGAATTGATAGACTATGCCATCCGCTCAGGTGCTCCGCTTGAGGTGTTGGAAAATTTACAGGAGATAGAAGATGAGGGTGATGTCTACGACAGCATCGAGGACATTTGGCCCGACTATCCTACCAAAGAGGATTTTCTATTCAACGAGGATGAGTACTGATCATTTAAATCAGCTCGAGAAAAACGTAACTAATTGAAAATAAGCAGCATGGATAAATCAATAAGATTTTCCATGTTGCTTTTTTCGGACTTTTAAGGCCAAATAAACTGATTAAAAAAGGCATTTTTAGCTTTAAAACGGAAATAAAATGATCAATAATTTGCTTATTACACAAAAACCGGGAAAAACCCCTCTGATGATGTTTTAGCTCTTCGAGCTTTGACCTTCGGTTAAAATATCGTCCAAGAACTTCAGAAAGTTGAATTAAATCTCATTTTTTTTTATTACCTTTGCACCCAGTCAATAGCCAAGCTAAACTATAGTTTTGGATATATTATTAACAACAATGTAATAAATAAAGGTATGAAGAAAATGTTGAAATGGGTGTTGGTTGCTACCATTATGTTTGTGTATGCACTGGGAATTGAGGCACAAGGTGTGCTGACTGCCGACGCGATGATTCGTGTGGCAGAGCAGAAAGCCAAGGTGGAGCATATGGCGGTGGACGGGACGAGACTGTCACCGGCACAGCAACCCGCGCTGCCGCTCGTCGTGAAAGTAGATGATGAGCAGGCTGCCGACACGTATGCCCGTCTGAGAGAACAGGGCGTGACCATCAGGGGCCGCATCGGGCAGCAAGCCATCGTGCAGGTGCCGCTCGACAAGGTAGAGACCATCGCCCAGATGGACGGCATACTCCGCGTGGACGTAGGCCATAAGGGGGAGCTGAAGACCGATGTGTCACGCGAGGTGACGGGCGTCAACCTCCTCAACGGCAGTCATCCCACGGTGCCCTCGCCCTTTACGGGTAAAGGCGTGACGGTGTGTGTGATTGACATAGGCTTAGACTTCAACCACCCCGCCTACAAGGATGCCCAGGGGCGCTCCCGCATCAAGTGCGTTTACAATACGATATCGGATAAAGGCCGCAAGTTCGTGTACGACGACCCCGTGGCCGGCACCATTGAGTTTCCGGGCAGCGTGTTCGACACGCCTGAGCTTATCTCCAAACTGGTCTATGACACCAAGCTCGCGGCCCACGGCGGTCATACCACAGGCATCGCTGCCGGCTCGCTGTCGCCGCAGGGCTTTGGCGGCATGGCTCCCGATGCCGACATTGTATATCTGGCCTTGGGCACTCTCTTCACTGAGGACGACGTGGACACCGATACAGGCATTAACGCAGAGAGCGAAACACTACAGGACCCCGACCCCACCCAGGATGCCCAAACCCATCAGATTTTAGAACAACATCTGGCTTTTGCCAATGCCTACGCCCAACAGAGCGACCAGCCCATGGTGCTGAGTGCCAGCCTTGGCAGTCACATGGGACCTCACGACGGAACCGGCACCGTGCCCGAAGCCGTCTCAGCCCTCTCCAAGACCGCCATTCCTGTGTTTGCCAGTAGTAACGAGGGTGGAAGCGGCTGTCATGTCTACTATCAGTTTGCTGAGGACAAGCCGTCGTTCAGCGTCGGTCTGTTGGCATTTCCTACCACGTACGAACCAGAAGATGCCGACCCCGACTATCCCTTCTACACGAAATTCTCCAACGAGGTCAGAGGCTACACCCGTCCCGGACAGGGTGGTGAGATAAGCCTGCGCTTAAATATGGTGGCTACCGACAGCAAGAAGGCAATCCTGGATTACATCTGGTCATCGCCGGCCGTCACAGGCACTCTGGGCGGACCCGACCAGATGGTGACCATCAACTCGGCCGACTACCCTGAAGTGGAGAAATATTTCAGAGGGAAGGTGTACCTGGCCATCCGCACGCTGGATAGTGGCCGACAGGAGCTGACCATCATTCCCTACGGTTACTGCGCGAAGGCCAAGGATGGTGCATATTATGCCCTGACCATCACCGTGGCAGGCTCATCCGGCACTGCCGTTGACCTGTGGCAGGACACCTACAAGTTCGTCCCATACGTGGGTGAGGGCTATATCACCGGCGACGATGTCATTTCTGCCAATGACTGGGCCAGCACTCCCGATGTCATCAGCGTGGGAGCATGGTGCGCCAATACCACCGATCGTGCTAACGAACAAGGTAACGAGGATCAAGACCAGTCAGAAACGTACACCCTGGGCGACATCGCCTATTTTAGCAGCTATGGCAAGATGTTCAACGGTGTCACACAGCCAACCGTCTGCGCCCCGGGCGTCAATGTGGTGTCGGCGGGAAACCAGTACAACGATGTCGTGAATGGCGTCGCTCCTACCTACATCGAAACGATGACGTGGCAGGGCTACCCCTACGTAAGCATGAGCGGCACATCGATGGCCTGTCCTGCTGCGGCGGGCATCATAGCCCTGTGGCTGCAGGCCAATCCAAAGCTCACACTGGCCGACGTTAAGGACGTCCTGGCAAATTCGTGTGACAACGATGAGTTTACCGCCAAGAATCCTATCCGTTGGGGCTATGGCAAAATCAATGCCAAGAAGGGCCTGGACTATATCCAGCAGGGTACGGGCATCATTAAGATGGAAATGGAAGATGTTAGAAGTATGATTGAAGATGTGTGGTACACGCTGGACGGCCGTCGCCTTATGGGCCAGCCTACGCAGCGCGGCATCTATATCTACCAGGGTGAAAAGATAATTATAAATTAATAACGTGATATGAATAAAATGTATCAATGGATAATAGCCGTTACACTGCTGTTCTGCGGTGCGAGTGTTTTCACGGCATGCAACAGCGATGACAATGCCGTCGATTCAATCGATCCTAACGAGTCTGAGATGGCCGACTATGCTATTCTGTTTTATGGATACGGTGGCGGAAATCTGGACTACGACATTTTGAATAACATCAAGCAGTTCTATGCTGCCGACCCTGCCAGCTACGACAAGGTGAAGATTGCCGTACAGTATAAGTTCAGCAGTCAGGAAGAATTCGAGCAGCTGTTGATGGTTTATGACCCGGATAACTTTGACGACCCGCAAGAGAAGGCCGAGGCCGTGGAATATCTGGAGGAAATGAAGTCCTGGATTGCGAAATGGCAGAACAGATGCTGTTACACCTTCCGATTCACCGTCGATCCCGAGAAAACTGTGGAGCAGCAGATGGTAGCCGACAACGTACATGGCTGCAACAACGACCATATCGCCACTGCCGACTCTCTGCTTGATTTCATCGACTGGGCGGCCAAGGTTTGTCCTGCCAAACACTATATACTGTTGCTGAGCGATCATGGCGCAGGCTATATGCCCAATGAAGACTTGCCCTATACCCCCAAAAACACTACTCGGTCGTTCTTTATCGACAACAACAAGAAAGAGCAGCTCACCGTCAACGCGCTGAAATACGCCATCGCCAACGCCAGCATCAAGCCCCAGGTTGTATATTTCGATGCCTGCCTGATGAACTGCTTTGAGTATCAGTTTGAACTGAAGGACTACACCGACTATATCGTAGCCTCGTCGTTCCTGGTGCCCGGATGGGGTGGCGACTATACGGTGCTCACCAACAAGCTTGCGGGCTGCAACGAGGATACCGAGAGCGCACTGAAGGAATACAACAAGGCGTGCGTTGAGCAATGGGACAAGAACTTTGGCGACGAGACTGTAGAGTCGTTTACCGACATGACGGTCGTTCGCACCCGTGGTCTCGACGCTTTCGGTCAGAAGGTCCGTTCGTTCACCGACAAACTCCTGCAGGTTTACCAGAGCAGCGACGAGAAACGCAGCGCTGTCAATACAGCCACTGCAAACGCCCTGAAGGTTTACAGGGACATGCCTTTCTACGACCTGTTCATCTATGGCGTCATGCTGGCAGCCAAGGCACCGGAATTGGAAGCTCCGTATTTCGAGATGAAGAATTGCTACGACAACGAATGCCTCGTGGCTCATCAAACCTGTGCCTACCTGAGAGCCCAGGGCATCAACGGCTCGATACTGCTCGGCTGGGAAGGCCAGTATGAAGAGATTAACTGGCAGTACGACAAGGGCAGCTGGGTCTTCAGCGAGTCAGCCGTGTTCAAACCCGACGGCAAGGTTGAACTATATATTGAAGAAGCGGAAACAGAGGTAAATGACGTGCAGCGTTGGGCCAGCACCTTTGCCGACACCTACGAGCAGACGGCTTTCGACAAAGCTACAGGCTGGAGTCGCTGGATTAAGACCAACAAGCAGCGTCCGCCCACAATGAGCGTCTTTACCGAAGGCTATAATGCCAACGAACCCAGAAAGAAACCAAGAACTAAATAAGTATATGCCATGAAAAGAATGATTCAAGGAGTGCTTACCCTATTTAGTATATTGCCAGTCTTCACATCCTGTTCCGACTCGGATAGCCTGGCGACACCATCAGAGTCCACACAGGGAAAGTTAGTGACGCTCCCGCAGGGCGTGGTGAGCAAGGGCTGCACTATGCAAACGGTCAGAATCGTGACCATGACAGACCGGGAGCAGACGTCCTATGAAAAGAAAAACGTACAGGTGGCCTTCGACGGACAGGATGTCTATGTCACAGGCTTCTCCTCGTCATTCCCCGAGAGTTTCGTGAAAGGTACGGTGACCAGTGCAGGCACCTGCCTGTTCAAGAGCGGTCAGTATGTCGGCGAGGACAAGACGGGCGAGAAGTATGTTGTCGGCATCATGGACACAAGCGACAAGGCGAAACAGCTGACCGATTTTGAGTGCACTTACGATCCGGAGATGCGCATCCTGACCATTCCTGAGGATGCGAAATTCGCTGTAGCAGAGTCTGATGCGCCCAGCCATACCCAAGTGTCAAACATCATGAAGAACATCACCGTGATGCCGGGCACCTTCAAGGAAGCATCCGTCGTGACGCTGCCGGAAGGAGTGACCACCGAGCAGTGGTATATCACGGGCAGAGACAATTATGACTATTGCCTCAACTACGGCGCGACAATAGGATTCGACGGGGAGGATGTCTATATACAGGGACTCTTCAAGGAGATGCCTCTGGCGTGGTTACATGGTCATCTGAAGGATGGTGTCATCACAATTGAGAAAGGACAGTCCCTGGGCTATTACTGGAAATGGCGTGAAACGCTTTTCTTGGGTCTTGATGAAAAAGATGAAATCTGTGACATAAAACTGACCTACGATGCCGGGAAGGGAATCATGGAGAGCGACTATGCGATTTCTCTGTATGACATCGACAAACATTCCGTTGACTATGGTTTCGCCGCTTGCTACATCACCAAGGAGCGCTATGTCGTTCCCGACCCCATTCTCCTTCCTTCCGGCGTGACAGCCAGCCCGTACCGTTTCGAATATGAGATACTTGACATTGATGATGATGGCTATTTGATAAAAGCTGGTGATGCCTTGGAGGAGGTCTTGATAGGTTTCGACGGCAATGACGTCTATTTCAAATTCCCTCATGTCGATGCCAATGGATGGGCCAAAGGCACGCTCAGCCCCGACCATCAGACCATCACCATCCCATCCCTCCAGTATGTCGGCTCATGGCAAGAAGAAGATAACCCTCGTCAAGACTATTATCTGACAGGTTTTGTGGACAAAGGCAATACGGAATACGAGCTGACAAACATCGTATTTGACTACGACGCCCAGCAGGACATCATCAGTTCCAGTAAGACGATGTGCATCAACAGTTCATATCGCATATTGGATTACTACGGGTACTTAGTATTCCGAAACAACAAGTTCACGAAGAAGGAGGAGGTAGCGGCAACACCCGCAGCACCTGAGGTTAAAATGGATTATAACACTGTTGAAACCGTTATCAGGCTTTCGGTCGAGATTCCCCTCATCGCTGACGACAATTCCGACCTGCTGACCGATAAGCTGAGCTACATCGTCTATTACGAGAAAGACGGCCAACAGCACGAAATGGTATTCCGTGCCACCGACTATAAGGGTTTGGAGAACGACATTGTGGAAATACCCTACAACCTCAATATAAGCTCCGGTATTATCCGTGGAGGCAAGACTATCATGCTGGACTTGGCCCTCGACGGGCTTTTAACCTGGACCAAAGTCGGTGCAAAGGTCATCTATCGTGGCGGCGGCGAAGAGCATGCCTCGCCCATCACATGGTTTGATGCCAAGACTTTCTATGAGGAAAATGAATTAATTAAATAGTTAAAGAATATTGCATGAGCAGACAGATGCAATGGGTAAGGGCTGCGCTGTTAGTCTGCGCCATGGTATGGTTTGTATCGTGTTCCACCGACGAGAGTCCCGTGGCGTCCGATCAGGCCTACGATGCTGCCGAGGAACTGGCCAGAGAGACTTTCTACAATGACGCCTATAACGTCATTCAGCGCGTGAAGACGCTGGCTCCCTCGGCCACATTTGACTATGACATAGCCACGCTCCTGAAGGACTGTGATGTGGATGGCTGCCGTGAAATAATGGACAATATGCGCCGGCGCATGAGTGAACGCATCGGACAACTCGACTGGCTGAGCAGTGCCACCAAGGCGCGGCATCTATATCTACCAGGGTGAAAAGATAATTATAAATTAATAACGTGATATGAATAGAATGTATCAATGGATAATAGCCGTTACCCTCATTTGCGGCGCAAGTTTCCTCGCCGCATGTTCTGACAGCGACAATGCAACCGATCCGACAACAGGTATTGATGGTAAAATCATAGGCACTTGGTACACGAATGTTTCAGGAAAGACCTATGCCAAGTGGAACTACGGCGAGACGTGGCAGAACACTGAGTTCAAGGCCGACGGGACAGGCAGCACTCGTATCTATTACATGTTAAATGGCAAACCCCTCGGCATTGAGAAGATCAATTTTACCTATACGGCTTCTGCCGACGGAACGCTGACCATGAGCCCGAAGGATAGGGAGGCGATGAAAGCCAAATGGCAACTGATGGGCAACGAGCTGCGCCTCAGTAATGGTGACGACATCAGTTTGAATTTCACAAAGACCACCAGCGATATGGCAGTGAAGTTCGACGCATGGAGCCAGACGGAAGAGGTGTTCGATGTGCCACAACCCGCCAAACACACCATCTTCGTCTATGGCAATGCCGGTGGCGCCATGGATACATACATTGAATATGGCTTCTGGGAGAGGGCAAAGGAATTCCTCACCGATTACAACAACGTGCGCGTAATCTGCTTCTATAAATACGGTAAGGAAAAAGATGAGATGGGAAATCCCTTTACTGGTAAGTATGCTGAACCTGGCGATATCGTGTGGTTCGAACTGACCAGCGATACCGACCTCAACAAGATCAAGGAGGAGGGGTTTCAGGCCCATGGTCTGGGCGTATTAGCCAAGCTGCTGCAGATATGCAATCCTAACACGATGCGTCTGTTCCTGGAGTGCAGCAGCTTGGTATGTCCGGCAGAGACCTATTCGCTCGCCATCTGGGGCCACGGTTCCGGCTTTAATGCTATGAACGACGTGCCGGGAAAGTACCAGGTAGAAGACATTACGCCTGCCGCAACACGTGGTGTGATAGGCGATGAGTGGTTGGACGACGAGACGATGGATATGTACGAGATGTATGCCGCCGTGAAGGCCGCAGGCATCGACCACCTGAACACGCTGTACTTCCACAACTGCTTGATGGGCAATATAGAGAACCTGACGCAGGCAAGGCAATTTGCCGACTACATCGCGGCCTCGGCCCATGCGCTCAGTAGCGACGGGCAGATACTGACGGAGTTTGTGCGCGGACTCGTGGAAACGGGTGATGCTGAAAAAGCAGCAGGACTGATGTTCGAGCGCAGTACCCCCAACTGGCAGAACGGCTATGTGGAGGAAGTCAATGACATATACTACAACGGCGACTTTAAGATGATTCGCATGGATAAGTTCGATGCCATCATCAATGCCTCCAAGCGGCTGTGCGACCGTCTGCTGGCGCTCTATCCCACACAGCAGGAGGCCATTGACCGCGCCTCCCTTCAGGTGTATCGCTACCATAAGTATCCTGGTGATGAAGAGGTGAACTTGGAATACATTTGCCCATTCTTCGACATTGCCGACTATGCCCACCACTTGGCCAAGGAGACCGACGATGCCGAACTGAAAGCCATCTCTGCCGATATGGACAAAGCCTTCGGGGAGGCAATGGTACACTATCGGGACGTGAGCAACAGCCAGCAGCACCTGGACCACTACACGCTGAGCGTCTGCCTGATGAGTCGTGAGTCCTACATTTACGACTATAAGACCAATCGCCCTTATCTTTCTATACTCAACAACTACAACGTTGGCTACGAGCAGTGTGATTTCCACAAACTGACGGATTGGGGCCGCTGGCTCAACACGAACCTGCAGGAGCTGTACTGCAATCCGCAGCAAGGTGGTGGTGGCAAGCTAGAATAACCCTGTGTGTGATATAGTGCAGTCAATGAATAACTCAAATATATTATTATTTAGTACTTTTGTACCCAGAATTATAACATATTGCATATGGTAAAAATGGAAATGACATGGATTTTGGTGCAAATCAGTGCCAAATTAGTAACACAATAATCACCCCAAGCCTCGTAATTTGCTGTGTATCAGCATGTGCTTTATACTTCAACGAGGATGAATATTGAGCGGTAGATTTTGTCTATCTAATTAAATATCAGCGAGATAAACAATAATTAGGGACTATCGTTAAATATTAAGATTATTTACAACTGTCTGTTTTTCAATGTGATATAAATTTTGTACCTTTGTAGAGGATAAGAAAAATCCCCCAACCACCGTAGGAAAGTGAAAAATTGGGGGA
>JAEEGI010029900.1_pt1 | contig 10272 bp, 9 predicted proteins | sample 8958751 | NCBI WGS metagenome assembly JAEEGI01 (sample SAMN16246545, study PRJNA631951) | gut metagenome | biome: gut microbiome; feature: rumen; material: KS-attached | host: Bos | place: Iran: Karaj | collected 2018-10 | reverse complement strand
CTGCCGCACGGCTGAGCGTGCTGCGGAAAAGAACCGCGAAGACGCTGGAGCAGGAAGTGGACAGAGAACTGGCAGACCTGAACTTCGCGGACGCCGCCCTCTCCGTTTCGATCGAAGACGCCCCTGCCGGCGAAAAAGGTTCGGACCGCGTGGAGTTCCTGATCCGCACGAATAAGGGCGAAGCGTTCAAGCCCCTCGCGAAGATCGCCTCCGGCGGCGAGCTGTCGCGCATCATGCTGGCCATGAAGAGCATCATCGGCGATCTGGACAGGATCCCGACCATGATCTTCGACGAGATCGACGCGGGCATCTCCGGCGCCACGGCGGGCGTCGTGGGCGAAAAACTGCGTTCCATCTCCGCGGACCATCAGATCGTGTGCATCACGCACCTGCCGCAGATCGCGGCGCTGGGCGACCACCACTACCGCATCGAAAAGGCGTCCGACGGGATCTCCACACACACGACCGTCGTTCCCCTTTCCGAAGACGGACGCGTAGAAGAACTGGCCCGCCTGCTGTCCGGTACGACCGTGACGGACAGCGCGCGGCAGCAGGCAAAAGAACTGCTGAAACGTTGAGATCCGAGTTTAAGAAATAGAAAACCCCTGCGTCGCGCAGGGGTTTTTCTTTTATTCCAGAGTGATCCTTCCGATCGTTCCCGCCCGGAATTCGTCGATCACCGTACGGGCGGTGCGCTCGTAGTCGATGCGCTTGCCCGGCAGGATGAAACCGCGCTTGCGGGCAACGTTCTCCATGTTTTCGAGCGGCGTTTCCGCGATCTCATCCAGTTTGTAGCGCGCGCTCAGCAGATCCGGGTAGTCTCGCGCCAATACGCCGGTCAGTTCCATGCCCAGCGTCTCCAGATCCATGATCTCGTCCTTGATGGACCCGCAGAACGCCAGATTCAGCCCCACTTTCGGATCTTCGAACTTCGGCCACAGGATGCCCGGCGTATCGAGCATCATCATGTGCTCGCCCAGGGAGATCCACTGCTTGCCGCGGGTCACGCCGGGCTTGTTGCCCGTCTTCGCCGCTTTCTTGCCGGTCAGCCGGTTGATGAGCGAGGACTTGCCCACGTTCGGAATGCCCACGATCATCAGTCGCAGGTCTCTCTGCCGTTCCCTGCCCTCGTTCTTTTCGTCGCGGATCTTCTCCAGCAGGCGCAGCAGCGACGCGGCGCCGGCGCCCGTGTTGCAGTTCATGGCCAGCACGTAAGCCGCGCTCTCCTGCAGTTTTTTCGTCCATTCCGCCGTCTTCGCCTCGTCCGCCAGATCGCTCTTGTTCAGCACGATGATGCGGGTCTTGCTCTGCGTCAGTTCCGCCAGGATGGGATTGCGGCTCGATACGGGAATGCGGGCGTCGAGCACTTCGACGCACACGTCCACGAGCTTCAGGTTTTCCTGGATCAGCTCGCGGGTCTTTTTCATGTGACCCGGATACCAGTTGATATGTTCCATTTCGATCTCCTCTAGCGGTCCTGCGGCATATACCAGTACGAATGGAAGCCGTGGAGGTAGGTCCACGCTCCTTTCGGCATCTGGGTCAGCGCGTTGTACACGTTATAATAATCGCCGGCGCCCGAAGCGAGGCCGGCGGCGCCGAGCGTGCCCAGCACCTTGAACTGCGGATGGATCATGAAGATCACGTATGGGATCACGGCCAGCACGAGGGTCGGCAGCAGCGACATGAAAACGAACCTCCCCTTGCTCATCCGCTCCGGACTGACCACGAACAGCATGCCGTGCTTCAGATTCTGATACATATACACGTCCCCGTGATAGCAGAGCGCATGAAGATACTCGTGGGGCACCAGCGAAAGCAGATACAGGGCGAATCCGGGCATGCTGACCTCGAAGGTGCGGGTGCGCAGAAACATCAGAGTAAAGGCGATCACCAGGATGACGATCGACACCGCGTTCGCGATCTTAGACAGAGCTTTGGAATCTTCAGCCTCTCTGAACGCTACCGCGCCGGGTTCGTGGTCCCTGCGGGGCAGATCCTCCTCGTTGCCGCTGTATTTTCCCATATAGTGAAACTTCATCTGCATGCCTCACATTTCAGTCTAAAGCAAATTCCAACAATCTGTAGATCTTGCCATATGCGCGGCCGGTAAACAGCAGCCGGAAGACCGCCCGTTCCACAGGCTTCAATTCGTTCACGAGAGACTCCGGCGTAAAGGAATGCTCCTGAACGAAACGGATGTTCATGCCTTCCGTAACGTCGCCGGGATCATCGATACCATATAATTGCGTGACCCCTACGTCGTTCACCGGATTTTTGTATTTCGAGGCTTTCGCGCCAAATCCGGTGTACACGTCCATCAGGATGCGCAGCGTCTTATATTTTTCCTGCAGCGCCGTGAAGAAGCCGCGCAGCTTCTCTTCCGGCAGATACATGCTGACGCCTTCCATCACCACGACAGCCGCGACGCTGTCCGGCAAGGCGCGCGCCTGCTGAAGATCGCAGGCGTCCAGCTCCTGCATGCGGTAACGATCTGTCTCGGTGAAATACTTCCGCCGCGCGGCGATCACGTCCGGCAGGTCGCAGTCGAGCCACAGCCGGTATGGATGGGTCACCCTCCGGCAGCGGCTGTCCAACCCGCAGCCCACGTGCAGCACGAGCGCATCCGGCAGTTCTTCCAGCATGCGGTCCGTCCAGTCGTCGAACACGCGGGCCCGCATCGCCATGTTGTAGGCGAGCCATTTCGAAGCCGACTTGCCGCGGATCGGAAACCGTTCTGCGTCCCATATCCTCTCGGCGTCAGGATCGCGCAATATGACGTTCTTCCTGCTGACGCTCGCCTTCCCGTATAACGGAATGAAAAGCGTTCGATTGACCTCGTTCATGGAATCAGGCTGCCCCTACCATATCAGCGACGACAGATAAAGGATAAACGGGATCGTGACGATCGAGAGGAGCGTGGAGATGACGACGGTCTCGACCGCGTACGGATAGTCTTTGTTGTGCAGCTGCGCGTAGACCGCCACGTTAGAGCCGACCGGACAGGCCGCCACGATCAGAAGGACCGTCCGCATCTGTTCCATGGAGACCGGGAACAGCATCAGGATCAGCAGCGAGAGCGCGGGGATCACAAGCAGCCGCAGCGCGGAGATCAGATACAGGCTTCTGCGGCCCAGCATCTTCTTCAGATCCGTCTGCGCCAGATACACGCCGACCGTAAACATGGCAAGCGGGGTATTCAGACCCGCCACGCTGCTCAGGCAGCTGCTGAGGATCTCAGGGAGTTTGATCTGCGTCACGAACAGGAAGATGCCCACAAGGATCGCGATCACAAACGGCGCTTTGATCAGTTTCTTCGGCTGAAATCCCTGCAGAACGGGCTGGCCGTTCAGACGGGAAACGCCGTACGTCCACTGTCCGATGTTCAGAAACGCGATGAACGGAGCCGCGTAAAACACGGCGCCCTGGCCGAGGGAAGCGACGATCAGCGGGATGCCGAAAAAGCCGGGATTCGCGAAGGACGTCGCAAAGGCAGCCACGCCGTCTTTGCGGAACACAAAGTGAGAGATCAGGATGGACAGCATCACCACGATCAACGCGGCGAGCGCTGCCCACAGAAGGCCGGAGACGTGTTCCGCCGTCCGCTCGATCCGGAAGCCGTTGATGATGACCGCCGGCAGCGACCCGAAGATCAGGATGTTGCCCAGGGTCTTGCTTCCTTCCAGCGTGATCTTGCCGCCTTTGAACAGCAGAAATCCGATCCCGGCCAGCAGGAACATCTGCAGGATCTGTTTGACTAAGATGATGATCATAAAATGCCTCCGTTGCTCGTCTCTACCGCTCTGTGATCATGATCTGCGTATGACCGCTCTCATCCTCATAGACGGTCAGTGTGTACCGATATTCCGTATCTCCGTCCTGGACGGAAAAATCCATCGAACCGTAAGAAGTCGCGCGGATCATGACCCGGCTGTCGTCGCCTGTCCCCGCGGTTGTTCATTTTACAGTTCTTTCTCGTAACAATACATATCCTGATCGTAGATGTGGCACTCGCCCGCCACGCGGAACTCAAACGGCGCGTAAGAACGGATCGCTTTCGGATTCGTCCTGTTCACCATAAAGCGCACGCCCTTAAAACCTCTGCGTTTCAGTTCGTCCATGCCGAACTGCAGCAAACGCCTGGCAAGTCCCCGGTTCTGCGCCTCCGGCAGCACGGCAAGCCTCGCCAGTTCGCCGAACGGTTCCAGGTCTTTATCCCAGAACGGAAACGCGGCCACGTCCTCGTCCTCTTCGATGGAGACCGCGGCCAGGATCTTTCCGTCCGACTTCAGGACGAACAGAGCGTCCCGCGACAGATCCCAGTCGATGGATTCCTCCCCGGGATATTCATCGTCCCATGGGCAGCATTCCCGCCCGATCTGGGCCTTATACAGCGCCAGCAGCTCTGCCCTGTCTTCTTCTGTCGCCTTTACGATCGCATAGTCCATACCGCTATTGTACCACCCGTTTCAGGCAAAGAAAAAGGGAGAACTTCCGTTCTCCCGTTCTCTTTCGATTAGTTTTCCTTGGTCTTGATTCTCGCAGCCTTGCCGGTTCTCTGACGCATGTAGTTGAGCTTAGCTCTTCTGACGTCGCCCTTGCGAACCAGTTCGATCTTTTCGATCTTGGGGCTGTGAAGCGGGAAAGTCTTTTCTACGCCTACGCCGCTGGAGATCTTTCTGACGGTGAACGTTTCGGAAACGCCGCCGTTCTGTCTCTTCAGAACGAATCCTTCGAAAACCTGGATTCTTTCCTTATTGCCTTCCTTGACCTTCAGGTGGACCTTTACGGTATCTCCGACGGAAAATTCGGGAATGTCGGTTCTCTCATATTCCTGAGTGATAGATTTGATTAAATCCATGGATCCTGTATCCTCCTTCCTTCATAGACGTTCTTGGCATCCAAACGCCGCAAAATCAATGGTTTGCAGACTCTGCCAGAGGACCGCCCGTAATAACGCAAGTGGTATTATAACACACCTGCAAACCCCGCGCAAGCACTTTTTATGCCCGCGGGAAGGCTTTATCGTAGACGTCCATGATCCTGTTTTTCGACAGGCTGAGGAACACCTTCGTCGCCGTGATGTCCTCGTGACCCAGCAGCTCCTGCAGGGACTTCAGGTCCGCCCCGTTCTGGATCATGTGGGCCGCGAAGGAATTGCGGAGGATCAGCGGATTCATATCCTTGCGGATGCCTGCCTTCTCGCCGTAGAACCGCAGCAGCTTCCAGATGCCCTGGCGGGTCATCCGGTCGCCCATGTAGTTCAGGAACAGCGCGCCGCAGTCCTTGCCCTCGCCCAGAAGCGCCGGACGGCCTTCGTCCAGATAGGTCTGGATGGCTTTGCGGGCAGGCTTGCCCAGCGGGATGATGCGGGCCTTTCCGCTCTCGCCGCTGCAGGATACGAAACCGATGCGCAGGTTGATATCCCCGGTGTTGACGGCCGCGATCTCGCTGGCCTTCATGCCGGTGGCGTACATCATCTCCAGGAGAGCCCGGTCGCGGATGCCTTTGGCGTCCTCGCCGGGGATCTCCAGGAGCTTGTTCACCTCGTCCACGCTCAGGAATTCGATATCCTTGCGCTGCTGTTTGGGCGCCTTCAGACCCGCCGTGGGATCTTCGCTGCTCTTCCCTTCCGCTCTCAGGAACGCGTAATAAGATCTAACAGAAGCAAGTTTTCTGTTAACAGTCGCTCCGCTCCTGCCCTGTTCCTTCAATTCGCGCAAAAATGCAGCAACGTCTGCGTTTCCTGCGGTCTCCCCGGTCTTGCCCCGTCCTTCCATAAAGCGGCAGAACTCCCGGAGGTCTCCGACGTACGCGCTGGCTGTGCTTCTGCTGGCTCCTTTCTCTTTGGCCAGATAACTCTCAAATTCCTGTTCGTATTTCATCTTCCTGTCCTCTATTTGAGCAAGGTACGAATCGTTTCAAATGTGATGTTGGGTACGTTCTCGAAGGTCTGCTTCATGTCGACGCGCTCGGTCACCATGTGGCCGTCGCGGCCGAAGGTGCCGATGTTCACGACGGGCACGTCGATCTCGCGGATCTTGGAGATGTCGTGGAAATACTTATACTTGCTGGACGGCATGTTGTCGTTCAGGTCGTCCACGGTGGACGGATCGCCGCCGACCGCCATGAAACTGGAATCCGCGATGTACGGATAGAACATGCGGGTCTTGATCTGGCGTCCCGCTTCCGGACGGACAAGTTCCACGGCGCCTTCGACAGCGTCCAGCAGAGCCTTCTCCATCGGGGTCTTGCCCGTCATCTCGATGTTGGCGGAGTACAGGGAGCCGAAGTATACGACGATGCAGGGGCTCTTGTCGTCCATCCACTTCCACATCTCCTGGATGACGGTGTTGCCGTACACGCGCAGGTCCATGCCGGGATCGGACTCGTGCAGTTCCTTCATGTACTTGTCCATGGCATCCACGAACGCCTGGCCCTTATCCGCCTTGATCTCCTCGTAGTATTCCTTATAGGTGAGGACTCTCGTCTTCCAGGGCAGCGGCGTGAACTTGACCTTGGAGATGTTGCAGAAACGCATGTACTGGCGGTTCAGGTACTTGATGACGTCGTCCATGGCGTCGACAGCCACCTGCTTCGCGTTGTACAGCACCTGCGTCGGGGTCATGCCGTGGGTGAAGTAGTTATAGTAACCGCAAGCCACGAGAGCGGTCTGCACGGTGTAGCCGACTTTGGTGTCTGCCTGCTTCAGGGAAATGGGCGGTACGCAGATCTCGCCGTAAGCGATGTCGGAATAGTCGACGTTGAGGGAGATCTTGCGGGTGATCTCGGCCAGCAGCAGGTTCGGATCCAGCGCGGCGAACGACTGACCCACGTGAGCCTCCTTGCCGAACACCACGTAGCTGGGCAGCGTCTTGCCGATGCAGCCGTAGTAGATGTAGCGGTTCTCGTCGCCGGGGTTGTAGTTCGTGGAATAGTCCGCGTTGATGCACGCGATGTACTGCAGACCTTCCTTCTGCTTGATCTTCACCATCTCGTCCAGCGCGGCGATGATGCCGCCGGACATGTCCTCTTCGTCGCATTCGGCGACGTGCATCAGGTAACCGTCCAGTTCGTCCAGATGGTTAGCGAAGTACTCCATGATGACCATATGACCCGCTACGCCGCTCTTCATATCGAGAGCGCCGCGGCCGAACAGGAATTCGCCGGACTTGATGTCGTCGATGACTTCCTGGGGCACCTTCATGGACAGGAACTGCTCGGGCAGCAGGTCGGGCCGGAAGGCCTTTTCCCAGAACGTGCCGTAGTCGTCCACGCCAACAGTGTCGATGTGGCCGATCATGATGACGCAGCGCTTGGAATCGCCCTTCGTACCCTTCAGATACGCGATGTTGCTGTGGCGGTCCTTCTCCTCCAGGTTGGAGAACATGTAGTTCTGGTCAGGATGCGCCTGGAAATACGGCATGGCCGCATAGAAGTCGTTGACGTACTTTGCGACTTTCGTCTCTCCTCCGTCGCCCGCGTGGTTGATGGAGGGGATGTTGACCATTTCTGTGGTAAGTTTCTTGACTTTTTCAAAAGAATCGAGATTCATACAACTCTCCTTACGATATGGCCCGCCCGCAAAGCGGACGGGCCAGTGTCAGCCTTGCTTTATTGCTCTATTCAGCGGAGTAGACTTCTCTGCCCGCTACGTAGGTCTTCAGGACCTTGACGTTGATGATATCGTCGTCCGGGCCGTTCAGCCAGTCTCTGTCGGTCACGATCATGTCGGCGAACTTGCCGGGCTCCAGCGTACCGATGTACTTCTCCATCTGGTTGCCGTAAGGAATGTTCTTGGAGTATACGCAAGCTGCCTGATACTTGGTCAGAGCCTGTTCGGGATGCCATGCCGGCGTATCGGGATCTGCGGGGTCCGTTCTGTTGACCGCGCCCCAGATACCGGGCCACGGATTGTACGGATCGACCGGGCAGTCGGAACCGCCGGTGCAGATGAAGCCTTCGTCGAAGTACTTCTTCCAGGTGTACGCGTCGTCGGATCTGGAACCGATGCGCTGGTCGATCCAGTGCAGGTCGGTGTTCAGGAACGCGGGCTGGATGTCGAAGATCACGGGAACCTTCTTGAATCTCTCCAGCTGATCGGGGTGTACGAGCTGCGCGTGGATGACGCGGAACTTCGGGCCGGCTTCGATCTCTTCCATGGTCTTGCCGTCTTCCTCGATGCTCTTCTTGACCGTGTACTCGATCGCCTGCAGAGCGGCTTCCGTACCGGCGTCGCCGATGCAGTGGGTCGCGGGCTGCAGACCGTGCTTGTAAGCCTGATACATCTTTTCGTTCAGAGCGGGCTGGGAAATGACCAGGATGCCCTTGTTGCCGGGATCGTCGTCGTAGTCTTCCAGCAGAGCGGCGGATCTGGCGCCGAAGGAGCCGTCCGTAAAGATCTTGAACGTACCGAAATCGGCCATTCTGTACGGATCAGCCTTCTCTTCCTCGGTCAGGACGGGCTTGTCGTACATCTCTTCGAGGCAGATGCGCATTCTGACGGGGAGCAGACCTTCCTTATCCAGTTCTCTGTATACGTCGATATCTTCGAAGAAGTTCCAGATCTTCGCGGCATAGGTGTCCATCATGGTGATGCCCACGCTGGAAACGTGCTTGAACACTTCGGTCATGGTCTTCTTGCGGAAATCCTTGTCCAGCAGTGGATCGGGCACGATGTCGTCGAACAGCTTGGAAGCCTGTTCGCGGATGACGCCGTTGGGATAGCCGTCCTTGTCCAGTTCGCACAGGCCGCCTTCGCCGAAGACGTAGCCCTTGCCGATACCGGCTCTCTCCAGAGCCATGTGGTTCGCGGAGACTTCGTGCAGGCAGCATCTCTTGATGATGACCGGGTGATCCGTGGAGACCATGTCGAGGTCATCTGCCGTCGGCATTCTGTCTTCGACGTCCTTCCACTTGGACTGGTCGTAGTTGGAGCCCTTGACCCACGTGCCTGCGGGGACCTTGGCGCACTGCGCCTTCAGCTTTTCCCAGGCTTCCGCTCTCGTGGTGCAGCCGGCCAGGTCGACAGTGCTGAGAGTCTGGCAGTATGCGTAGAAGTGCAGGTGGGAGTCGCCCAGAGAAGGCTCCATGGCCTTGCCCTGCAGGTCGATGCAGTCGTCCGATTCGAACTTTTCCAGCGCTTCCGCGGTGGTACCGGTCCAGACGATCTTGCCCTTGTCGACTGCCAGCGCTTCTACGGTGTCGTTCTCTTCGATGAACGTGTAGATCTTGCCGTTAACAAACAGTTTGTCAACTTTCTGTTTCATGTTTCACCTCTTAAACTTGAATGACTGTAAAATATGTGCCTATTTGGAGATCTCCAGCAGGTTGACTAACGTGCGGTAGATCAGTTCCGGCGTGACGTTGAAGGAGAATCTCTTCTCGATTCTCTCCGTCCATCTGTGGGCATCCTTGCCGAAGGCGCCGATGTCCAGTACGGGCAGGTTCAGCTTCTTGATAGTGTCGAACGGCAGATCGTAGGTGATGCCGTAACCGGGCATGTTGGACTTGAAGGTCTCCACGACGGTCTCGTCGGGCACTGCCGCGTAGGACAGGTCGGAGATGTACGGGAAGAACTTCTTGTAGCCGATCTGGTAATCGGTCTTGGTCTCTGCCACGGCCTTCTGGACGGCTGCGATCAGGTTCTTGTCCTTCTGGCTGCTGCCTTCGATGAAGACGTGCGGATAGTACGGGCTGGAGAAGTAGACGATGACCACGGGGTCACGGTCGGACCACATGTCGTGGACGTACGCGCAGATCGCGGTGGAGCGGTCTCTGGAGTCCATATCGGTCTTCATCAGTTCTTCGGCCTTCGCCTTGACAAGTTCGTCCAGGTTGGGAACTTCCTTGCGGACAGCGTCCATCAGCTGGTCGAAACTCATGGCTCTGGGCTTGAACGGCATCGGCGTGTATTCGCGTCTTGCCATCTCGCAGAACTTCTTGTAGCGCTCGTTCAGAACGTCCATCGTCTCTTCGAAGCATTCCTGGCCGACCTTCAGCATCTTCTCCAGGATGATCTCCGGAGTGCTGCAGTGGGTGGCGTAGTTGAAGTAGATGGTGGCCGCCTTCGCGGTCTGTACGGAGTACTCGGTCTTCAGGTCTCTCTGCTTCAGCGTGATGGGCGGCAGAGCGACTTCGCCGTCCGCTACGTCAGCGAATTCGGGGTTCAGGTTGACCCGCATGGTGATCGCGGCAGCGATCTGGTTCGGGTCGAGGCCCTTGAAGGATTCGCCTACGTGGGTCTCCTTGCCGACGATGTAGAACGTGGGC
>JAEEGI010029899.1_pt1 | contig 10272 bp, 9 predicted proteins | sample 8958751 | NCBI WGS metagenome assembly JAEEGI01 (sample SAMN16246545, study PRJNA631951) | gut metagenome | biome: gut microbiome; feature: rumen; material: KS-attached | host: Bos | place: Iran: Karaj | collected 2018-10 | reverse complement strand
AGTTACGACAGTGGCAAGCCGCACGCGGTGACGGAGGTGACACCCTCTAACGCATTCCCAAATGCCATCTCCGCCGCCGATTGCGAAACCAACTACAATGTCTTTAACCAACCATCCCGTATAGCCGAAGGCGATGTGGAGATTCTGCTGGAGTATGGGGCTGACAACCAGCGGGTGAAGGCGGTGTTCAAAGACCACGGACACACCTTGTACACCCGATACTACGTTAATGCTAATTATGAGGTGGAGGTGGATGCCGCCGGTGTGGTTACCCACTACAACTACATTTACGGTTCCACCGGCCTCGCCGCCATTTGCGTGCGCCGCAACGGTGTGGACAGCATGTACTATGTACACCCCGACCGCCTCGGCAGCTACACACACATCACCGACAGCAGCAGGCACGTGATACGTGCGTTGCACTTCGATCCGTGGGGGAATGTGAAAAGCGATGCGGATTGGAAGGACTTTGTGGAGGATGCGCCTGTTTCGCTCACAAGCTCCTTCCGTTTTTCCCGTGGCTTCACCGGCCACGAGCACTACGCCGACCTGAAAATCATCAACATGAACGGCCGTTTGTACGACCCCGTGATCGCCCGCTTCTTCTCCCCCGACAACTTCGTGCAGGCACCTGGGTTCACACAGAGCTACAACAGGTATTCGTACTGTCTGAACAACCCGCTGCAATATACGGATCCGAGTGGGGAAAGTTTTATTTCGGATTTTCTCTACGGAATTTGCAATTTCCTCACACTTCCTGCCCGCGCCATTACGGAATCTGTAAGCTGGCTCAACGACCACATCAACGGCAATGTGAAAGCTGACGGCTATTTCCACTCGGATTATCTGTTTAATAGCGCACCTCCGCATTATATAGACTATCAGAACGTCATTAATTTGCAGAACCCATACGTCTATAGTTTCTACGAACCTGACATGATGGCTGATGCCGATGGCACAACATACCGTACGGAATACTATTGGACGGCCGTGGGGGCAGGAGGGACTTATAATCTCACCTTTGCAAATCAAACCTTTAGTGGCACATTTGGCCCTTACAAAGAGCACATTCAATGGCATACGCGGGAGGTGCCTGTGGAAAGCAATGTTAGTGACGTTAAAACCAATAATCATAATACTTCAAATGTTGATGTTGGATTAATTTTAAATTTTGTGGGATTAACATCTTCCATATATGCTGATGGTAATTCAGGATTGAATTATAAAATTCCTTACGGATTCTCTGCTGTAGCATACGGAGGGCAAATGTTATATATTGGAAAAGACATATATGTGCAAGGGTCGTCATCTTTTGAGAGTGTTTTCGATTTCACGATGGCAAATCTTGGCTTTTGGGGTGGACCATGGGGGGCATATGTTGCGTTTACGTTGGATATGTACAAAAGAGGTATAATATGGACTGCTAATTATTTTTCTGAACTTGAAATGGAGTTAAGAAGAATGAACTCACCTCAAACTTACTACTAAAATGAAATCTTTAGTGTCATATAAAAATTTAATTGTTGAAAGTCTTATTCCACTATTATCTGTAGTGATTTGGATATTCGTGATACAGAGCATGTTAAACTATCTATGGACAAATTCAATATGGAAAACTATGTTGTTTCTATTATTGATGTTGGATATTTTCATACTTCTCTCTATTTACCCCATTGCTGTATTAATTAAATGCTTATTGTATGATTGTGATACAATATTGAAGTATGACGTTTTTAACGAAACGATTACTTACGAAAAGAAAGATATTAAAGTGTCATTTGTCTTTTCGGAGGTGAAATCCTTTGTCCAGATTCATCCTATATTGAAATCATCATTATGCACTATTTACGAAGTAGAACTCACTTCTGGCTGTGTCATTACAGTAACTGATTTGCTCGAAGTTACTCAAGAATTTAAAAAACATCTAAAAATTACTGATACCTATTACGAGAGTGTTTTGTTTCGTACGTTTTATAATCATCCTCCTGACAGTGGAAAGTCCAAACAATGACATTCTCGATAATCAAACATTTTAAAAGTAATTGCTCGTATTATTGCTCCGTCAAAAAAACATGAATCGTCGCCTACCATACAGGGCTCAACTCACATCAAAAGCCAGTGAGGTTTTACGCATAGGCACACGCGATGTCTGGATATGTTCCACTGTAGAGCAAATCGTGTCTTTTGTAATAGGCACTTTCCAGTTCTTTGGCACTGTTTACGACGCACAGGGCAACATCTTGAGCAACACCTTGGCGGGAACGTACAGTTACGACAGTGGCAAGCCGCACGCGGTGACGGAGGTGACACCCTCTAACGCATTCCCAAATGCCATCTCCGCCGCCGATTGCGAAACCGACTACAATGTCTTTAACCAGCCGTCCCGTATAGCCGAAGGCGATGTGGAGATTCTGTTGGAGTATGGGGCAGACAACCAGCGGGTGAAGACGGTGTTCAAGCGGGACGGTGTTGTGGAGTACACCCGCTACTACATTAGCGCCAATTACGAAAAGGAGGTGGATGCAGCAGGAGTGACCACCCATTACAACTACGTTTACGGTGTGACCGGCCTCGCCGCCATCTGCGTGCGCCGCAACGGTGTGGATAGTATGTATTACGTACATCCCGACCGCCTCGGCAGCTACACACACATCACCGACAGCAGCCGGCGGGTGATACGTGCGTTGCACTTCGACCCGTGGGGGAATGTGAAGTCCGACACCGACTGGAAAGAGTTTGCGGGGGGCGAGCCTGGCGAGCTCGCAGGGACATTCCGTTTTCCCCGTGGCTTCACCGGCCACGAGCACTACGCCGACCTGAAAATCATCAACATGAACGGCCGTTTGTACGACCCCGTGATCGCCCGCTTCTTCTCCCCCGACAATTTCGTGCAGGTGCCAGAGTTTACACAAAATTAGTAAATCAATCACAATAATAAAAGTCAATCATTATGAAAAAAATCATTGCATTACTTTTGGGAACAGCTGTTTTTTTGATGGTTGCTTGCAACAAGCCCGATGGTCCCCTCACGGATGTGGACGGCAACCAATATAGCACCGTAAAAATCGGAGACCAAGTCTGGATGAGCCAGGACCTTAAGGTCACGCACCTCCCTGACGGTTCGGATCTGAGTACATACGACATTCTTCTTAAAAAACCCGCGTATTTAACCTTTTCCGGCAAAGTGTATTACAACGCCGCCGCCGCGCAAAACGGCACTTTTGAGACGGGAACGACCACGCAAGGAATTTGTCCCGACGGTTGGCACCTTCCCACCTCTAACGAGTGGCAGACACTCGTCAGCTATCTTGCCAACCATCCCACTTTTTGGGACACTTCCGGTTCAGTCAGCAAGGCATTGGCCGACAAAAGCTGGCGTGTCGAAGGCGTGAATTTGGGCAACGAGCCCGAACATTTCAACCAAACAGGTTTCTCCGCTCTTCCTACGGGCTTTGTCCATGACTATCCACTACATGCCGGTGGCCTATGGGAACATTGGAAAGAACACGAGAGTGCCATATATTGGTGTGCCGACTTCAACAGCGATTATCCAAAACCGGCACCGGTCATTGATACTGCCAACATTAGTCCGGATCCGTATCCTGCGTGGAATTATGGCTGGCCCGACTCCATCTATCCTCAACCCTATATTTTCAAGATGAGTATCCATTCTGACCCTTCAATCAGTTCGTTGGCGGATCTCCATTTTTGTGCCGTGAGGTGCGTGAAAAATTAGCGATTAAACGTAGGGGCGAATAATTATTCGCCCCTACAACATCTGACGCAACCGCAACGATTAGTCTAATTTCAGCACGGCGAGGAAGGCCGACTGTGGCACCTCCACGTTGCCGATTTGGCGCATACGCTTCTTACCTTTCTTCTGTTTCTCCAACAGCTTGCGCTTACGGGTGATGTCACCGCCGTAGCACTTGGCCGTCACGTCCTTGCGCACCTGCTTGACGGTCTCGCGGGCGATGATTTTGGTGCCGATGGCCGCCTGGATGGCGATGTCGAACTGCTGGCGCGGAATCAACTCCTTGAGCTTCTCGCAGATACGACGACCGAACGGATAGGCGTTATCGACGTGAATCAAAGCAGACAAGGCATCCACGGAATCGCCGTTGAGCAGAATGTCCAACTTGACGAGATGCGCGGGCTTGTAGTCGGTGATATGGTAGTCGAAGGAGGCGTAACCCTTGGAGATGCTCTTCAGCTTGTCGTAGAAGTCGAAAACAATTTCGCCCAGCGGCAGATCGAAAGTCAGCTCCACACGGTTGGCAGCCACGTACATTTGGTTGATTAACGTGCCGCGCTTGTCGATGCAGAGCTTGATGACCGGCCCGATGTAATCGTCCTTGGTGATGATCTGGGCACGGATGTAAGGTTCTTCCACATGGTCGATTTCGTTGGGCGCGGGCATCCCCGACGGATTATAAACGTCCAACCATTGTTTCTTGGTAGTCAACACTTTATACGAAACGTTCGGCACCGTGGCTATGACATCTTGGTCGAACTCGCGGTCCAGACGCTCCTGGATGATCTCCATGTGTAGCAGTCCGAGGAAGCCGCAACGGAAGCCGAAACCCAAGGCCAAAGATGACTCGGGAACGAAGGTCAGGGAAGCATCGTTGAGCTGCAGCTTTTCGAGGGAGGCACGCAACTCCTCGTATTGATCGGCCTCGGTGGGGTAGATGCCGGCAAACAGCATCGGTTTCACCTCCTGGAAGCCCTCGATGGCGGTTCCGCAAGGGTTTTCGACGTGCGTGATGGTATCGCCGACCTTCACCTCCGTGGAGGTCTTGATGCCGGTGATTAGGTAACCCACGTCGCCGGCAGACAGCACATCCTTGGGCACACGGTCCATCTTGAGAATGCCGATTTCATCGGCATCATATTCGTGATTGGTGGAGAAGAACTTCACCAACTCGTGCGTACGGATAGTGCCGTTGAAGATGCGGAAATAGGCGATGATGCCTCGGAAGGAGTTGAAGATGGAGTCGAAGATCAACGCCTGCAGCGGTGCTTCTGGATCACCCTTGGGAGCGGGGATGCGCTCGATGATGGCCTCCAAAATCTGCTCCACGCCTTGTCCCGTCTTACCGCTCGCCTCGATGATGTCCTCGACATCACAGCCGATCAAATCCACAATCTGGTCCTTGACCTCTTCGGGCATGGCGGCGGGCATGTCCATCTTGTTAATGACGGGGATGATCTCTAAATCGTTGTCGATGGCCTGATAGAGGTTGGAAATGGTCTGGGCCTGAACGCCTTGCGTGGCATCCACGAGCAGTAACGCGCCCTCGCACGCGGCGATGGAACGGGAAACCTCGTAGGAGAAATCCACGTGGCCTGGAGTGTCGATCAGGTTGAGAATGTATTTCTCGCCCTTGTACATGTAATCCATCTGGATGGCGTGGCTCTTGATGGTGATGCCGCGCTCGCGTTCCAAGTCCATGTCGTCAAGCACTTGGTTTTGGAAGTCGCGGTCGTTCACGGTTTTGGTGAATTGCAACAAACGGTCGGCCAATGTGCTCTTCCCGTGGTCGATGTGGGCGATGATGCAGAAGTTCCTTATGTGTTTCATCTATAATGGTTATGGGTTATGGGTTATAGGTTATTGAAGCCCAACGTGTGTCCCATTTTCGCCTGTTTGGTCTTCAGATAATTCTCGTTGATTTTGTTGGGTTTGACGATGATGGGGAGGGTTTCGGAAATGGTGATGCCGTGGGCGGAGAGACCGACGCGTTTGGCGGGGTTGTTGGTGATGAGGCGGACGTTGGTGGCTTTGAGGTCACGTAGGATCTGCGCCCCCACGCCGTAGTCGCGCTCGTCGGCTTTGAAGCCGAGTTCGAGGTTGGCCTCCACGGTGTCGCGGCCGAGTTCCTGCAGGTGGTAGGCCCTCAGCTTGTTGATGAGTCCGATGCCACGGCCTTCCTGACTCATGTAGAGCACCAGGCCTTTGCCCTCCTTATCGACCATCTCCATGGCGCGGTGCAGCTGCTCGCCGCAGTCGCACTTGCAGGACCCGAAGATGTCGCCGGTGGCGCAGGACGAGTGTACGCGCACCATCACCGGCTCGCCGTCCTCCCAGTCGCCTTTCTTGAGGGCGAGGTGGGTGGCACCGTTGTTGAGCTGCGTGTAGGCAATAAGACGGAAATCACCCCATTGCGTCGGCAAGTTGACCTCTTGCTCGCGGCGGATAAGGGTTTCCTTTTCCAAACGGTAGGCAATCAGCTTTTCGATGCTGGTGATCGTAATTCCGTATTGTTCAGCCACTTTCAGCAATTCGGGCAGACGTGCCATCGTGCCGTCGGGGTTGATGATTTCGATGAGGGCACCCACGGGCTCCATGCCTGCGAGCTTCAGCAGATCGACCGTGCCTTCGGTGTGGCCGGCTCGGACGAGCACGCCGCCGTCACGGGCGCGCAACGGGTTCACGTGTCCTGGGCGACCGAAGTCGGTGGCTTTCATCGTCTTATCCGCCAATGCGTTGATGGAGGCAGCACGGTCGTGCATGGAGACGCCCGTCGTGCAACCATGGCCCAGAAGGTCAACGGTGACGGTGAAAGGGGTCTCGTGTATGGAGGTGTTGTTGGAAACCTGCATTTCGAGGTCCAGTTCGCGGCAGCGTTCGGCGGTCATGGGCACGCAGAGCACGCCACGGCCGCGTGAAAGCATGAAGTTCACCTTGTCGGCATCTATATGTTGGGCGGCGATGATGAAATCGCCCTCATTCTCACGTTCCTCGTCATCCACCAGAATGACGAATTTCCCGGCTTTCAAATCCTCAATGGCCTGTTCAATTGATTGTAATTTAGATTCTTGCATATCTAATATCGCTATTTTCAGAAATTTGCAAAGATACGATTTTTTTTGCAACCTAAAATATTATACCTTTGCCAAGGTTTAGCAGACAAAGGCTAACAGCCAAAAGCCAATAGCCAAATTATTGAAAAACAGTAAAATATAAAATTCCATCCAGCGTATGTTGACGGAAAGGACATTGGAGAAGTTGCGCATTCTGGCGGAGTCGGCGAAGTACGATGTTTCGTGCTCGTCGAGCGGCACTGTGCGCGGCGGCAAGAAGGGGATGGTGGGCAACACCGTGGGCGGTGTCGGCATCTGCCATTCTTTCGCCGACGACGGTCGTTGCATATCTCTTCTCAAGGTGATGCTGACCAACCACTGCATGTTCGACTGCGCCTACTGCGTGAACCGCCGCTCCAACGACATCCGCCGGGCTACGCTCTCCGTATCAGAGATTGAGACCATCACGATGGAGTTCTACCGCCGCAACTATATCGAGGGACTGTTCCTGTCGAGTGGGGTAGTGCGTAACCCTGACTACACGATGGAGCGGCTCACCGCCATTGTTCGCGACCTGCGGCTTATCCACCGCTTCAACGGCTACATCCACCTGAAGGCCATTCCCGGTGCGTCGCAAGAGCTGCTCAACGAGGCCGGTCGTTACGCCGACCGTATGAGCGTGAACATCGAGATCCCCAAAGAGGAGTCGCTGAAGATGCTTGCTCCGGAGAAGGACCACCGAAGCGTTTTCCAGCCGATGAATCTCATCCAGCAGGGTGTGCTCGAAAACAAGGAAGACCGCAAACACTACCGTCACGCGCCCCGTTTCGTGCCCGCCGGACAATCCACCCAGATGATCGTGGGCGCGACCAAGGACTCCGACCGCGACATTCTTAACATGTCGTCGATGCTTTACGGCCAGCCCTCGATGCGCCGTGTCTATTACTCGGGCTACGTGAGCGTCAACACGTTCGACTCGCGCCTGCCGGTACTTAAGCAGCCTCCGCTGGTGCGCGAAAACCGTCTCTACCAGGCCGACTGGCTGTTGCGCTTTTACCATTTCAAGGTGGAGGAAATCGTCGATGACGCCCATCCCAATCTCGACTTGGAGGTGGATCCGAAGTTGGCGTGGGCGTTACGGCACCCCGAAGCCTTCCCGGTGGATATCAACACGGCAGACTACGAGATGCTGCTGCGTGTGCCCGGCCTCGGTGCCAAGTCGGCGTGGCTCATCGTCAACTCCCGCCGTTTCAACCGGTTAACCACCTTCGATCTCAAGAAGATGGGCGTGGTCATGAAGAAGGCGAAGTATTTCATCACCTGTCACGAGCTCGGCGCCTCCAACCTGCAGCCCCTCCTCGGCATCAACGAGCTGACGCCCGAACGCCTCCGCCCGCTGCTGGTCTCCAAGGCCGAACAGAAACTCGCCGCGAGGGAAGCGCAATTGTCGTTGGAGTTTGAACCCCTCCCAGCCCCCCTAAAGGGGGGAGAGTAACTCCCCATAAACGATTATCGTGAAACCTTGAAACCTTGATCTTTGAACCAAGGTGGCGGGCATATAGAAAAAGTTGTATCTTTGCGGGTTGAAAAAAAGAACAATACTATGGGTAAAACATCAACATACCAAGCATCCGCTGCGATGAGCAATTTATGGAACTATTTGCGCGGTTTGTCTTTGTCATACGAAGACAGACATTGGCTTGCGGACAAACTGATTGAAAACACGGAGAAGAAAGAAAGAAACGGGAAAAAAGAACTGGTTTTCCCACACATTAGTGAAGACCTCCAACCGTCGCCTGAATTGATGGCTATGGTTCTTGGGCCTGTACCCGAAGGCTTTGATATAGACAAGGAACTTGAACAGATGTGGGAGGAACGAGCAAAATGAGAGTTTTTATAGATACAAATGTGGTTCTTGATTTCGTATGCAGAAGAGAACCGTTTTATAAAGATGCATCGGAAGTGTTTGTCATGCACGAACGCGGTGATATAGAATGTGTCATATCTGCGTTAACCATCATAAACAGTGCATACGTTATGAGGAAGATTTTCCGCAAGTCAGAAATCAATGCTGTCATAGAATGGCTTTGTGAATCATTTAGTGTGTCTTCCATTAGTCGAAGCAACATTTTGGATGCAATTCGGAAAGATTCATTCGATTTTGAAGATACGGTGCAGTATCATTCCGCTTTATCGTATCATCCCGACGTGATATTGACCCGCGACAAGAAAGGATTTTCCGACTTGGACATCCCCGTGATGACTCCGGCGGAGTTTCTGGAGAGAAGCAGACGGCAATAGGAAAAGTTGTATGTTTGCACCCGAAATATTTGACAAAAAGAAAATTAAGTAGTAACGAAACAAATCGCCTATGAGCAGAACCGCATAATTCCGTTATGCACACCATAGAATAGGAAAAAGCGAAGTGGCTTATACACTGGAACCTTTGAAACTTCGACACTTTCAAATGATACTTCCAAGAGTGAAGCGACGACGCTCCCGCCGTATGGCGTGGGCTTTACTCGTTGTAATTGGGAAGTATCAGGTAGTCGAAGACCTCAAAGGTTCCAATGAAAGCGAAAAAGTGCCACGCTTTTTTTGTGTGCGTAACAGGACACATTCTATCCCGGCACAATTCAACATATTATTAATGAAAACCGATGGTGCCGGATGGGATATAACGCGGCGAAAAAAGAGAATGAAAAAAGGAATTTTCATTACAATGTTTTGCACCTGTTTCTTTTTCATATCAGCACAAGTAACAATTAATAGCGAACCAAGTGGGGCAAAAGTATTTCAAGAAGGAAAATATATTGTAACCACCCCATGTAATGCATCTCTAAATGTAAAATCAAATAAACTTGTTTATGATATAGATGCCAACAAAGTGCGCGACCCATCAAAACCTCCATATTCTTACGAATTCACCATAACCATGGATGGATACGAACCAGCAACTGTTTATTTTGAAGGACAGTATGAATATCATCAAAGTGGTTGGGTCGGTGGAGGGCAAAAATACTATATTGTTAAACCAAAATCTTATAAACTATTTGCTGTTTTGAAAAAAGACAATGCTTATGCCAGTCAAAAAATTTCCACAAATGATGAACAACAAAAAGATAAAGAAGCAAATCCAAACATTAGGTGGCATTTTGATTCTGATCCAGAAGATGCAAAAATATTTTGGAAAGTCAAATCTTCTATACCTGACATCGTAAAAAACACAGAATTGCTCTATTTAGGAGAGACTCCATTCAATGAAACAAAACCTTTAAATATTAAAGGTTTGAATGAAAACAATTCAGATAAAGTTGAGATTGAAATTGTCATTATAAAAAAAGGATACATCAAGCAGACCAAATCTTTTTCAGGAAATTCACTTATTAATCAACAAGAAATCAGCTGGTTTTTTGACTTAATAGAAGAAAAACAATAAAAACAGGAAAGAAATCAGGCAACTTA
>JAEEGI010029897.1_pt1 | contig 10273 bp, 6 predicted proteins | sample 8958751 | NCBI WGS metagenome assembly JAEEGI01 (sample SAMN16246545, study PRJNA631951) | gut metagenome | biome: gut microbiome; feature: rumen; material: KS-attached | host: Bos | place: Iran: Karaj | collected 2018-10 | reverse complement strand
ATTGCCGTAACCACCGCCGTAATGATGCTCTCTTTCATAAATACTGATAATCTAAGTCCATATATAATATACACGGAGTAAGATAAATCAGAATTTAGCGACACCTGACCATTCATTAGCAATGGCAGAAGTTCGTCGCGCTGCTTAATTAGTGTTTGAATTGTTTTTGCACTATCTTCTTTTAGTTCATATAAAGGTGAGATGGTTTCATCAAACGCCTTTATGAGTCTTTCATCAGGAATAACAACATTGATGCTTTCTAAGTCTGTTGGATTAATTGACGGGTAAGAAGATACCGCTGTGTCCGCAATAGATCCTAGATATTCAGTAATGCTTTTTTGTGTAAGAACATAATAGATATAATATGCTAACCTTATATCTAGAGCATCGATCGTAGCAAAACCTGTTGAAACAATCAGATTACTTGCAGGGTTGCAAAGAATACCGTAATGTTTTAATCGTGGTCTAACTGTAGAATAAAGAATTGTACGTTGCTTAACTTTTCTTTGGGCTCTGCTCGGCGCTTCTTCTTTGAAGATTTGTTGAGTTTCTGTGATGTTATTTTCTGTTAGACTACTGGTGTCCAGATACTCTATTTCTGTTAAAATATCTTCTTTTGATAAAGACTTTTGATTAACAATTGCTACTGATGAAAGAGACTTAACCTCCCATTTCACTGGTATTTCTCGTTTTATCTTCTCATTCCATACCATTTTACCACCACTCGATTTGTATGGCCGTCCGTTCTCGTCAGGAAAGTCGAACTGAACAAACCAGTAATCGTAGAGCTGCTTGGCGAGTGCTTCTAAATTCTGATTTATCGAACGATTGAGAGCTATCTTGCGGTCTATGGAAGAGAAAAGGTTACCTATAGCCTCTTGTTCCTCTAACGAGGGTAACAGTAGTGGCATACTTTGAAGTGTTTCAAGAGATAATGTATATCTCATGCCGCTTCCTGTGGCGTTCAACTCAAAGTACTTCTGTATATAGGCGGAGTGCATGAAGGCATTCAAATACTTGCCTGATATCTTACTTTCATCAGGTGTAATTAAGGCACAGTGATAGCCAAGAAGGACATTCTCAAAATCGTCTGCAATATAAGTTGGTATGCCGATGTCATCCCTGGTCTCACTATCCTTGGTAAAGGCAACCTGTCCTTTCCTGATGGTGAACTTCTCTATCTCTTTTGCATTGGCTGTAGCTTTCATGAAGTTATCAGCCATTTCTGTTGTAATCGCCCAGTTATGGTAAACGTCAGTGAAATTGCACAGTTTCACAGGCGATTCCCCATCTTTGGATTTCTTATCAACGCTGCTGATCTCAACTTTTGCAACGTCTGATAGCTTATATTTCTCCAATCTCATAATCACTTATTCTTCCCAAATAGACTTTTTAAGTTCTTGATATATTGCCATATCTGGTGTTATTAACTGAGCTATTGTATCTCTTAAAAAAGAATGAGTGTCATTTCCACATTGACGAAGGTTTAGTGTCCGTTTCAGGCCTATATATATTTCACCACTGGCGGATTTTATATCATCAGAAGGATTACCTCTTTCAATACTGTTACTTATAGCATTCTTTTTGATATCTAAACATTCCATTTCTTTCTCTGCCATATTATTTACGCTACAGAGTTTTTTTATCACTTCATCATCAAGCAAATAGCACTCAAGGTGTCTTCGTCCAAGAACTTTGATGCCATTCCTCCTGTATTCTTCAACCTGCTGTTCGCTTTTATCATCCCTGTCAATTACTTTTATAATTTCTGAATTCTTTAATACTTCTTTTACAATTCTCATACTAACATTGTTTTCATCTTCTAGTTCAGAACAAGAGCCAATAGAAACAAATGCTACATCAGGCTTTTCAGCCTGAAAGATTATTGAATATACTTCTTGGTCAAATTTTTTATTCTTTCTGCCTTTTGGGGTGCCCTCACAAAAAACAATCGTTTGTGGAGCAATTAATCCGGCAAAATCATCAAAAGCCAATTCTAAGAATTTAGACCAGATTGGTTTATTAATTTCCGAAGGCTCCAAAACAACACTGGAATCAAAATCTTTACCGTCAAAATCAAGAAAAACCACACTATTAGGTGAACTATCATTTAGTTCACGAGCTTTTTTCAGCATCCCTATTGAATGAGTTGCTATCCATAGCTGCGAATTATTTGGGATGATATTATATAATTCCTCTAATACTTTTTCTTGTAAACTAGTATGCATATGACATTCTGGTTCATCAATACAAAAAATGGAATCTGGATAGTATTCTTGCTTTATAATTAGATCCAATAACAAGTCAAATGCAGACTTTTCTCCTGCAGATAGATTCTTATAATGATATTTATCAATCTCTCCTTTTTTGAAATAAAAAGAGCCATCCCCTAATGGATTACCAATATTAAGCAGATGCAGATCAGGAAAAATAGAATTAATAGATTTCTGTAATTTGCCAATAATACTCTCCCGAAGCTCTTTAACACTCATTTCGTCGTTATCCAGAGAATAAACACCTGCCATGGTTTTTGATATTAAGCGTTGGTAATCTTCGGAAACTTTCGTATCTGTTTTCATGAGATTTTCCAACGATTCATCAGATGGATTATTCATACGAGAAAATTTAGATACGGTAAAGTCAGGATCATTTCGATAAGCACTTCGAAAATAAAACTTTCCGTGAATCAAATTCTGATTTGTTGTTTGATCTAAATCGTAAAAGTCAATCTTAATGTTTTGATAAAAATCATAACTTCTATTTATTTCTGTGCCTTCTGATAAATCCCTTTTTTCAATATACAGAGGGTCTCCTGTCCACCCCCATCCGTTTAGTCTATACCATTGATTAAATGCTTCAAAAACAGATGTTTTTCCACACCCATTTGGTCCTACAAGAACCACAAGTTTTGCGGATTGTGGAATATTTTGGAGTGTTAGATCCGTAAAACGTTTGAAATTCTTTATATGTATAGATTTGATTCTCATATTGAATACTTTATCTAAAATGTAATAAATCCATTTGCCTTATTATCTCTTCTTCCAACCTATGGCTTTCCTCAAACTGCTCTGTTAGTGTCTTCTTGTAGTTGGCAATTCGAGAATTAAACTCATCCTCGGTTATATCGACATAATCGATTTTGATGTCGAAATACTGTCCGGCAGAAAGGCTGTAGTTCTTATCCTTGATCTCATCGTAGGTGACTGCTACAGAGAAGTCGTCGATAGGCTCTTTGTTCAGGAAGGTGTTCACAATCTTATCTACCTCTTCGTCAAGCAGACGGCGTTTTTGGTTGTTACCTTCCTTGTATTCTTCACCTAGCTTGCTGGCATCAATGAGAATAACCTTGTCTGATTTTGCTGACTTGTCAAAGAAGATCACCGAAACGTTGGTACCCGTAGTGGCGAACACATTGCTAGGCATCGATACGCAGCCATACACCCAATGCTCATCGACAATGCGTTGCAGGATGCGCTTCTCTACACCACTCTTTGCAGTGATGAAGCCTGTTGGGATAACCACTGCTGCTTTGCCAGTCGGCTTCAGTGAGTTCAAGACATGCTGCAGGAAGCATGTGTAAATAGCCATCTTGGGCTTGTTCGGATCAACCTTGGTAACAGCATTGGGTACTCCAGCCCAAAAACGGATGGAGTCCGAAGCCAACGTGTCACGATACTCAGGGAAGTCGAGTTTGAAAGGGGGATTGGAAACAATGAAGTCGAACTTCTTCAGCACTCCGTTGCTTTCCTTGTGTGAAGGTTCGGTAAGCGTATTGCCTTGTACCACATTGGGCAACGATGCAGACAGATTGTTCAGAATGAGATTCAGGCGCAACATTTCACTTGATTTTTCCGAAATGTCCTGACTATAGATGGAACAACGGTCTTCGCCCACTTGGTGCGCCAATGCCATCAGCAGGGTGCCAGTGCCTGCAGACGGGTCATAGCAGGTAATTCCTCGCAGATCATTGCTCTTGCCCACCAGCAGACGAGCCATCACCTGAGCAATGGCACGAGGTGTATAGTACTCGGCATACTTGCCGCCACCAGCGTTGTTGAAGCCTTTCAGCAGATGCTCAAAGATACGGGAAAAGAAGTCGTACTTCTCGGCAAACACTTCCTCAAAGTTGAAAGAGGCCACATTTCGCATCAGCGATCTGGCAAACTCATCCCGCTTTTGGGTGTCGGTGACATATGTAGTGACAGGGCTAAAGATATTCACCTTACTCTTGCCGGATGTTGTAACAGAGAAGGTGTCTGCATTCACATTGGCGATGTCAATGAGCGTAGCATCGAGCATGGTTGAGAAATCGCCCTTGGTGGCAGAGTTATACAGATGGGACAAGGTATGCTCTGGCTTCAAACGTGGAACGGAGGCGGGTAAGTAACTGAACAGGTCTTCCACTTCATCGTCAGAGAAGGAATCATATTCTGCATCCCATTTCTCGGCTTGAGAGAGGCGCGGCCCATATACCTGGTCTCGTTTTGCTTCATAGCCGAACTTGTCATTGAAAAACTTATAAAGGAACATCTCTGTGACGATCTTATATTCACTGCCAGTTCCTGCCAGACCAAATGCACCGGTTGTACTCTTCAATGAGTCAATCAGGGCGATAGTCGCTTCTGTTATATTGATATTACTCATGTTACTTGTATTACTCGTATTACTCGTATGCTTATTAGGCGTAATGATATTGTCCGAGGTATTCGGATGTAATCAAGTTGTTAATGTACTTACGATCTTGCAGGTCTGCCTTGATGTCCATGCCTATCAGTTCCTTACCTATGATAGCTAGGATGTCCCGTTTGAAGGCCTCCTCGTTGTCCAGTATGTTGATGTTGAGGAACAGCATATTGTCAATGTCGGCCTTCATGCGCGCCAGATTCTCGGCTATCTCGTATTCATGCTCTGAGATGATAGGCCGTTCACGATGCTGGTTGGCTTCTTCCAGTCGCTTATGGATGCGAACGAAGCGCTCATCACCTTGATATTTCTTCTTCAGGATGTTGTTGCGACGGTTGATTTCACGAATCTTCTTCATCACTTCCTCCATATAGGCGATGCTCTCTTTGGCTTCGCTGGTGCTTTGAGGAACAAAACCTTTTTTGCGGAAGTACTCGCGGAACTCGTCGGCCAACACGACATATCGCTCTTCTTTCTGGTCGAAGTTAGCCTCAAATTCAGCCTGCACACGTTCACAGCGTTCCTTAATGTCATTGACAATGATGCGTAATTCTTCGGGAAGACCTTTCTTGAACTCGAACTCCAATTCTGACAAAGCAACATTGATGATGCCTGAGACATCAGCCTTGTGCTCCGTATTTTCAAGCAAATTGATACGCTCGATACGATGTATGACTTCAGTCATTAGGGTCGGAATGGCACCAAGCGGCAGTTTCTTCAGTTTCTCTCTGGTCTCGTTATCACCGAAAGAGCGCACCTGGTTAATCATTGCTTTGGCTTCGGCAAGGGTGTTGCGCAGTTCATAGAGGCTATCCTTGTTTTCCACCTCGTCTATCTCCTTGCGGAACTCTTCCAGATTGTCGGTCGTGAAGTTGAACAGAAGGCTCTTGACGTGCTGGATTGTCGCCATCATCTCGTCCTTGTCAACTTGTAAGACTTTGCCGATGGGCTGTTCTTCAGGTGTTTCTTCATCTGAAGTACGGTTCAATTCACGCAGGTATCTATCATTGGTGGCTTCAAAGTTTTCTTTGATGTCCACAAAGTCCACTACATAACCATATCTGAAGTCCTTATACGGACGGTTAACACGAGTCAGGGCCTGCAAGAGGTCATGACCGTCAAGCGAACGACCAAGGTACAACTTTTTCAAGCGTGGCGCATCAAATCCAGTGAGAAGCATCTTGTTTACAATCAAGACATCCACATCCATCAGTTTCTTGAAGCCATCGATGTACTCCTTCCGTTCCATCTTGTCGCCTTCGTCGTGAAGGATGAGTGATGCTGTTAAAGGTTTGTAGCCATGTGGCGTAAGCATTGGTTCAGCGGCCATCAACATCTGTTCTTCCTGATGCAAAGATACCTTTTCTGCCTGATGGAATCGTTCTTGCCACAGTCGATAGAGCTCACGGGCTTGCGGATTGGTCTTACAAACAATCATGGCCCCGACAGAATCATCTGACTGCTCTATTCGGAAACGTCGGAAATCAGTAATGATATAATCAAGCAGGGCATTGAGGTAGCTTTCATGCTCAATGATTTTGTTGCGGTCAATATCACTCTTCTTAACTTCCACGCCACCAGCAAGTTGATCCAAAATGCTCTCGATTTTCTCTTTGTAGATAGTCTCCACCGGCTCTCGCATCAATTTACGAGTGTAGCCATCAGCGATGGATTTGTCGTAATAATATTTGTGTATGTACTTACCGAACACGCGCCACGACTCACGCTCTTCTTTCAGAAGTGGTGTTCCTGTCAGTGCAATCTTCACAGCGTCTTTGTCAGCTTCCAACAAGTTGGCAAGGAAACTGCCTTGTGGATTATAGCCACGGTGAGCTTCATCGATAAAGAAGATGCGCTGCAGACGGGTATTGTAGTTGCCGTCAATTTTGACTGTCTTCTTGTCCTCCTTAAACTTCTGGATGTTGACCACCATGATTTCAAGTTTACCATCGCTATTCTCAGTAATGGATGTATTGCTAATGTCGTTCATCAGCTCATCACGGCTTTTTGCGTTGCGGACGATAAGCCCTCTTGCGGCAAATTCGTCCGTAGCCTGTTCCATCAGGTCAATACGGTCAACGATGAAATAGAATTTCGCAATAGTGTTATGCTTGGCAAAGTAATCCGTCAAGCATTTTACGGAGTAGTATGCCAGGGCTGTCTTTCCGCTTCCCTGTGTATGCCATATAATGCCACTTTTTATTCCTTTGTCAAGCGTCTTGCGAATGGCCAGAGAAGCGAATAGCTGCTGATAACGCATGATATGCTTTTGCAACTCTGTTCCCTGTGTTCCATCTTCCAGATCGATCTTCTTCTCCACATATGCGATACCATAGCGAAGCAGATAGAGGAATCGCTCCTTGCATAGCATGGATGTAAGGATTCTATTGGTGGGAGTGTCAACTCGCTTGTTGGTGTGGTACTCCTCCAGATTTTTGATGACAACGCAGTTGCGGTGCTTCAGCACGACGTTCTCCGTCTCTTCGGGCAACTCTATATATGGGTAGTTACTTACAAAGTGTTTGTCCTCCTCTCGAAATACATTAAAGAAAGCCTTTTCCTTTGCTGTGCAGCAGTAGAACGCACCCTGTATGGGCACTCGGTTATCATTGTCGTATTCCTGGTTGTTGGAGAATATCATCAACTGTGTGAGGTTGAAGAAACGCCGGAAGCAACTCCTGCTCATGCGCTTATTGATGCGCTCTCGCTCTGCAAGGATTCCTTCATGGTTGTTCGGCTTCTTGACCTCGATAAAAGCTAAAGGCAGACCATTAACAAAACAAGTGATGTCAGGACGGAAATTGTCGTCTGTCTCTTTGTTCTCACATGGAAGTTCTGTCGTGACATGCCATACGTTTTTGTCTGGCTTTTCAGGATCATCAAGAGAATCAAAATCAATGAGCTTGATACCGCTGTTTGCAGATAGCAGCTGATAGAATTCCCTTCCGAGGTCATCATTGTTTGCTATGCTGACAATCTTGGAGAATAGTAATGAAACCTCTGTGCTTGATATTCCAGGATTAAGTCTCTTTACTGACTCCAAAAAAACATCAACAAGAATGTTTGTATTTGTATCAAGGGCATTGATGTTATCAAGATAGGTGTACCCCAGCTTGCACAAATGGAGTGCAGCAGGTACTTGTACCCTCGTATTTTCATTGAAACTTCCCATATAATAATTCATCAATTCAGGTCGCTAATTATCGCTGTACAACTTCACCGAGTTTCTTACCTTCGGCATCTTTCCAATCGTCCCATCCGTTGCTAGGGCGACCCAATACGTATCCAGATGCCCCACTAGGACTATTAAATGGGATGTCATGTTGAAGTGTTATCTGACCATGTTCATTCTTGCAGTGTTCTTCAATGAATTTGTTGCGACTGTTGATCGGCTTGTAGCTATTTACGACATCTGATGCAAGAATGCTCCCTTTCAGCAATACAAATTGCTTTGTAGCTTCATCATAGTATCCAGTTCCTTGTGCTGGACGGTCTGTTGCCTTCGCATAGAACAAATGATTTGGATTCTGCTTTGGTTGTGGAGTGTCAAAGATCTTACAGCCAAAGAACCGACAAAGAAGTTGAATGTCATGGAAGAATACTTCCATATCATTGACACGATAGGGTGCTATATTTGGTTTCTTGGGATTTGCTCCATTCAAGAGCTCATAAGACCCAGCATTTTGTGCTGCCTCAATGCCAAGATATTCTAGATATTTCACATCGTCACCATAAATTTTATGACTGTCTGAAATGAAAACAAGAGCCAAATCCCAGAAATCCTTTTTCTGCAGATGGTCATTCTTTCGGTTGGCAAAGTCTGTTGTCTGGCCGATATAGGCCTGCAATTCATTTGCGTCTGGCGAACTAACCAAAATGTAGAACGCAGGTTGCCCTGAAATATCACTGATATTATTTGCCAATGCTATCTCTTCACGAGGAATGACATAGAGGTGACATGTGGAATTTGCGCCCATATAAATGTTCCTGGCTCCTTCGAGCTTACCATCAAGCAGCTCAGTATGTATGGTGAACGTATTCTTCATGATTTCCTTTCAATCCTTATGAGTTCAGTATAATCAATATCAAGCAGATTGGCGATTCTCTCAATCATTTCCAAGGACGGTTGTGATGAGTTCGTACACCATTTGGACACTGTGGTTGGGGCGCAACCTAACTGTTCTGCCAGCCATTTGTTGGTTCTCTTTTTCTCAGCCAAAATCACTTTAAGGCGATTCAAGTCTCTTGTCTCTTCCATATAAATTGCAGTTTATCGATGCAAAGTTAACAAATAATCAATCAAATTAATTAACTTTTGAGGAAAATGATACAAGTACACATGGATTTAGTGAATTATATTCATTTTCTGGGGCAAATTAAGAAGACAAGACGCCATAAAACCAGAGTATAATGTTATTTGATGATTGAAGTAAAATCAAGGGTCGGACACAATTTGGCAGAAGTGATATTTTACTTTGCCGTCAAACAATGTAAAAAGAGAGTAATATGGAAAAAAATTTGATGACATTTGATGAGATTCAAGCAGAGGCTATCCGGTTGTTAAGCCTCAGGCCGTGTGAAATCAAGAAATTGGATGTTGGGGTTGTGATGAACCTTTATTGCGCTTTTGCAAAATGGGTCGGCTCTCATATTGCAGAGTTTGCTAGCAAGTATAACTATCCCTGTTGTGGATTTAGTATTGAGCGAGTGCATAAGAATAAAAGCTTGCTTGGTTATTGTTATGGTAACTATGTTTCTATCGATATAAAGGCGATGTTTATATCTGAAATCAATTTAAAGGAACTGATATTGCATGAAATGACTCACACAATTCATCATAATCACGAGCCAGAGTATTGGAATAAGCTTGTTTTAAGTCTAAATGGCGAAAACCTTTTGGAAGAAGGCAATAAAAACCATGTGTTTGAGATAAGAATCAACAATGACGGAGTAAGGGAATTATATGATAATGGAAAAAGGGTTGGTGTTTATTATTTATCGAAAGATGCTCGAGGGATGTATGTGTATCCAAAAATCATCGGGTACCATGTGACGCATCAACAGTTTAGATACAAGCAATTGTCGAGGCAACGAGGATTATGGAACAGAATCTTACATAAGAATGGAGAGAGAAGGGAATTAGATATGAGCAGATTGTGCGATAATGGTTGGCACTTGCCTCTTTGGGACGTGTGGAATGAATACTTTGAACGGTATGGATTGTTCACTCTGAATGTACCGATGTGTTATCCAGATAGCATTCACCGTTTAAAGGCTTTCAATAGACCTAATCCGCTAAGAAAACGAGGACCTCACAATTGACTTTAAACGCAGTTTTTTTTTGAAGATAAATGAAAAAACAAACATCGGACACAATTTGGCAGAGGTTTTGTTTTATCTTTGCAGAGTTAAATTATAAAAAGTGTCAAATATGGCTGATATTGAAAGAGGCCCGAGCCTCATTAGAAAGTATGTTTGGCTGATAGACACAATCTATCGTGCCAAGAAGATATCGTTCAAGGAAATCAACGAGCGGTGGCGTCGTGATGTTGATATGAGTCGAGGAGAGGACATGTCCGTCCGCACCTTC
>JAEEGI010029893.1_pt1 | contig 10274 bp, 6 predicted proteins | sample 8958751 | NCBI WGS metagenome assembly JAEEGI01 (sample SAMN16246545, study PRJNA631951) | gut metagenome | biome: gut microbiome; feature: rumen; material: KS-attached | host: Bos | place: Iran: Karaj | collected 2018-10 | reverse complement strand
TGCGAGAAGCAACATTCGACGTTACAGTCATCAAATTTACGCCAGAGGGAGCCTATTTCATCGGAGATCAGAAAGGAAACTCGGCGATTTATATGTAAAATACTAAAACTATGGAAACCGTATTATTAACCAATTGCGGCACATCTTTCGAAGCGGATGTCATCAAGAGTGTGCTCGATGGCGCCGGAATCCCCTGTATGATTGTCGATCACAAGCATGTAGCTATGTGGTCGTTCCAAGGGCCTGACACTATCGGCGGCGTGAGGATCTATGTCTTCGAAAGTATGCTCGAAGAGGCCCGGAAGGCCCTTGAGACCAGTCACGATGCCGCTTCGGAAGCTGCCTTCGAGAAAGCGGCCGAAGAAGCACCTCCTCTTGAGCAGATGGAAGAGGACGAAGAGTAAGAAACGAGTAAATGATAAGAGAGCGGTGACGAGAATGTTTTGTCACCGCTCTTTTTCTCTTGTTATGCCTGGATTTGTCGAAAAAAGAAATTGAGTTTTGCGAACTACGGGTATCAATCTACACTAAAAATACATTATAATAATAAATAATTGAACAAATATTTGGAACGAAAAGGAGAAATCCGTTTCTTTGCAATGTGATATCAAAATAATATCATTATATATCTTAGTAAAACTTCTAAAAAACATTTATTATGGAAAGTAAAGAGTATGAATTCAAGGGTGGTTCGATGAACGGTTTTATTATGCTGTTCCTGGTGTTGGCCATGGTCTTTGGTATGTTCTATTTCATAGCTTTGACTGTCACCTATGAGAATGGATGGTATATGATTCCTGCTGTCCTGCTTCTGATATGTATCATCATCGGTTGCTGCGGTTTCTCGATGCAGGAACCCAACGAGGCCAAGGTGCTGACCTTCTTCGGCAAATATGTGGGCACGTTCCGCAAGACGGGTTTCTATTGGCTCAATCCTTTCATGAGTGTGAAGAAGGTTTCACTGCGCGCACGTAACTTCAATGCCGATCCCATCAAGGTGAACGACAAGGCAGGAAACCCTGTGATGATTGGATTGGTGGTTGTTTGGCGTCTGAAGGATACCTACAAGGCCATCTTCGACATCGACACCGATGTCGCCAATGCCAATACTGTGGGTGGTGCTGCTGGACTACGCATGAACAAGTTCGAGCGCTTTGTGGCTGTGCAGAGCGATTCTGCCCTTCGTCAGGTGGCTGGTATGTATGCCTATGACAACGATGGCGACGACTCGCATGAAGTAACATTACGCAGTGGTAGCGAGGAAGTCAACGACGTACTGCTTCGCAAACTCAACGAACGTCTGGAGATGGCTGGTCTCGAAGTGACTGAGGCTCGCATCAATTATTTGGCCTATGCTCCCGAGATTGCTGCCGTGATGTTGCGTCGCCAACAGGCTGCTGCCATCATCACTGCCCGTGAGAAGATTGTGGAAGGTGCCGTTTCGATGGTGAAGATGGCGCTCGACAAACTTTCGGACGAAGAGATTGTGGAACTCGACGACGAGAAGAAGGCCGCTTTGGTTGGCAACCTGCTCGTGGTACTTTGCGGCGATGAGCCTGCGCAGCCGGTCATCAATTCGGGTACGCTGAACCACTAAAGGAAAGCAGCCTAACATGGCTGCTGACATGAACGTGACTTAGATAAATGAATTCTGTAAAAAGCGTAGAAATAATGAAAACCTATCGAACAAGAATAAGCGTAGGACTGGTGGCTTTCATTGTCGTGGTTCTATTGGTGTGCTGCTTACCCGGCATCCTTGGCGATGCAGGATGGAGACTGCTGATTTCGGTGTGTATGACCTGTGTGCCAGTGTTCTTCCTGATATATTCCATCAAATACACCATCGATGGTACAAAGCTGAGGGTGACGGTGCTCGGTATATTCAATGACAAGTACGACCTCACGAAACTGGTGTCAGTGGTTCCTACACGCACCATCCTGAGTGCTCCCGCCTCTTCGTTGAAGCGCATCCGCTTGGATTTCAGCGATGGCAATGCCGTGGTCATCTCGCCCCGCTATCAGGAGGATTTCCTCGCCGAGCTGCAAAAGATTAATCCGAAGGTGCAGATTGACGAGAGGCTGCTGCTTTGATTAGCTGACTCTATAATCATTCATGAACCTTTTCTAATTTTATTGTTATGGCCAAAAAAGAATCTACCACCAAAAGTTTCGTGCTTCGTGTCGATGGCGCCACCATGGATGCCATCGAGGCATGGGCTGCTGATGAGTTCAGGTCTGTCAACGGGCAGATCCAGTGGATATTGGCCGAAGCACTCCGCAAAAGCGGGCGAATGAAAAAACCGAAAGCCAAGCCTATTGATCCGCCTGAAGAGGCGTGAACATGCAAATTGTTCCCATCACATAGATAGTCAGCCCAATCTCTTCTGAGGTCGGGGCTGACTATATTTTGTTGCGTACAATGTCTGACATAAAAAAGCTCGTAAGAATGAGATAGAGCCAACATCTATGAAGGCATAACCTTTCTTGGCCAAGATTGGTTATGCCGCCATCGAAGTATGACCAATCTTGGCCAAGAATGGTCATGCTGCAAACGACGAAAGCACTCTGTCGGCCGTCAGAGTGCTTTTCCCAATCGGAGAATAACCAATCTTGGCCAAGAATGATCATGCTGCGATAGAAGCATAATGTTTTCATCTTTCAAATCTGTATGCTCCAAGCGTCGCATACCCAATCTTGGCCAAAAAAGGGTATGCCTCCATCGTCGCATACCCAATCCTGGCCAAGAAAGGTCATGCCGCGATTGGCGAAAGTACTCTGACGGCCGAGATAATGCTTGTTCCTATCGTCGCATAACCAATCTTGGCCAAGAATGGTCATTCTTCGGCGGGAGTATAACCATTTTTGGCCAAGAAAGGTCATGCTGTGATTTTACGGAACGAATTCCCCAGTCTTAAAGAGGCTTCAAGCTGACAGCGAAGCCGCCTCCGGGCATGGCATTGAGTTTCAGCACGGTCTTGCTGTTAACGGTCTTTCGGGAGATGACGTATGCTTGCGGATTGTTCAGGTAATTGGCATCCTTGGCATCCTGGTAGATGGTGGCTTCGTATTTGCGATTCGGGTCGAGGAAGTCGAGTTTAATGGCCGAAGCATGTGGATCCATGCCCGTCACGCCACCGATGAACCATTGGTCTGAACCCTTCGCCTTGCGTGCTGCCACGATGTATTCCATTGGCTCGGCTTCGAGGTAGAGGCTTCGATCCCAGTCGCAGGCCACGTCCTTGATGAACTGGAACGCATCCATGAAACGCTCGTAGTTCTCGGGGAAGTCGGCGGCCATCTGCAGCGGGCTGTAGAGTGTCACGTAGAGGGCAAGTTGTCCGCAGATGGTCGAATTGCAATGACTGCCGCTGGCACATTCCATCTCGAAGATGCCCGGAGTGAAGTCCATAGGTCCGCCTTGCAGACGCGTGAAGGGTAGAATGGCGGTGTGGCCCGGCCGATTGCCTCCGAAGGCCTGGTACTCGGTGCCGCGAGCACTCTCGTTACCAATCAGGTTGGGCCAGGTGCGACACAGGCCTGTTGGGCGGACCGCCTCGTGGGCGTTGACCATGATGTGATAGTCGGCGGCACGTTCGACGGCGTGCTGGTAGTGGTTGATCTCAAGTTGACTGTAGTGGTGTTCGCCGCGTGGAATGATGTTGCCCACATAGCCGCTCTTGACGGCATCGTATCCATAGTCGCGCATGAGTTGGTAGGCACGATCCATGTACTTCTCGTAGTTCATTACTGACGAAGATGTCTCGTGGTGCATGATGAGTTTCACACCTCGGCTGTGCGCATAGTCGTTGAGCGCCTTGATGTCGAAGTCGGGATAGGGTGTCAGGAAGTCGAAGACGTATTCCTTGGTTTTTCCGCTCCAGTCCTCCCAACCGATGTTCCAGCCTTCGACGAGCACGGCATCGAATCCGTGTTCGGCAGCAAAATCGATGTAGCGGCGCACGTTGGCATTGTTGGCACCATGTTTTCCCGAAGGGGTAGCCTTGGCATAATCGGTCAGGCCAAGTTTCACTGACGGGTAGTCGTGGGTGTAGGCCCATTCGCTCTTGCCCGAAATCATTTCCCACCAAACGCCCACATATTTAACGGGATGTATCCAACTGGTATCCTCAATCTTGCAAGGCTCGTTGAGGTTGAGGATAAGGTTGGAGGACAAAACCTTGCGGGCATCGTCGGTGATGACGGCGGTGCGCCAGGGCGAAACCAAGGGCGTCTGCAGCCATCCCTTCTTGCCCAGCGCGTCGGGGGTGAGCCAGGAAGTGAAGACGAGGCGCTCGGGGTCGAGGTTGAGGTGCATGGCAGGATAGTTGACCAGGGCCGCCTCGTGGAGGTTGATGTAGATGCCATCGTCGGTCTTGAGCTGCAAGGAGGTCTGCACACCGCAGTCGGAGAAGATGGTCTGCGAGAGGTTCTGATCGACGGCAGCGCGGAGCAGGTTACTGATTTCGCTGAGGCGCGAACGGGTGTATTCGTATTCCTGTGTGTCGTAGTCTCCGGGAATCCACCAGGCTGTATGGTTGCCTGTCATAGCAAATTCGGTGCGTTCTTCGGAAACGACGAAGTAGTCGAGCTTGCCCTTCTGCGGGAATTCGTAGCGCAAGCCGAAGCCGTCGTCATAGACACGGAATCGGACGTTCATGTAGCGATCGTTGGCGGTTTGGGCGAGGCTCACCAGCAGTTCGTTGTAGTGGTTGCGTATCTCGCGGTTTTCGCCCCAGACGGGTGTCCAGGTCTCGTCGAAGGTCGTGCGTTCTTCCCCGATGAGGGAGAATCCGTCCAACAGGTCGGACGTGCCGTCGAGGTCATACCCGAGGCGACTGGGCAGGATGACGGCCTTGCCCTGATAACTGACGCTATAGGTGGGCACGGTGCCCTGCAGCTCGAAGCTGACACGAATCGAGCCATCGGGCGAAGCGACTTCGAGCGCCTGGAGGGGAAGGGTGGCGACGAGGAGGAGAAGGGAGAGGAGGCGTTGGGATTGTTTCATGGGGGGCGTTTCGTTTTTTTTTCGGAATGTCGTTATACCGTTATTCCGTTATTCCGTTATACCGGTATTCCGAAATAACGAAATACCGTTATTCCGAAAATAATACCTTAATAAATTATACTCTGCAGGAACCATTGCTTGTTGGCCTCCGACATGTGCTGTGCATCGAGCAGGGCGGGGAGGCGGCGGTAGTTCTGCTGGAAGTCGGTGATGCGCTGGGTGGCTTCGTCGGGGAAGTAGCGGAGTGATTCGCTGAGCGAACCCATTTCGCCCAGGCCCTCGACGTAGTTGATGCCGGCGTCGCGGAACTTCATCTGCGTCATGGTGCGTGCCATGCGGCGCATCTGTGCCACCAGCCCGTCGTTGAGTTGGAGGTCGGTGGTTGGACAGGTGATTTCAATCTTGTGCTCGACGGTAGGATTGGTTGTGCCCAGATCGATGCAGACGGCAAGTTGTGCGGGTTCGTAGGAGAAAGAGACCTCACGGTCATCGAGGGTAACACGCTGAGGAATGATTGAGCCTACGAGCTTGATGGCCATTTCGCGCTGCTTGGGCATGCCTTCGTAGCTGCCTTTGCGTGGGCTGATGGTGATGACCTGGGTTGTGGGGTTTGAGGAGTTTGAAGGGTTTGAGCCTTGAGTGGTCAGCTGGAAGCAGGTAGTAGCAAAATGGGTGGCATAGTCGCGGTCGTTGCCCTGGTCCTCATACATGCAGCCCTGGCCTTCGGAAGCTCCTGGATAGACGGTGAGGATTACCTTCTCGTCGTTGCGGGCGAGGTTCTTCACCTTTCCATAGGTGGGGAGGATGGTTCCCGCCTTGACATAGACGGGATATTCGTCGATAAGGAAACGGCGCTCCACCGTCTGTCCACCCTTGAGCAAAGTGCCGGTTGCGACTTCATACCAATCGCTGCCTGCGGGTAACCACACCGTGAGGGTGCTGATGTCCTGTTCCATAGGTGCCGTGATGGGGGCGATGAGCAGCTGGTCGCCCAATAGATACTGGTTGCGGAATGCCGGAGCGTAGGCTTCTTCGGCCTCGGGATAGTCGTAGTAGAGCGGGCGGCAGATCGACACTCCCGTTTCCCACGCCTGGCGTGCGGCAGTGTAGAGATAGGGCGCGAGTTCGTAGCGTTGCAGGATGGCAGCAGTAACTACTTCCTGATATTCCGGACCCAGTCGCCAGGGCTCCTTCTGCATATTGGCGCTCTTCGTGCTGTGGCTGCGCATCACGGGCAGGAAGGTGCCGAGCTGCATCCAGCGGGCGTAGAGTTCGCGGTCGAGTACGTCGCCGTTGTGGACAAACATGTGTCCGCCCAAGTCATGGCTCCAATAGCCGTAGCCGACGTTCGACGCGGTGCTGTTGAAGTAGGGCTGGTAGTCGAGCGAAGCCCAGGTGGAATAGGTGTCGCCCGAGAAGCCTATCTGATAGCGATGGTTGCCCAGACCACCCCAGCGATGGTAGAGCATGGGGCGGTGTTCGGGCTGGGTGCGAAGCTGGTTGTCGAAGACGCAGTAGTTGAGCCACCACGTGTTGCTAAGTGCCGGGATGCTGTCATCCTGCAAGGCCTGCTGCCAGTCGAGCCACCAGAAATCCACGCCCTGCTTCTGGAGCGGGAGGAGCATCTTGTCGAGCCAACCGCGCACAAAGCGCTTGTCGGAACTTTGCCAACGGATGGTCTCGGTGCTTTTGGGATCACGTCCCAGGAATTCGGCCAGCTGGGCATATTTGTCCTCGTAAGCCGGCACACCATCGGCGGGATGGAGGTTGAGTGTGATCTGCAGGTTATGTTCCTTGAGGAAAGAGAGGAATTGCTCGGGGCTGGGGAAGAGGCGGTTGTTCCACGTGTAACCTGTCCATCCGCCGAGACCCGGTTCGGTCCAGTGCCAGTCCATATCGACCACGAGCACGTCGAGTGGGATACCATAGCGTTCGAAGTCGCCCACCACCTGTCGCATCTCGCCATCGGAGTAACTCCAATAGCGGCTCCACCAGTAGCCGAAACTGTAGCGTGGGGGCAGGGGGATGCGTCCTGCCAGCAACGTGAAGTCGCCGAGAGCCTGCTTGTAGTCATGACCATATGACATGAAGTACCAGTCGGTAGCTTTCTCCTGCGGATTGTCGGCTACCGGCTTTTGGATATTGGCCGAAGACTCACGCTGTTTCACCCAGGGGAGTTCGGGCGAGGAAAGGTCGTTGACATCGCCGTCGAAGAGCAGGCCCTCCGAATCGTCGATGAGTGTCCAGCCGTCGCGCGCCAGCAGACCATTCTCGAGGGGCAGCGGCTGGCCCTGGCCTGGCTTGTCGTGCTGCCACGAATAGTAGCGGTCGCCATCGTAGCCATCGAGGGTGCGATAGGTGCCTCCTAAGTTGCATTGCTGCACGTCGCCCGGATGCCAGACGAACTTCGTCGAAAGTTCGGGTGCCGCTTCGATGCTGAGGTTTTCGGCGTTGAAGGAACCTGTACCTTTCTTGTAGTTGAGGCACATCCTTGGGGTTGTGATGCTGATGTGCTGCTCGTCCTCAACGATAACAGGTTCCACCTTCGGGTATTTGCGACAGGTGGCGACGAACGAAGGATCGTCGACAAACTTGCCGTCGGGGGCATATTCCAGACGGATGATGCCGTCGCAGACGACAGTGAAGCGCACATGCTGGTCCTGCCAGGCAATGTTGTTGCTCATTGGTTTGTCACCTTCGGTTGTGTTGGTATTGTTGTCCGTGTTTTGGTTGCAAGCTATCAGCATGAGGCTTGCGACAGCCATAGTGGGGAGTGTTGCCGTTTTCATAATCGTGTTTTGTTTTTTCGGGATTTCGGGATGCCGTTATATCGGTATTTCGGTATTTCGGTATTTCGGTATACCGTTATTCCGTTATTCCGAAATGCCGGAATGTAGAGCCATTTTAACCTCTCATAGCTTCGTTACCCTCATCTGGTCGAGGAGTGCCTGGTTGACGTGGATGTTCATGTTTTCGACTGTTTCGCAGAACTGCAGGGTCACGACGTGGCGACCATGAAGAAGGTTGACTGTGCAGGCGTTGCTCCAGCCCCAGTTGTTCCATTCGTCGGTACCCCGGTGGGGGAAGACGCTGACACCAGCTATTTCTCCATCGACGCGGAGCACGCGGGTGGCGCACTTGTTGTCAGTGTTGATGGGGCCGTTGCCATTGGCATAACGCCAGTCGATGGCATAGGTGCCGTCTTCAGCCACCTCGATGGGGATGGTGATGAGGATGTTTTCGTTGCGTGTGATCATCGCTACATGTCCCTGTGCACCACTGATGTCCACCCCCTTCAGAGTAGGCACTTCGGCACGCGCATCGGCCTTGCCAGCCACGCCGCCACCGGCACCCACGCTTTCCTTCACAGCCTTGCGATCGGGATTGAAGGGCAGGGCAAAGCGCTCCACTTCGTAGAGGGCGGCTTGACTATAATGGTTCAAAGGTTCGCTCATGTAGCTGTGCCAGCCGTCGGCACCTACTGCCAACACGGCATATTCGCCATCGCCCTGCAGTTCGGCTTGGAGAGCTGTGGTGCGCGTCATCTCGCTGCCATTACGCAGCACGATGTACTCCTTGGCTTCGGGTACTTCCTGCCAACTGATGATTTCGCCGCTGATAGTGGCCTTAGGTGTGAGCGGCTGGTAGGCATTTTCGCGCATCACCATCTGCATGGGTTCTGGCTGATGGTTGTCGAGTACAATTTCGATGGAGTGTTCTCCTGTGAGTTTGGCAGGGAAGAAAGGATCCGCTTCCTTGCCGTCGATCTTGAACGACCTGAGGGTATTGCCGTAGCCCGTGATGGACATGTTGAGCACAGCATCGCGGTACTTGAAGTTCGAAAGATGGCGTTCGGCCTTGAGCGTCCTGGGCACAAAGGGATGGAAGCGGATGCCGCCCATCTCGTAGTTGATGCCAAAGTAGATGTTGGGCACGATGGCAAGATTGGCGGCTACGCTCCAGAGCTGACGGGGCGAATTGATGGGAAGACCCTTCTCGTTGCCGTTGTAGATCACCATGTTCTCGAGGTTGGTGAGTGTCATGGCAGCCAGTCGGTAAATCGAAGCGATGGCATGGAGCACGCCCTCCTCGTTTCCTGCCTTGGCCTGGGCTTTCATCCAGTAGCCCTGCGTGAAGGGCCACATGCCGTCGTTGTGGTACGGATACTGGTCCTTGAGGTTGGGGTAGAAGTCGGGTGTTCCAAATGTTTCGCTCACCATATTCTGGCTGATGCGCTGCTGGCGGTCGATGTCGGCGATGTCCCAAAGGATGGCAAACGACTCGCCGAGGATTTCCATCTGCGGGTGCTGCACCAGATGGTTGCGACCATACAGGTAGATGGCATAGAGGCCGCGGTCCTCCATCCAGAGGTTGCGATTCATGCCCTCGCGCAGGTCTTTGGCCCAGCGGTCGTACTTGCGTCCCCACTCGGGTTGTCCCTCGAGGCGACAGATCTCGGCCAGGATGCGCAGCGAACGGTAGTGGACGGCAGTGGTTCCCATGGCCTCGCTCCGATAGATGTCGGCCGGTTGTGCCCAGGTGGGATATTCCTGTTCACGCCAGTCGAGCCACGACGTCTCGCCGTGCATCAGCTTGGTCTGCGGGTCGTAGGCCACGATGTGGTCATCCTCGAGGGTGGCCATGATGATGGGGAAGATGCGGTCGAGCCACTCCTTGTCGCCCGTCACCAGATACACCTCCCAGGCAGCCAGAATCCAAGTGGTGCGGTCGGTCGAACAGGGCCATGCGCCACCCGTACCGGTGTCCTGGATGATGCGGTTGTTGGCATTGACTTTGGCCAGGAGCGACTTGCGGCACACTTCGGGATTCAGTTGGGCCAAAGCATGGAGAATGGAATAGGACACGTCGCGCGTCCACACGCCACCCCAGAAGACGCCTGTGCGATAGGTCGAATCGGGTTCGATGGCCAGCTCGCTCTCCTCCAGGCTCATGTTGAAGAGGGCGTTATCGATGGTGAGCGAAGAGGTGTAGTGGGGCAGGTGACTGATGTCTCGCTTCAAGGTCCAGTGCTCGCGGTCGATGCCCGGATCGATGTCGGGCATGAAGTTGGGCGCCGTGCTTGTCCACTCGTCGCGGTAGTTGCTGGTGATGTCGGTGGCACTGTTGGCCTTAGCCTGGAAGCGGCCTTGCGTGAACTGGTTGCCCCGCCACTCGTATTGCGGGGTCTTGTAGATGGTCTGTGCCTCGGTGGCAAGGGCAAGTGAGGTTGCCATAATGGCGAGGAGGAGGAGTTTTTTCATTTTTGTGA
>JAEEGI010029891.1_pt1 | contig 10275 bp, 7 predicted proteins | sample 8958751 | NCBI WGS metagenome assembly JAEEGI01 (sample SAMN16246545, study PRJNA631951) | gut metagenome | biome: gut microbiome; feature: rumen; material: KS-attached | host: Bos | place: Iran: Karaj | collected 2018-10 | reverse complement strand
CACGGGGCCCGGGCCTCGAAAAAGTGTACGCCGGCAACGGCGGGGAGGGTATCATCTCCTTCCTGGTGGTCGGCGCCCTGGGTGCGATTACCGCGGAACACTGGGTCAAGGACGGCCCCCAGAACTGGAAGACAATCGTTCCGGGCATAGCATGCGCCGGATTCTACATAGGAAACGTCTACGGCAGCTACATGTCCGTAAGCATCTGTAACGACAAGATACGAAATGCTCAGAACACGACTATTCTGTATAATATCCATATCCCTCTGCGCTCTGTTTTCAAGTAGGGCCCAGAGCCTGGAATCGCAGGCCGTCGCGTATGAGCGAATCATATACGACGGAGCGCCGCTGGACGAGGTGAACGCCGCCCTGTTCGGCAAGGCGGACTGCCTCATGCAGCTCGGGCGCTGGCGCGAGGCCTCCGAAACCCTCTCCCGCGTGCGGGTGTTCGCCCTGATGCCCGAGGAGCGCCAGAGCCTGCTGTACAAGCAGGAGCTGTGCTTCTTCCTGGGCGGAGAGTTCGGGCAGGCCGCTGCGCTCGTGACCGAGGTGGAGCCGGCCTCGCAGGAAATCCTGCTCCTGCACGCGCTCTCGCTGGCCTACGCCGGGGAGTACGACGAGTCGGAGATCTACGCCGCGCGCTATCTGAGCTGGGACGGCGAGAGTCCGCATCTGCCGGAACTGTTCCGGCTGTACGCCGGGCATCCGCAGCCCCGGAGCGAGGTGGCGTCGATTCTTATGTCGCTGGTGCCGCCGCTGGGGCATATGTACAACGGGGCGCCGGCAGAGGGGCTTCTGTCCGCAGGCCTCAACGCCGGAACGCTGGCGTTCACGGTGGCAAATCTGCTCGGAGGCTACTGGATTACCGGCATCGTGGGCGGAGCTATCGCGCTGAATTACACGGTGATGGGTAGCCAGGAGCGCAACGCCGCGCTGCTCGAAATGTATAAGCAAAACGCTCCTCTGGAGTTCGGCGACAGGCTGCGGGCGTTCCTTAAATCGGTATCGGGAAAATGACAAGGAAAGAGAGATACGAGGGCATAGTTGCCTGGTTCCACGAGCATGTGCCCGTGGCGCAGAGCGAACTGGATTTCGCCGACCCGTACCAGCTGATCGTGGCGGTGGTGCTGTCTGCACAGTGCACCGACAAGCGTGTAAACATGGTGACTCCGGAGCTTTTCAGGCACTACCCGACCGTGGAAAAGATGGCTGCGGCGGATGTGGAAGACATACGCGAACTGATCCGCTCGGTGTCGTATCCCAACAGCAAGGCGCAGCACCTCAAAGGGCTGGCGGAGAAGCTCGTCAGCGACTTCGGTGGCGTGGTGCCGGGAACGGTGGAGGAGCTGATGACGCTGCCCGGAGTAGGGCGCAAGACAGCCAACGTGGTGGCGTCCATCGTCTTCGACGAACCCGTGATAGCCGTTGACACCCACGTGTACCGGGTGAGCCGGCGGCTGGGGCTGTCGCGCGGCAAGACCCCGTACGACGTGGAGCGTGACCTGGAGAAGAACATCCCGGTGGAGCACCGCGCCGTGTCGCACCACTGGCTGATTCTGCACGGACGTTACACCTGCACCGCCCGCGCGCCGCACTGCGACTGCTGCGGCATACGCGAATGGTGCGCATGGTTTGACAGGAATGCCAAAGGTTAAGAACATAATCGCGGCCCTTCCGGAGCCGGAAACGATTGATATCGAGGCGCTTCGCGGCGCCCTCGCCGACGGGAGCGTGACGCTGGTGTGCGTGCTTGGGCCCACGGCGTCGGGCAAGACGCGCTACGCCGTGCAGCTGGCGCACGAGCTCGGGAAGGCCGAAATCATCTCCGCCGACTCGCGGCAGGTGTACCGCGGCATGGACATCGGCACCGGCAAGGACCTGGCGGAGTACGGCGACGTGCCGTACCACCTCATCGACATCGCAGAACCCGGCGACGGTTACAACGTCCACCGCTTCCAAGAAGACTTCAACGCCGCATACGAACTCGTCCGCAGCCGCGGCGCCGTGCCCATACTGTGCGGAGGAACGGGGCTGTATATCAGTGCGGTCACGGCCGGTTATGATTTCGAAACAAAAAAACCGCTGTCGGCGCCAACCGTCATGCCTGCTTCTTCCGTCATGCCCGGCCCGACCGGGCATCCCTTCGCCGCCAGCACGTTCTTCATCGGCACCCTCGTGAGCCGGGAGGTGCGCAACGCCCGCATCGACGCGAGGCTTGACGCCCGCCTGCAGGAGGGCATGGTGGACGAGATCCGCGGCCTGCTGAATAGCGGCGTACCGGCCTCCGTCCTGCTCGGCTACGGCCTTGAGTACAAGTTCGTTACGCAGTACTTGCTGGGCGAGCTGAGCTACGACCAGATGCGCGAGCACCTGGCCATTGCCATCCACCAGTTCGCCAAGCGCCAGATGACCTGGTTCCGCGGCATGGAACGCTCCGGCGTCCGCATCCACTGGGTGGAGCCTTAGGCCAAAGACAGATGCGTGGCGCGACCAAATGCGCGCATGCGAGACCAAAAGAGTGGTTAAAAAGCGCCTTTCACGCGCGTAGAACATTGTTTTTATTAAAAAAAAACAAATAACTTTGCGGTTTATAATCTTTACAGAATGAGATTTTTTAAAGCCGTCATCGCCCTGTTCCTGTTCTGCGCCCCGCTTGCCGCACAGAACCGGGCAGCCCAGAGGGACAGCACACAGAGAGTCCTGGACTCCCTCCGCGTCCGCTCATTTTCCCTTGGAACCAATCTAGCCTACTGGGGCAGCGCCACGCCCAATGTCCATTTCTGGCTTCCCGTCGGAGAACACATCACGCTGGGCATGACCGGTGGCCTCAAGCCCTGGCCTCGCTGGGCTCCCTGGGACAACGACGACCAGATCAACAGCAAATGGCGCCACTTTGCCATAGTGCCCAACCTCCGCTGGTGGCCAAAGGCCAACTACAGCGGCTTCTGGCTCGGAGCCGACCTGCTCTGGACGCACTACAACGTCGGAGGGGTCACGTTCCCCTTCGGCCTCTATCCGGAAGTGCGCCAGAACCGCCTCCAGGGCGATTTCCTCGGTCTCGGAATCAACCTCGGCCACTCCTGGTGGCTGACGAAGCACCTCAGGCTCGAAGCTGAAGTCGGCGCAGCCTTCGGATACAACACCGCCCATCGCTACGAATGCGCATGGTGCGGCGCCCTGCTCGGGAACGTCGCCGGCCCCGCAATAGTCCCCAAGCTCGGGCTCAACCTCGCCTACAACTTCTTCAGGCAGAAGAACAAGGGCGAAGAGATACAGACCGTCACCGCCCCCGTGGATACGCTCACGCCTCCCGCGTCCGTGAACCCGCCGGAGCAGTACCTGCCGTTCATGCCCGCCGTGGAGGACTGGAAGGGCGTTGCCGGCACGCTCGAGAAGAACCACCCCGTGCTCTGCCCGTCCAGCGAGTACAGGCCCTACACCCCCGACCGCATCCTGCGCAAGGAGGCGTCGCCGCTGTACGTGTTCTTCGAGCTGGACAAGTCGAGGCTCCTTCGTGAGTTCGACGAGCCCACCGCACGAGGCGAGGGCGCGCACCGCGACAACGGCCCCGTGCTCGACGAGATCATGGACATCACCTCCAAGATACTCGCCGACACCACCAGCATCGTCACCAAGATACAGATCATAGGCCTCGCCTCGGTGGAAGGCACGCCCAGGCACAACCAGGCGCTGTCCGACGCCCGTGCCCTGGCGCTCCAGCACTACATTCAGGACCGCCTGCACATCAGTGACGACATGTTCGACACAGTCGGAGGCGGAGCCGCCTGGTCCGAGTTCCGCGACGAGCTCGGCGACCTTGCCGCACAGGGCGGCGGCGCAGGTCTCTCCGAAGCCCAGGTCCGGAGCCTCATCGACATGATCGACTCCGAACCCGACGCCGCACGCAGGGCCGCAAAGCTCAAGAAATCGGCTCTTTACAAGACCCTCCGCGAGAATCTCCTGAGCGACCAGCGCAACTCCGGATACCTCCGCATCTACTACGATTACGTGCCCGACGACGGCGCCCGCCGCATCAACGAGGGCATCCGGCTCCTGGAGAGCAAGGATTACAGGGCCGCTCTCAGCACCCTGGAAGCTCTCAAGGACGATCCCCGCAGCCTGAACGCCTACGCCGTGGCCCTCTTCTACAACGGCCGCGAGACGGAGGCGCTGGAAATCCTGCGCAGGGCGGCCGCGACCGACGAGGCCGCTGCCCGCAACCTGCAGCAGCTTGAGCAGCACCTCGCACAGCGGAAGGCCTACGAGGACTACCTCAAGGATATGGAAGAATATGCACGCTTAAGATACGGCAGATAATGAAAAAGTTTTTGGGCATACTCGCAATCGCCGTTGCAAGCACGGCCTGCTGCCTCGTGGACGAAAACTTTTCCAACTGCCCCGACGATTACTCCATCGACTACGAGATGAGGCTCATCACCAACGTGCAGACGGAAATCAACACCGTGCTCGGGCTCGACGCCAACATCAAGGTCAGCGCGGCTCTGCGGCAATACCTGAAGGACATCTTCTCCGACTTCGCGCACGACGTGGACCTCTCGTTCTACGACTACAACGAACCCAGGCCCGTGCTGCAGCATTTCAGCGACATCATTGACGCAAACCAGACCAGCTACACCCTGCACCTGCCGGTACATGAATACATGCACCTGGCGGTCGCGAACATTGCCGACAACCATCTCGTGGATCTGGACAGCGAGCAGGCCTGCGGCACTTCGAGGCTGGTCCAGGAATTTCCCTCAGAAAACAACGTGATCGCCTCCCACAACACCGGACTGTTCACGGCGCGTCTTCCCATGCGCATCCTCGAGGGCGTCAACCAGGACTTCCTCGTCAGGCTTTACATGGCCAACTGCGCCACCGCGCTCGTCATAGACTACACCGGAGCGCCGGAAATCAGCGGCTTCAGCGCCTTCACCACGGGCTTCGCCGACTCCTTCAACATCGCCGACAGCACCTATACTTTCAACAGGAATCCGCTCGTGAAGGCCGACCACGTGGATGTGGAAGACAGTATCGAAGACTGCTACGTCACCGTGCAGTTCCCCTCAAAGGAGCCGGAACCGAAACCGGAAACAAAAGTGGTCGTCGAGACCGTTGACCCCTTCATCGCGCCCAATGCCGACGAGGCCCTCTGGGAGTGGCAGGTTTACATCACCCTGCCCGGAGGCTCCGTCACCTTGACGCGCCTGGGCCTGGTCCAGCCCCTTCGTGCCGGCCAGCTCAAGATTATCCGCATACACATAGGAGCGGACGGAAGCGCCATACCGTTCGACCCTTCGGTTGCCGCCAGCGTCCAGCTCGACTGGCATCAGGGATCCGATTACGACATACCTCTATAGAAACTACAATCAACTCGTTCCTGCCGGCTGGACGGTCAAATATGTCGGGATATTAAAAACGTATAAATTTGCAGTTTGTTGACACTACGGAATGAAACGTTTTGCAATAACTCTCTGCCTGGTGGCGGCCGCGGCCGCCTGTTCAAGGAACGCCCCAATTAATCGTCCCCTGGAACAGCGTGATACCGTATATACCCCGCGTGCGGCGATGCTCATTCATGCATACCAGCCACGCCGCGCCCTCGCCATTATAGATTCAGCGGTGATTGTCGGCAACGCAAGCCCTTTCCTGGCCGATTTCCTGCGCGCCAAGACTTATGCGGAGTCGGAGCTTGACCCCGGGAAAGACACCACCGTCAGCCTTTGCCTCGCCCTGCTGCAGAGCGACTCCACGAAAACCGACACCAAATCCGGCATTGACAATCGCTGCAATGTCCTGGATCTCCTTATCAGCATTTACAGAGGCAAGGGCGACTACTGCGAATGGCTCAAATATTCCAAGGAGCTGTCTGACCTGGAACATGCCTACGGAAACGAGAACGACGCCCTGCGCACGGACGCGGAGGTCGGCCTGATCATGACTTCGCTGGGATGGCGCGAAGAGGGCATGGAAAAGCTGGACAATGCAATAAACTCGCTCAAAGGGCATAAAAGCCTGGACAAGCTGGACGCCTTCATAGTCTGCACGAAGCGCAAAATCGCCCTTCTTGAATCTGAAAACGACTTCGAGGCGATTATCCCCCTGGCACAAAGCATACTCTCCGAACTCGACAGGTATGAACTTGACCCCGATTCATACGCCGAAGACAGCTACAGGATTCCGAGCAACACCAACAGGCAGAGCTGGGCCGACTGGTACCGGGCCCAGGCCTTGTGCTATGCCGCAAACGCATTCGCGCAGAAAAAGCCGTCCGACCCTGATTCGACAAAGTATTATATCAACCGGTGCCGCGCGCTTGAATACGGCAGGAGCTTCAGCGGGCGCTGGCTTGCCCTACCCGCCGCAGCAGCCCTGGGCGACTGGGACGAAGTGACTGCCGTAACCGATATGGCCGTAGCCCATATGCCGGGCGACACGTCGTCCCGCGACTACGCACGCGTACTGCTTTACCGCGCACAAGCGGCAAAGGCGAAGGGCCGGACGGCAGACGCGTACAAACTTATGACGAAGTACTCCGGACTGCAGGCGGACCTGCAGGCGGAGATGATGAAGAGCCGGGCCATCGACATGGTCGCACATTATAAAATCCGTGCTCACGAACTCGAACTGCAGAAAGCCAGGAACAAAGCCAGAACCAATTGGACCCTCATGATGAGCATACTGATTATCTTTCTTATATCCGCGGCATTTTCCATCTGGTTCCGGATTCAGAGGCTTAGTATTGCTCAAAAGAACAAAACGTTGGTGAGGATGATCGACGGTATACGCGAGCCCGACGATCCGGAGGATGAAGATGAAGCCGAATCCGAGCCGTCGGACAACGGTTCAAATCCCGATCCCGAATTGTTCTCCCGCATAGACGAGGCGATAAAATCAGAAAAGCTATACTCGAACAAGTTCCTGCAGCGCCAGGACATAATAGACCGTTTCGGAATAAACCGGCATGCCCTGAACGCGCTGCTGAACTGCTATGCCGACGGGCACTCTTTCCCTGCGTATATAAACTCCATCCGCATGCAGGAGGCACTTCGCCTGCTTAAAACCGAACCCGGAATGAGCATCTCCGAAGTGGCGGCTGCCGTAGGTTTTTCACCCGCAAACCTTCGCGAACAGTTCAAGCGCAGCTATGGAATGACGCCGGCGGAATACCGGCAAAACGCCTGATCCGACGCACATATTTGGTAGACTTTACCAAAAGCGCGCATGCGTGCGCGCTTTTTCCTTATTTCTTTCTTGTATTTTTGTCCTTCCAAGTAACACACAAACGCGAATGTTATTTATTTTTCACAACAATATGCGTAATTTCATCAAAATTGCTTGCCTGGGAGCGCTAGCTCTCGCAAGCCTGGCAGCCTGCAACAAGAATGCAGATGTCAACCCCAACTATGACGCAAAGACCCGGTCCGTCAACGCCGACTTTGTGTTCAATGTCTCCACTCGCATGACTCCCCAGTCAAAGCAGAGTGCCGCCAACACCCAGGCCGACTTGAGCCAGGATTTCCGCGGAATCTCCAACGCCCAGCTCTTCGCATATAAGCTTGGCGTGTCCAACGACGGAAAGCACGTTGTCGACGCAGCTTCGGCAACCAAGACTTATGCCCTGGGCAACCTCCTTTCTGCCGGCGCACTTGACCCCGACGGAACGCCCAAGAGCCGCCGCGTCATCGAGCTCGCCCTCCCCGTGGAGGCCAACTGCCTCATGTTCTGGGGCAAGGCTCCCCAGTCCGGGTCCGGCCCCATCGCCGACAAAGAGCAGGGTAAGATCACCTTCGACGCCGCCAATGCGGACATCTCCAATCACGCATTCTCCCTCTGCAGGGCCTTCCCTGCCGACAGGGTAACTGAATTCCGTCAGTATCAGGAGATCCTCATTGCCGCCCTCAACTCCCTGTCCAACTTCAGGTTCCAGGCAGCCGCCGGTACCCTTACATGGGCGGTCGGCGACGGTGGCGACGGCAGCTCCAATGCCAATGCAATCGATTTGTACTGGAGTGATTTCGTGACGGTTGATCCCGGCACCGGTGCCATCTCCAAGGCTACGGTTTCCCCCATCAACCCCCTCAATGCCCTGAGTCCGCTGGGCGAAATTTTTGCCGACGCTTATAAGGAGCTGCATACTATCTACACGGGAGAGCTCCGTGCCGGTTCCGGCCCCGCCATCCACCGTATGTTCGCTGACCTGTATCAGGTTGTGCACAACATCGCTACCGGAAATGCCACCAACTTCCAGGAGTTCATTGCAAAGCAGTTCGCAATTGCTTTCCAGACAGAACTCACCAAGCTGATTGACGCATCCGACGTGTCACTCCCTTTTCAGAACATCTCTACAATCAAGACCAATTACGGTAAAAGCGGCAACACCCTGGCTACCGAAGACCTCGACAAATTCCCCGGCGAAATCTATCATCTCCCGATGGGCGGTCTCCAGCTTGTAATTGACGAGACCCACCCCGCCTCCCACCCCGTCCACACCTGGACGTACAATGCCAATGCAGGCGGTCCCGGCGGCACCTTCACCTTCGAGCAGGTCATGTACCCTGCAGAGCTCTGCTACTTCGGCAACTCTCCTCTCCGCGTGAGCGACACCCCTCACATCACCACCGACTATCCTGACGGCGGCAGCAACGCCTCCGGCGAATGGATGAACGACGCCAGCTGGACTGCAGACTGGAGCATCATCGGCAAGCACGTGCTTTCCACCACCCGCAGCGTTGCAATGGCCCACAACATCAACTACGGTACCGCCCTTCTCAAGAGCACCATCAAGTACGGCGTCGCCAACCTCCAGGACAACAACGCCGCCATCCAGCTCGAGCGCCACAGCGCTACCGAAGAGAACAACACCATCAACGTCGAAGCAGGCGGTGTGTTCGAACTTATAGGCATCCTTATCGGCGGCCAGGAGCAGACCATGGGTTGGAATTATATCGCAAAGTCCGCAACTCCTACCTTCGACAAAGTCGTCTACGACAAGGCCCTCGTTTCCACGGCAATTCCCGCTTTCGGTTCCACAAGCACTCCCAACTACACCCTGGTTTGGGATAACTACAACGTAACCGAGGCCAATGACGCCCAGCAGATGGTCTATGTCGGCCTTGAGCTCAAGAACACTTCCGGCAAGGATTTCTGGGGCGAGAAGAACCTCGTTCGCAACGGCGGCATCTTCTACCTCATCGGTAAGCTCGATCCCACCGACGGCGGCCTCGCCGCTATCACCTGGCCCACAAAATACGCACTTCCTCCTTACAATGGCGACGGCACCACCAAAGAAGCAAAGCGCGTATTCATCCAGGACTACATGACCACCGCGAACTTCGTTCTCGGAGCCACCTCCCTCCAGCACGCTTACGTCACCGTTCCTGACCTGCGTTCCACCCAGATCAGCCTCGGTTTGAGCGTCGACCTTGCATGGAGCACCGGTCTCTCTTTCGACGACATTATCCTCGGCGGCAATTAATCCATACTGTTTAAACCAGAATTACGCATAGCTGGCAGGCAGCGGTCCGATACGGGGCTGCTGCCTTGCCGGTAAAAAAAAAGTTCCGATGAAGCTGGCTCTTCGCACTCTCGCCTTCTGCGCCGCGGCACTGTTGCCGCTGGCCTGGGCGGTCTCGTGCGAGTCCGCTTCACCGGAATCTTTTTTCGGCGTAATCCCGGACTCTGGCGAGGATGTGCAAACCGATGTGGCCCTGTCACTTAAGCCACGGGCGGAACTCCCCGCCACCAAGATGAGCGACGACATAACGCAGATTGGCGCCGCCTCCAACAACAATATATTCCGCGGGATAGAGAGGGTATTCATTATTCCTTTCAACACCACCCGCGCCATTACGGCTTCCGAGAACCGGCACGGCTGGAACCTGGAACTTCCGCAAGCCGGCATAGCGGCTTCGTGGGACGCTTCGGCAAATTCCGGCCTGGTGACCAACAACAATTCCCACCTGTACGAGAACGTATTGATGAAGGCCGGCACCGCTTCGGTGCTGGTTTATGGCCGGGCCATAGACGAGAACGTGAGCGTTTCTCCAGACTCCGTTAACTTCAAGCGCCGCAACGGCGTGCTGCGTTCGCACGGGCTGGAGTCGGAGGAAACTCCGAACGACATGTGGTTCGAGCTGGAGCCGATTTTGAACACCTCCGCGGAGAGCTCATTGAATTCTTCTCTTCAGGGTGTTTTGACGTACCTCAACTCGATTGCGGGAGCGCAGGTATCTGTTACCGGATATACAGCCCGAAGATCCACGACGTCAACGA
>JAEEGI010029888.1_pt1 | contig 10275 bp, 10 predicted proteins | sample 8958751 | NCBI WGS metagenome assembly JAEEGI01 (sample SAMN16246545, study PRJNA631951) | gut metagenome | biome: gut microbiome; feature: rumen; material: KS-attached | host: Bos | place: Iran: Karaj | collected 2018-10 | reverse complement strand
CAAGCTTACCGATGTCAATCAGATGAAGAGTTACTGCTGCCTCCTGTATTTTGAGGATTTTGACAAGTATGTGAGATGGACCGGAGGATGGGACGAAGCTGTAACGGTAAGTGCTTTCCCGTACTATCCAATGTTTAACACGCAGGCAGCTTATAATGGGAAAGAGGTAACTTTAATAGGAAACTACAATAGTGCAAGCGGCTGGGTTAACAAAAGGAATCTTGTTGAAGTTGTCGTCACGCACGGCGATTCGGAATTCGAAAAATGGTACAAGAGCTCAGTTAATATTGATGGAGAGTATCTGTTTGCCAAGGAACTGCTCGTGGATACCATTAAACTCAGCAAGATGGTAATCAAGGATGCCATCGGTTAACCATCCCGCATTCCGGACTTTGAAAGCTTGAGCCCGGTAATAAAATAACGGTTAAAAATGATTGTTAGGTGAGACAGCATGCCGCAGGAAGAAAAGAAACCGATACCAGCAAATGAGAAGACAGGGAAAACGAAAAAGCGGTCAGGCTGGGTGATCGCGCTGGCTGTGATTCTGATCCTGGTGCTTGCGGGCGGATACTTTCTGATCAACAATCCTACCTATCGCTATAAAAAGGCGCTGAAGCAGCGGGAAAGCGGGAATTACGAGGCGCTGCAGGCGGACGAGAGGGAAAAGCTGTCGAGCGACCCGGACCTGGATCAAGCTGCGCTCCGTACGCCGGAAGCGGTGGTTTATCTGGGTAGCTTTGAACAGGATGACAATGCGGAGAACGGGAAAGAACCCATCGAGTGGATCGTCCTCGACGTGCAGGACGGGAGAAGCCTGCTCATCAGCAAATACGCACTGGATGTTCAGCCGTATAATACGGATGACAGGCCCGACCTGACATGGGAGACCTGCAGCCTGAGAAAGTGGATGAATGAGAACTTCCTGAGAGAAGCCTTCAGCGGTGAGGAGCAGAAGAGCATTCTGGAGATGGCTGTAAGCGCGGATCGGAATCCGGAATATGACACGGACCCGGGAAAAGATACAGAAGACCGGGTGTTCCTGCTCAGCATCCCGGAGGCCGAAAGATACTTTACCTCTGACGAAGCAAGGGTGTGTATCGCAAGCCCTTATGCTCTGGGAAAGGACTGTTATGCCGACCCGCGGGACGGAAGCTGCGACTGGTGGCTGCGGTCACCCGGCTTTAACACTGCCCTTGCGGCGTTTGTCGACAGCTACGGTGTTGTCAGATACAGCGGGGATGCCGTTGCGTCCGCCCCCTTCGGGGTTCGCCCGGCTCTGTGGATCAGTCTGCAGCAGTAATCAGTTTAATAAGTCAGGCCTCCCGGTTATGAACTGCCCCAGATTGTGCGGACAGCACAAAAGAGGCCCCCTAATGTAGGGATATGAGAATTAAGCAACAGACTGACGTCGTTTTTCCAGCGGCGTCAGTTTTGTTTTGGTTTGAATGCGTTGGTGGTTGTAGAAGAAGATGTAATCGTCAATGAGAGAGCGAGCCTCCTCAAAGGTTGCAATCTTCTGCCGGTAGATGCATTCTGTTTTGAGGATCGAAAAGAAGTTTTCGGCCAAAGCATTGTCGTAAGGGTTTCCGCGTCTTGACATAGACGGCGTAATACCGTATTCTTGAGTCAGCTTAAAGTACGCTGGTGAAGTATACTGAAAGCCCTGGTCACTGTGGAGCTGCAACTCTGCAGTGACCTTCTCATTTTTCTTGGCAGCACGAATGGTGTTAAGGACAAGATTAACCGTCTGTTCCATGCTGGATTTGTAGGCGACAATACTATTGTCGTAGAGGTCGCGGATCACAGAGAGGTAAAGGAATCCTTGTCCGGTACGGATGTATGAGATGTCGGTTACCCATTTCTGATTCGGCCGATCTGCAGTAAAGTTTCGGTTGAGAAGATTTGGATAGCGATGAAGCACTTCCCCGTACTTCACATACCGTTTTCTCCTAATAACAGAAAGCAAACTATACTTATTCATCACGCGGAGAACCGTTTTAGGGTTATGATGGATCCCATGCCGCTCCAGCCAGATTTGCACTCTGCGGTAACCGTACGTGTTCCTGCATTCAGTCTGGCATTCACGGATCTTCTCGGCCAGAGGCAAGTCTTTTGCCGGGTTCTCCATCCGCTTTACATACCCATAATAGCCGCTGCGTGAGACGCCAAAGAACCGACACATCTTACAAATGCTGTACTTCTCCCTGTGGCGGTAGATTACCTTGTATTTGACGCTGGCTTTCACTCCTTTCCGGTGAGCGAGAGAAAATCCCGCATCAATTCGTTTTCCATCTTCAACCGATTGTTTTCGGATTTCGCTAACCTTAACTGCCGCTTGTAATACTCGACTCTGTTTTCCTCTGTTAATGCATAGTCTTTCCGCGGTCTGCCCGTTGGGAGCGTTGGAATCCCCGCGGCCTGCTTTTTCTGCCGTCTGTTATATCTGTTGACCCATCCCTTTATCTGCCCTTTCGTCAGACCCAGTATATCTGCTATTTCTTGCCTGCTTTTCCCCTCTTCTCGAAGTCGTATAATCATCTGCTCGTTATCCTTCATTTTCTGCTTAGACATAGCTTCGCCCCCTATGTACTTATTTTCCTACATAGGGGGCGTTTTGTCTATTGTCCGTTTTTACTGGTTCAGTTCAGATTTGCCGGGGAGGTTTGTGATTCGTGCCGTATTACAGGCAGTCTTTGAAGAAGTCGATGATGCCCTTCTCGACGTCCCACTTGATGTCGTCGTAGTTGTGGATCTCATGCCGGTAGCCGGAATACAGCTTTGTCTTTACCTTGTGCCCGGTTCCTGCCAGGAGGTTCGTCGTCTGGTACACGCCCTCGCCCCAGTTGCCGACCGGGTCGAGGTCGCCGCCGATATTCAGGATCGGGAGAGTGACCGGCACCTTTTCCGCCCATTCCGTTCCCTGGATGCAGTCCATCATCTCGCAGAAATAGAGCATGGAGCGGTTGTTTGTCGGCTTTGTGAACGCGTCGAACGGGTCGGCCGCATGGTCGTTCTGCACCCACTTGCTGTGGCAGATCCACTCGTTGCCCAGTACCACAGGCTCTTCAATGCGGGCAAACATGAAGCCGAACAGCATGTTCGTGAAGTTCGGATCTGACTCGTCGCCCTTTCCGGCATCCACTGCTGCCTGCAGCGCCGCCATTGTCTCCGGCAGGGTCGGGAGCGCGCCGCAGGTTCCGCAGAGCGTTACGCCCTGCAGCTCGTTTCCGTAGGTCGCGATGTAGTCTCTCGCGATGAAGGAACCCATGCTGTGTCCGAACATAAAGTACGGAAGGCCCGGGTACATTTTCTTTACGAGCTCTGTCAGGCGGTGCTCATCTTCCATCATGGTGTGTGCGCCCTTGCATCCCCAGTCGCCCCAGGTGTCGTTCACGACGGCGGTCTTGCCATGGCCGACATGGTCGTCCGCAGCCACAATAAAGCCGGCGTCCATGAACGCGACGATCATGTGGAAATAGCGCCTGGAATGCTCGCCGAAGCCGTGCACCAGCTGGATAATCCCCTTCGGCTCACACGCCGGGACGTAGATCCATCCCTGAACCATGTCCCTCTCATTGAATGACTGAAAACTTACTTCGTGCAGCATGTCTCTTCTCCTTCCGTGATTTCGTTATGTATTTTGTCCGGTTTCTTAAAAAAATTGTATCATACGGGCCGCCCTATTTCAAGGAAAAAGCAGATTCCGGCGAAAAGCCTTTGCTTTTTCCGTTTGGCCGTATATAATTGGGAAAGACCAGATTATTCTGTTTTCCCGGAGGTTATGATGTCGGATTTCAGTTCTTTTTTCCTGATGACGCCGGACGACGTTCGGCGCTATGCCGTGGAGGTTCTGCACCTCTTTGCCCCCGATGAGCCGACCTGCTGCACGGAGATCGGCGACGGCAACATCAACTATGTCTTCCGGGTATGGTCCGAGAGGGACGGCCATTCCGTGGTCGTGAAGCAGGCGGACCGGCTGCTCCGCTCCTCCGGCAGGCTTCTGGATCAGAACCGCAGCCGGATCGAGGCCGCCATACTCCGGCTCGAGGGAGAACTCGCCCCCGGCTTCGTCCCGGAGGTCTATCACTATGACGAAGTCATGGCCGCAACCGCCATGGCAGACGTCTCCGACTACAGGAACCTCCGGCGTGAACTGATGGCCGGCCGCTTCTACACACATCTGGCAGCAAACATCTCTGCCTTTCTGGCAGATACGCTCCTGCCGACGACCGACCTGGTTCTGGACGCGGAGGAGAAGAAGCGCCGCGTGCAGTTTTTCACGAACCCGGAGCTCTGCAAAATCACGGAGGATCTGGTGCTCACCGAGCCCTACTATGACTACAAAGGCCGCAACATTCTGACCCCGGGGACCGAGGATTTCGTGCAGGAGTTGCTCTATTCTGACGAGGCTCTGCATGCCGAGGTCGCTGTGCTGCGTCTCGGTTTCATGAACAATGCCCAGGCCCTGCTGCACGGGGATCTGCACTCCGGCTCGATCTTTATAAACAAGCAGGGCCTCAAAATACTCGATCCGGAGTTTGCCTTCTACGGCCCCATCGGCTATGACATCGGAAACGTCATCGGCAACCTCTTCTTCTCCTGGGCCAATAAAGCCTTTACCGGGATGCATCTGGAAATCATCCCGGACCTGGAACAGTGCATCACCGACATCTATGACCTGACGCTGGAGAAGCTGAGTGCCCGCTATGACGAACTTGTGGAGCTCCCGCTCTACCGCGTCCCTGCCTTCAAAGCCGCGTGGCTTGGAAGTGTGATGGCAGACTCTGCCGGCTATGCCGGCACGGAGATTATCCGCCGCACAGTCGGCGATTCCAAGGTGATGGAAATCACCTCCGTGACCGACCTCAGCCTGCGCGTCCCGATGGAGCGCGCGCTCATCCGGCTTGGGATCGCGCTCATCAAAAACCGTGCCCGGATTCGCTCGGGCACGGAGATTACCGAATATTTTCGCCGCGTTCTCGCAGACGGGGAGGAGGGATAAACATGGAACACATGGATCTGGGCATGCCCTTCCTGCTCCGATATGAAAACGTAGCCTGGTACGACAGCGGGAAGGTCCGCATTCTGGACCGGCGCGTTTATCCGACCGAAGTACGCTTTGTCGAGTGCACGGACTACCGCGAGGTAGTACAGGCCATCGCCGACATGGTAACCCAGAGCGCCGGCCCCTACACTGCCGTCGGGATGGGGATGGCCCTCGCCGCCTATCAGGTCCGCGGGGAATCCGAGGCGAAACAGATTGCCTTCCTCCGGCAGGCCGCTCAGGATCTGGCGAACGCCAGGCCGACCACCGCCAACCGCTACGGCCGGATCACCTTCCGCGCCGCGGATCTGGCGGAGGCCGCGCTGAAAGCCGGGCGGGATCCCATTGCGGCTGTTCTGGACTCCACCGTCGAGTCACTCAACCGGCGCTACGGCACGATGCAGCTGGTCGGAAATGCTCTGCTGGAGCTTATTCCAGAGGGGGGATGTATTCTGACCCAGTGCTACGGGGAGACCGTGATCGGCACACTCATCCGTGCCGCAAGGAAAGCCGGAAAAAGCTTCCGCGTCTTCTGCGCGGAGACCCGGCCGTATCTGCAGGGCGCACGGCTGACCTCCAGCTGCTTCGTCGAGGCGGGTTTCGACACCACCGTCCTCACCGACAACATGGTCGCCTGGGCCATGCAGAATGAGAAGATCGATCTGTTCACCTCGGCGGCTGACACCATCGCCCGCGACGGGCACATCGCCAACAAAATCGGGACCTTCCAGATCGCCATTCTCGCGCAGTATTTCGGTGTCCCATACTACGTCACGGGCATTCCCGACCGTGACAAGCGCACCAGGGACGACATCGTCATTGAGATGCGGGATCCGGAACAGGTTCTCCGGTATCGCGGGATCCCCAACTGCCTGCCTGGGGTGAAGGCTGTTTATCCTTCATTCGACATTGTGCCGCCGCAGCTGATTGCCGGCGTCGTCACGGACAGGGGCCTTCTGCTGCCGGGGCAGCTTGACCGCTACTTTGACAGCGGTGACAGGGAGTTTTACTGAGGAAGGGGCACGAAGAGACCGACATGAGCACCGACCTGAACAATAACGACATCCTCGCTGCGGCGCTGCCGTTGATTACGGAGTGGTACGCCGCCGGCAGGCGGCTCCTCCCCTGGCGCACGGATCCCAGCCCGTACCACACATGGATCGCTGAGATCATGCTGCAGCAGACGCGTATAGAGGCCGTCATCCCGTACTATGCCCGCTTTCTGAACGAGCTGCCGGATATCCCTGCCCTTGCGGCCGTTCCGGAGGATCGTCTGCTGAAGCTGTGGGAGGGCCTCGGCTACTACAGCAGAGCCCGGAACCTCAGGAAAGCTGCCGTCATGGCCGTGGAGCAGTACGGCGGCGAGCTGCCCGCTTCCGCAGCCGAACTGCGGAAACTTCCGGGCATCGGCGACTACACCGCCGGTGCCATCGCCTCCATTGCCTTCGGCCTGCCGGAGCCCGCCGTGGACGGCAACGTACTCCGCGTCCTGACCCGCCTTCTCGCCTCCCGGGAAGATGTTCTGCAGCAGGCGACCAAGCGCCGGTTCACGGAGCTTCTCCGTTCACACTATCCGGTAGGAGAAGCGGCAGCGCTGCTGACCGAGGGCATCATGGAGCTCGGCGAGACCGTATGCGTTCCGAACGGCCTGCCCCGCTGCGACAGCTGCCCCGTTCGCAGGCTCTGTATGGCGCACATCGCCGGAGAAGAGCTCTCTTACCCGGTGAAAGCGGCCAAAAAGGAACGCCGCGTGGAGGAGAGAACGGTTTTGCTGCTGCACTGCCGGGGCAGATACGCCATCCGAAAGCGCCCCGACTCCGGCCTTCTCGCGGGGCTATGGGAGTTTCCCAACCGTGAAGGGAACCTCAGTCCTGAGGCGCTGCGGGACCTGTACCCCGGCTGTGCAGTCCGCTCCGCAGGCAGTGCGAAGCATATTTTCACCCATGTGGAATGGCATATGACCGGATACTTCCTGGATTGCAGTGAAGAACTGCCCGGATATGTCTGGAAGACGCCGGAGGAAATTCAGGCCGCCTATTCCCTGCCGACCGCCTTTCGTACCTACCAGAAAAAGCTGTGACGCAGCTCGATTCCAAAACGCATAAAACGCGCCCGCCCCGATCCTTCCTGTCAGATCGGGGCGGGCGCGTGATTCATCCTTCACTTGTCCGGATCCCAGAGATCCTTATTCCATTTTCCTTCGAGGCTGTTCAGCGCCAGATTGACCGCCTTGTCGACGAGCCACCCGCTGAAGCTCATTTTCTCTTTTTTCGGCTTTGCCGGTTTGTCGAACGCGGGCGTTCCGCCGAAAATGATTTTCATGAGATTCATTTCTGTCCCTCCTCAAAGAAGAAGTCTCCGCTCTTCCCTCCGTGCTTTTCCACCAGATGGATTTCCCGGATGACCATCCGTTTGTCGATGGCCTTGCACATATCATAGATGGTGAGCAGCGCCGTGGAAACACCCGTCAGCGCCTCCATCTCCACGCCCGTCTTCCCTTCCGTTTTGACCGTGCAGATCGCCTTGATCTCCCGACTCTCCGGCAGCAGCTCAAAAGTCAGCGTCGCGTTGTTCAGGTTCAGAAGATGGCACATCGGAATGAGCTCCGCCGTTCGCTTGCAGCCCATGATTCCCGCTACCTGCGCCACCGTCAGGACATCGCCCTTTTTTACGGTCTTTTCCGTAACGGCACGGAAGACTTCCTCACTGACCCGAATGATTCCCTCCGCCACAGCCGTCCTGGCCGTGATGTTCTTTCCGGACACGTCCACCATCCGGGCATTTCCCTGTCCGTCAAAATGTGTAAACTCCATCTGGGCACACCGATCCTTTCATGGGGATTGTAACACAGGCAGGCATGAATTACCAGATCAAAAAACAACGCCTTTCAGAAAGATTTCCAGGCCGATTGCGATCAGGATCACTCCGCCGAGGATGGATGCCTTTCCGGCAAGCTTCATGCCGAAGCGTTTCCCTATTTTCAGCCCGGCAATACAGATGCCGAAGGTAACCACGCCGATGATCAGCGCTTCCGCGAGCGCCTCCTGCCAGCTGTAGTCCGCGATGGTAAAGCCGACCGAGAGGGCGTCGATGGAGGTCGCAATTCCCTGGAGCATCAGGCCTGCGCGGGTCAGCACCGGCGCATCTTCCTGCTCTTCGCCGCCTCGGATACCTTCCAGCAGCATTTTGCCCCCGATATAAAGCAGCAGGATCAGTGCGATCCAGGGGATGAGCCTGTGGAAAGCCGCAAAGCGTTCCGCTGCCGTACGTACGCAGAACCAGCCGATCAGCGGCATCAGGATCTGGAAGACCGCAAATGTCCCGGCAATCTCGCACATTCTCCCCGGTCTCATTTTCGGCTCCTGCAGGCCGTTGGCAAGGGAAACGGAGAACGCGTCCATCGCAAGGCCGATGCCGAACAGGATGCTGTTTATGAAAAATGCCAGGCTAAAGGCCATATTTTTCTATCCTCCTGTTCTGTATCGGTGTCGTCAAAATACCACCGTACCGGGACGATGTCAAGCAAAACGCGCTGAAATCCGCGCAGGGTGTTGAATTTGCGTTTCTCTTTTGTTATAATAGTTTATTAAAACACATCAAAAGGAAAGCTTTCATGTCCGATTCGATCTGGAAAATTCCATACTCCCAGCCAGACAGCACTGCGCTGGAGCGGGCAGGGATCTCTCCCCTGCTGGCAAAGGTGCTCGCTTCACGCGGGGTTGTGGAGCCCGAACGGGCGACGGAACTGCTGTCCTGCGGACCGGATTCCCTTCTCGACCCGCTGAAGATCCTCGGTATGGCGGACGCGCGCGACCGAATCCTGCTTGCAGTCGAGCGCAGGGAAAACGTCGTCGTTTACGGAGATTATGACGTGGACGGCATCACTGCCACCTGCCTGCTGACCGATTACCTCCGTAGCTGCGGTCTCCCCTGCGGCTGGTACATTCCGGACCGCAACGACGAGGGCTACGGGCTCAATCGCTCAGCGCTTCAGAGTCTGAAGGATGCCGGAACCTCGCTTGTCATCTCCGTCGACTGCGGCATCACGGCGGTCGAGGAGGCCGAATTTGCCCGCGGTATCGGTCTCGACCTCGTGATTACCGACCACCATGAGTGCAAAAACGGGCTGATCCCTGACGCCTGTGCGGTGATCGATCCGAAGCGTCCGGACGACCCCTATCCCAATCCGGAGCTTGCCGGCGTCGGCGTCGCGTTCAAGCTTGTCTGCGCCTGCAGCGGGGATCCGATGATGATCCTGGACCGCTACGCAGATCTCGTCGCAGTCGGCACCATCGCGGACGTCATGCCTCTGACCGGCGAAAACCGCTATCTGGTGAAGCGCGGCCTGAAGAAACTGGAACAGAATCCCCGCGCCGGCTTCTATGCCATCATGAACGAGCCGGGTTACCCTCCCCGGAAACCGAACGCCGGGTTTATCGGCTTTACGCTGGCTCCCCGTCTCAATGCTGCCGGCCGCCTCGGCCAGACCGCGAAGGCGGAGCAGCTTATGCTCACGGAAGATCCGCAGGAGGCAGCGCAGCTGGTTCAGGAACTCAGCAGCCTCAACCGCCAACGGCAGGGCATTGAAAATGAGATCTGGCGTGATGCGCAGGAGCGTCTGCGCGGAGCTCCCCCGGACGGCCCGATCGTCCTCGCCGGGGATGACTGGCATCAGGGTGTCATCGGCATCGCCGCGTCCCGGCTCTCCGAGCAGTTCAGCCTTCCGGCTATCATGATTTCCCTCTCCGGGGATATGGGGAAGGGCTCCTGCCGGAGCTGTGCGGGTTTCAACATCTACGAAGCGCTCTCTGCCTGCTCCGAGCACCTTGTAGGCTTCGGCGGCCATGCCCTCGCTGCCGGGCTCAATATCCGGCGGGAAAACATTGACGCCTTCCGTTCCGCCCTTGACGCCTATTACAAAAGTCACCGGCCGGAACCGCAGCCCGATGTCCGCTGTGACCTTCTGCTCTCCAGCAGCAGGCTGCTCAGCATTGACAACGTCAGGGATCTCGACCTCCTGGAACCGTACGGCAGCGCCAATCCCAAGCCCGTGCTCTGTCTCATCGGCGTCCGCCTTCTCACCGCCTACGGAGTCGGGAATGATAAGCAGCATCTGAAGTTCATCGTTGAGTTTGACGGGCATCGCTATGAGGGAATTTTCTTCGCCCGTTCGAAAGAGGCGCTCGGCGTTCAGGCGGGAGACCTGATCGATCTGGCCTTTACCCCGCAGA
>JAEEGI010029887.1_pt1 | contig 10275 bp, 3 predicted proteins | sample 8958751 | NCBI WGS metagenome assembly JAEEGI01 (sample SAMN16246545, study PRJNA631951) | gut metagenome | biome: gut microbiome; feature: rumen; material: KS-attached | host: Bos | place: Iran: Karaj | collected 2018-10 | reverse complement strand
CTTCTTTATGACGGCAAGCTGTCGTATGACAGCCATCGGCATCCTGACATCCCCTATCTGGAAATTCTGCAGCGAACGCTGGGTTTGCGCCCCCCAATATTTTTCCGAAGGCACTTCAACCGTCCCTATGGAATCACTCTCTGTCCTGGTCTTCATATTAATTTATGATATATGAATAGTTAATTATTTTATGAACAAAATTTTCCCTTTTCCCTTTAACTGCCCATACTGGTCGGTTGCATGCACAAAATAGACCCCGGTGGCGGCACGCGTGCCGTCAAACCTGCGTCCGTCCCAAACAGCCGTGCCGCCGTTTGAACGGGTACGGTAAACCAGACCGCCCTTTGTGTCGGTTATCTTCACCTCGGAATCGTCCACCAGGCCGCTGATACTTATATATCCGTCATAATCTTCCCGAACAGGGTTCGGAAACACCTTGAGCTGGGAGTAATCCTCCTCCGGATCGGTCGCAGTGTAGCGGAACGACTCCAGCCCGCAATCGGTCCCGACAAAGACCTCGCCAGTGCCGCCTATAATTGATACAGAACGTATATTATTGGATATTAAAGGGCTGTTCTCCTTGGTAAAATGCAGGAGTTCCGTCTCCCCATCCTCGGACAAAAGGAATAGGCCGGCGTTGTCGGTCCCGACCCACTTACGGTTCCCCTGGTCAACACAGATGCAGGTGACAGCCTCATGATAGAGCAGCAGCTCGACCAGACTGTCCATAGTCACACGGGGTGCATAAGGCAGCGTGGAGGGATAGGCCATCAGCCGCGAGGGGGAATAATAAATCTTAATGCCACGGTCCGTGCCAAGCCAAATCTGCCCGTTCTTATCCTCAACCAAAGTATGGATATAGGTGAATGCGCCCGTCTCCTCCGTCAGGGAGGTGTTAAGCTGCACCAACTGGTCATCAGCCGTGTTGGAAAGGGTGCCGTTGGTGTTCAGAATCATCAGAATTGTTTCACGGCTGCCCGTCATCCAGACCCAACCCCTGCTGTCCACCAGAATACTGCCGACCACGGTTCCGGAGGCGGCACCGGCATCAAAAGCATACCATTCGCCCTTGGGTGTCCGCACGGACAACGGATTCGGGGACATGGGGTTAAGCACCCAAAGATTACCGTTGGAATCCATATCCATACGGCCGCAACGCAACTGTCCGTAATAGGGTTTCAGCGTGCTGTTGGAGGAATCGTACACTTGCCTGACCGCACCATCCTTCAGATGCAGAACACCATGCAGATAGGAGCTGACATAGCATTCCGTAGGGTCGGAGGTGGGCAGCAGCACATCCATTGCATCGCGGTATGAGATATCCACATAGGAGTTGGTCCATCGCCTGTCATTATAAATGCTCAGCAGGATATGCGACCAACTTGGGGTCCAGCCGCTATGGGGCGGATTATGCAGCACCGCAAGCGTGGAATGGTTGGCAGCCATGGCCCACACACCATCCGTAATCGGACCTTCCGGCGTATAGTAGGCAGTCTCATCAGTCCAAAGCTGCCGCACAAGCCCCTTCTCCTTGTCAGCAATCCAAAGGTATCCGTCATCACCGTAAATGGAATTGCAGGGATGCGGGGAGCCGAAAGCGCCCACAGCCGCAAGCGAGCCGTTTTCAAGGCTGCGGTATGCGACCGCCTTGTTCCAATATGTGACCATCAGACAACCATTTGAAACAGCAAGGTTCCTGACCTCCTCAAATCCGAAAATTGAATCGAGACGCCAACGTCCGTGACTGTAAACATAGATGGAATTCTGGCGGGGGACAACATCCAAATGGTATGTGCTGTCAGATTCCCACACCGTGTCCTGCTCCACCGAAGCGCCACGCAAGGCATAGAGCGCATTGTCATACACAGCCAGCCTGTTCTCATCCATGGAATCGGGCAGTCCCTGCCCTTTCATCTTCACCCAAGTGGAAAACTGGGCTATACGGCGGTTCCCCAATGTATTGTAGTATATTCCCTCAGCGGTTGCCGCCCATACGGTATCCCCCTTGACAGCCACATCCTTCACAGCCAGGGTGCGGCCATCCTGCTGGAAAAACCAGCTTTCACGCACATATCGGTTGGCCATATCCACCACCATCACTCCGAAACCGCAGGCCAGATATGCCAAAGTGCCGGAGACACAAGCCTGGTAGATGTTTTTGTCACCGGAAATCTGTTTTTCATACAGATCGCGGATATTGAACACTCCGCTCCCGTCATAAATGTCGATGTTGGAATTGGAATAGCAGACCAGAACCGATTTGGTCTTCTCATTCCAATGGATGTGCGAAACGCCGACATCGGAAAGACCTTCGGTCACCCCTACCCTGCTACAAAGCCCGTCCGACAGCGTAAGGACATAGAGGGTGTTGGGTGTGGCCACCACAATCTCACCCTCCGCCTGCAACAAATCGATACTCTCCGAATACGAAAAATATGTTTTCCACTGTCCGACAGCGATATCAGACTGTGCCTTGAGCGACAGCGTCAGGCACGACAAAATCATTAAATAAAATACACAACTCCTCTTCATATCAACAATTAACGAATCAGATTTACCATTCCCCTTCGGGTTGTAGATTTCTTATCATTCAGGCGGTATGTCAGCTGATAGACATAAACGCCCATCCTTGCAGGCAGCCCCTTAATGGTGCCGTCCCAGCCCTCATCCGGCCGGTTGGTCTCGAAGACGACCTGACCCCAGCGGTCGAAGATGGTCAGCAAATACCCCTCCTCATCCACATATTGGAGCACAGGCTTGAACACCCTGTTTTCAACAATCTCACTTTCGGGGATAAAACTGTTGGGTATATAGGCTGTAGGCTGCTGGCTTACGGAGACTGTATTGGAAAAGCATTCCTCCTGGAACGGCAGTTCCGCATGACCGCCGGTAGCCGAAACGCGGTAAAGGAATTCTTCTGCAGAAAGCCCGGAAAGCGGATCGGAATAACGGAGCGTTGACGGCGTCAACTCGTCCAGAAGGCTGAAAGCGGATTGCGATGCCGAAGATCGGAACAACCTGTAGTTGTCGGGCTGACGTCCGAAACCGTCATAGCTGCTCCACGAGAGGCGGTTCTCATCCACCGACGCCTCTTCCAACGACAGCACCAGATTAGACACTTCCGGCGTGGCGAAGAAAGGGAAGTCGCATTCGTCGGTCAGCTGGAGCCTGTAATAATGGAATGCAGTAACATCCAATCCTGACTGCCGCCAACGGTAGGTGTCACCCTTTTTCTGCAGCGTGTCAGCCCAGACAACCGGACCGGAATGAGATGAAAGACGTTGCAGTATCAGGTGCCTGTAATCCACCGTATCATTAACGAATGCCATAATTTCCAATTCATTGCCTTCCGTAACACTGACCGAGCGGATGTATGCCGTCCCATGACCCGGCTTACGGTGGAAATCGACCTCCACCATGGATGAGGTGGCCGAAATGGTTCTGTCCGCGTTCCAGACACGCACATAAAAAGTATACGGGCGCATCACATCAAGACCTTCACACCGGAACGAGGAGCCTTTTCCTCCGGATCCTATGCACTGGAAACCATCCTTCCCGCTACGCGCAAAGACCTCGAAAGAGGCGGCACCTCCCGGCATGTGCGCATAGGCGTTCCATGACAGACTGACGATACTGTCGCACTTGTTCGGTGCGGCCGACAACACCATGGTATGGTGGATTTCGCCCAACGGACTGGCGTTCCGGCAGGTGTCCAGGGAAGCTATCCTGTATTCATGCACACTGCCGTCGGCATGGAGCGTGTCCGCATAAAAGGTGTTCGACGCGCCGTGCAGCGTGTCCATCACCTTCCATATCCCATCCTCATAAATATATACAATGTATCCGAACACATCCTTTGATTTGGATGGCTGCCATCCTATTTCGCAGCAACGGCTCTCCGGACGCAGGCTCACGCTGTCCAGACGGGCGGTGTCCGGAGCGGTGAAATCGGAAAAGTAATCCCGACAGACAGGCGAAATATACCGTATACAAGGATTTCCGGCCGACTTTGGCAAATCCAGCACAAGCACATATTCAAGAGTATCCCCACAAACAGTCACCGTGTCGCGATAGGAATATCCTGTAACACGCACAGAGTCCCTTCCAAAGCCCCTCCGGTATAACGTGTAGGTCGGCACATCGTTGATCATTTGGAGTGTCGGCCTGTTCCATGCAAGGTTCGCCACCCCGCCGCCGATATTCTCCATGCCCATGTACAGCGTGACGACCGTATCGTATTTCCAACTGCCTGAAACGAAGTAATAATAGCGCACCCCCGCCGCAGCATTGGCGTTGCGATGGACACAGACAGTGTCGGAAACCGCCAGCGTGTCCACCGGCACATATGGGCCAGCCGGCCGGGTGGCATAATAGAGCACAAGGCTGCTTCCGGAGGGAGGTGCAACCCAATGCCATTGCAGCGTGACGCTGCCGGAATCCCCGACCGCCACAGTTTTCCATTGCATCTGCGCCTCCGCAATGTGGCAGAATGCAAGCAAACAAAACAGCGACAATATTTTAACAAACAGTTTCATCCTCATAGCCTATCAAAACCGAATAAAATTTGCATTGTATAACGTGAAAAACATCGGAATGTTGTGCCGCATCGGCAAAAGATGCACAAAATAATGTGAAAAAAAATTCCGGATACTTCCGCTTCGTATTGGATTTCTTGTTACTTTTGTGTTTTGATAATTTAGGTTAGGATTATTCTATCATATAGTTTAAAGGACGTACGTTATGGCACATTTCTACGATGAGGTATCTCACACATTCAGTGAGTATTTGCTGGTACCAGGATACTCCTCTTCCCAATGCATTCCGGCCAACGCAAGCCTGAAGACTCCCATCACTCGGTTCAGAAAAGGGGAGAAACCGGCCATCACGATGAACATTCCTCTGGTCTCCGCCATCATGCAGTCCGTTTCGGACGACAAAATGGCGGTGGCTCTCGCCAAAGAGGGTGGCATTTCCTTTATATTTGTCTCACAAAGTATCGAAAGCCAAGCGGAAATGGTGCGCCGCGTGAAAAACCACAAGGCGGGCTTTGTCAGCAGCGACTCAAACCTCCGCCCCAACCAGACCCTGAACGATATCATTAATCTGGAAAAAAGGACCGGACACTCCACTGTCGCAATAACTGACGACGGCACCGCAAACGGCAAACTGATCGGCATTGTCACCAGCCGCGACTATCGCGTGAACCACATGGATCCGGAAACTCCGGTTTCCGACTTCATGACTCCGATTGAGCAAATCATCTATGCGGAGGAGGGGGTGACCCTTTCCGAAGCCAACGATATAATCTGGAAGCACAAGTTGAACACGCTTCCGATTCTGGACAATGAGAAGCATCTGGTGGCCTTCGTGTTCCGCAAGGACTACGAGTCGCATCAGGAGTGTCCGCTGGAGCTGCTGGACAGCCACAAGCGCTACATGGTGGGTGCGGGTGTGAACACACGCGATTATGAGCAGCGCATCCCCGCACTTGTGGAGGCCGGTGCCGACATCCTCTGCATCGACTCCTCCGAGGGATACTCAGAATGGCAGAAACAGACAATCGCCTTTGTCCGCGAAAAATACGGTGACACCGTGAAAATTGGCGCGGGCAACATTGTCGATGCCGACGGGTTCCGTTTTCTGGCGGATGCCGGAGCCGATTTCGTCAAAGTTGGCATAGGCGGAGGCTCCATCTGCATCACAAGGGAGACCAAGGGCATAGGCCGCGGACAGGCGACGGCGGTCATTGAGGTGGCCAAAGCCCGTGACGAATACTTCCGCGAAACAGGTGTCTATGTGCCAATCTGCTCCGACGGAGGCATCGTACACGACTACCATGTGACACTTGCCCTGGCAATGGGCAGCGACTTCTGCATGCTGGGACGCTACTTCTCCCGTTTTGACGAAAGCCCGACTAACAAGGTTATCATCAACGGCAGCTACATGAAGGAATACTGGGGCGAGGGCTCCGCACGCGCCCGAAACTGGCAGCGTTACGACCTTGGCGGCAGCGCCAAGCTCTCCTTTGAGGAGGGGGTGGACTCCTACGTCCCCTACGCCGGCAGCCTGCACGACAACGTGGGCATCACCCTGAGCAAGGTGCGTTCCACCATGTGCAACTGCGGGGCGCTGACCATTCCCGAGCTGCAGCAGAAAGCCAAGCTGACCCTGGTCTCCTCTGTCAGCATCATCGAGGGAGGGGCGCATGATGTGGTATTGAAGAACAAAAATGTGACACCGGAAAAATAATTCAAAAAAAGTGACGGAAACAGGTAGCGTTTGGAGAAGATCCAACGTCTACCATAATAATAAAAGAGAAAACATATAGCGGAAAAAGCATTCAACTAACATAAAATTAAAGAGTATGAAGCGACTATTTATCATCAGCCTGCTGCTTTGCATCGGAAGTTTCGTCCATGGACAGGCCGTTACCTTTAAAGCGAGCCCCACTGTGGGCTGCGTCCCGTTGATTGTGGACTTCACCTGCACCTCGCAGAATGTGATCTACCAGGAATGGGAATTCGGGGATGGCACCCCCACCAGTTACGTGATGGATCCCTCGCACACTTTCTACAATGCAGGGACCTACTCCATCAAGCTGAAGGTGAGGTTTCAGGACAACACGGAAAAGGACACCACCATCTACAACATGATCAAGGTGTCTGCAGGCCCCCAGATCAGTTTCACCGCCACACCGGATTCCGTCTGTCCCGGCGAAATTGTCAATTTCTCTGAAACAATTTCCAATCCGGGCAGCATTCAGAGCATCCTGTGGGATTTCAAGGACGGTGGAATGAGTACCAGTTCCAAGCCCTCACATGCGTACGCCAACTCCGGCACCTACAGGCCGGTGCTCCGTGTGACAGACACCATGGGCTGCGTCTCCGTAGACTCTGTCAGCAAAACCATTTATGTGAAAATAAAGCCGAAAGCGAGTTTCACCGCCAGTGATTCCATTTTCTGCATCAAAGATCCGAGCGCGACCAAACAGGTCTCCTTCACAAGCACCTCCACCGGCAGCATCGCCTCGCTCAAGTGGGATTTCGATGACGGTAAGACTGGCACAGGAAACAACCCTTCTGAAACCTTCGCGTATGGCGACCATGACATCATGCTTATTGTGGTGGGCACCAACGGATGCGCGGACAGTATAAAGAAGCCAAGCTATATTTCCGTCAACCTCTTCAAGGCCGAATTCACCGTGACTGACACTGTGGTCTGCTCCGTTCCCGGAAAGACAACCTTCACCGGCAAAGGTGGCACCCGCTACAGCTGGAAAATCTACGATGAAAACAACGAGCTGGTTTCGGAGGCGATGGGTAGCATCTTCTCACCAGAATTCAAGGAGAAGGGAAAATATTCCATCTGCATGTCCACCACCTCCACCCTCGGGTGCAGCGACACCACATGCATCAAGGACTTCATCTGGGTGTTTGAAGAGATTGAGGGTGCCATCGAGGTGCGTGACACCGACCATTGCAATCCTGCGGCAAGCATCATATTTATTGACAGGACCCAATACGACAGCAATGCCATTGACCTGAAAAAAGGAAGCACAGTCTGGAACTTCGGCGATGGCGCCAACATGAAGGGCGACTCCGTAACACATGTATACAACGCCTTTGGCAGATGGGTTGCGACGGCCTACATCATCACCCCCTACGGCTGCGTGCTGAAACCGATCAAGCAACAAGTTGACATCTATCCGATCAAGACGGTAGGAGCCATGCTGAACCCGGCACCGCCCATGCCTCCTGGAGGATGCGCCCCGCATGAAGTGGCCGTCTACTCCATTCCGGACTCACTGGTCACCTCATCCCCCATCACAAACTACGCATGGATTTGGGGTGACGGCACCGACACCACCGACACCAAGGACACCATGGTGGGCCAGCATGTGTACAAGGATACCGGCATTTTCCAGGTATACCTTAAAATGACCAACGAGCAGGGATGCACATTCTATGTCTTCATCCAGAACATACCGGTTGGTATGAAACCGATTAACGTATGGAAATTCACCGACCCGGGAACCAAATGTATCAACGACTTCCAAATCCAAGTGGAGGCTTTGGACTCCATGTGCCTCGACTCGGTGTTCCGTGGCGGGAAGTTTGTCGGCTTTGACACCATCCCATGCGCCGGATGCTACGCCAATTCATGGAGTTGGTTAGACCCGATGGGCAATCCCATAGCAAACGGCAAGAAAACAACATTAAGCGGAAAATCATTCGGATCGGTAGGACCGGTGGCATGGTCACTTTCCCCCAGCCATAACCAATGCACAGGATCTGGACCGGACACAAACAACATCGGATACATCTGTCCGCCTGCGGCCAAAATCCAATACCCGATGCCCAACCCGATGACACAGCAACCACCCTACTATTGCGACTACCCAACTATCACATGTGTGGACGGAAGTAAGAGTCCGACCGGATGGCTTTGGCATTTCGGCAACGACAGCCTGGCCAAAGACGGAACATGGTGGGCTGGTGACACCAGCATGCGGCAGAACCCGACCCACTACTACGGCGACGGCCCATACCTTTACCGCGCCTATCCTCTGAAAGGGCATGAACAATACAGTGCCTACAACACAGGCGTGATAATCCGACTTTGGGTGTATAACAACGACACCGACTCAACCAGCGCCAATTTCAACCCCTGCGGCTACTGCGAGGACTCCGCGACACAGGACATCTACATTTCTGTGGCAAAGATGAATCTTGTGGCCACCAACACCGACTCCACCACCATGAAGGAGCTCTGCCAGAAGGACCAGGTGCTGCTTTGGGACTCCACCATCAGCAACACCCAGCTTATTTTCTGGGGTGTCACCATCGTGGACAGCATCCGGAACACTTTAGTTCCGCTGCAGGGCAGATTCCCCAATTTCACCCATAAATTGGATACGATGCCCAACGGGGAGATACACATACGAAACTTGGCGCATCCATACCGGCATAAGTTTGACGAATATGGCATCTACTACATATATTTAATAGACACCTGCCAGTTAGGCTGCGGCTCCGGAGGTGTATATGTGGGACTTGCTGACACCAAGTACGTGCTTGACACCCTTACATGGCCGACTCCGCCTCCTATGGAGAACCGTTTGGACACCCTGCGTCTGGTCATCAACCCGAGAAGTATCCCGAACGTGACAGTGCCGAACAAGGGTTGCGCCGGAGACTCCATCCAGTTCTTTGACGCCAGCTTTACCGAAGAGCCGTTTGAGGATTACGAAATCATCAAATACCTCTGGAGTTCCGGAGGACGGACGGACACGGCGAAAGATCCGTTCTTCCTCTATAACGCAGGTGGAACCTTCGATGTGTCACTGAAAGTTACAAACGAAAAGAACTGCGACAGTACAAAGACCTTCCAAAAGAAGATTTCCATCTCGTCCATCAATGCGACATGGACACTGACCAGCGGCAAGCAGGAGGCGTGTAACAAGACGCAGGTGGCATTCCGAAGCAATGTCAGCACCTATCCCACCTCACGTACTCTGAGTTATGAATGGGATTTCAACTACGGGAAAATGCTGTATAACACCAAGCGGCGACAATACACAAAGAGTGCCGTCGCATCGTTTGACGTGGATTCGACACGTTTCGTCACCATCAAACTGATTGTCAAGGATACCGTCAGCGGATGCACCAGCGTTTTCGTGGACTCCATCCTGATCCGGAAACCGATGGCGGAGTTCTCCTCCCCCAACCACATCGCCGCCTGTCCGGAGCTGCAGGCACCTTTTGTGGACAAATCCTACGTTAGCACATCATACGGTGTGACCTACATTGAAAAATGGGAATGGTTCCTTGAGGACAAACTGGACACTGCCTATTCAACATTACAGAACCCAACCCATATCTATTCCTACGCCGGCAAATTTGACGTAACCCTGGTGGTTACCGATGACTACGGCTGCACCGACACCAATCTCAAGGCCAAGTATGTGCAGGTGGACGGTCCTTATGGTGAGATGACCATGGACACCCTTTCCGGATGCGCTCCGTTCGCCGTACAGTTCAAGTTTAAGGTCACCAATGCCGACACACTGATTCTTTACCCTGGAGACGGTAACAAGCGTATCATCACCACCCCAACCGGTATGCAGATGCCTTTGCGTCACACATACCAGACTGCAGGCCGCTTCATTCCGGTCATCCAGCTGAGCAAATGGGTAACCTATAAGGATTCTAACGGAACCACACAAAAAGTGAACTGCAGAAGGAACTTCATGAGTCCGGATACTGTATGGGTCAT
>JAEEGI010029882.1_pt1 | contig 10276 bp, 10 predicted proteins | sample 8958751 | NCBI WGS metagenome assembly JAEEGI01 (sample SAMN16246545, study PRJNA631951) | gut metagenome | biome: gut microbiome; feature: rumen; material: KS-attached | host: Bos | place: Iran: Karaj | collected 2018-10 | reverse complement strand
TTTTCAAAAAACCTCAAGTATAATTACTACTTGTCGATGGGCTATCGCCAAGCGGTAAGGCAACGGACTCTGACTCCGTCATTACGTAGGTTCGAATCCTACTAGCCCAGCTAGTTAACTCCTCAGAGCATTGGCTCCGAGGAGTTTTTTGTTAAGATAAAATGCAGCATTCGAATTTGCCTTAACGCTATCGGAGGTACATCATGTATACATTTGATTCAAGGATCAGGTACAGTGAAGTTGATAAGGATGCGTATCTTACAATTGAGTCCCTTATAGACTATTTCCAGGACTGCTCCACCTTCCAGACTCAGGACGGTCCTGCCACAATGGAATATCTCAAGGAAAGAAACATAGCCTGGGTTTTAAATTCCTGGCAGATAGTAATAAACAGATATCCAAAGCTCTGTGAGGAAGTCACAATAGGAACTATCCCTTACGAGCTCAAGGGTTTTTTTGGCCACAGGAATTTTTTTATGGATACCAGGGATGGAGAAAGACTGGCAATTGCCAACTCTGTCTGGACTTTGTTTGATTTTGAAAAAGGAGTTCCTGCCCGTATAACTCCAGAGATTGTAGAAGCTTATCCCCTTGAAGAGAGACTTTCCATGGATTATGGAGACAGAAAGATAGTGATCCCAAAAGAAGCGGAAGTGCTGACAGGAGAAGAGATCCTTGTAAGAAGCCACCATCTTGACACCAACAACCATGTAAACAACGGGCAGTACATCAGAATGGCTATCGAGTCTCTTCCGGACAAGGCCATAAAGGTGACTGCATTAAGAGCTGAATATAAAAGACAGGCGCTTTTGGGAGATACTCTTTTTCCTGAGATCAGGAAAGTTTCAAAAAATGGCGCTATGACTTATACTATTAATTTGAAGGACGATAAAAACAGTCCTGTATGTATTGTTGAACTGACAACGCAGTGATGTTGCTGCAGTTTTTTAAGAACGGAGGACATAATGATCAGATTAGGTGAAAAACAGACACTTGTAGTAATCAAGAAGGTTGACTTTGGAGTTTACCTTGCGGAAAAAGCTGGCAGCGAGGAGAAAGTTCTTTTGCCAGTTAAGCAGGTTCCACAGGGAGCCGATCTTGGAAGCAGTATAGAGGTATTTATCTACAAGGACTCTGATGACAGGCTCATTGCTACCACAAGTGAGCCAAAGATAATGCTTGGGGACGTAAGGGTCCTTAAGGTAAAAGAAACAACCAGGATCGGAGCATTTATGGACTGGGGCCTTGAGAAGGATGTACTTCTTCCTTTCAAGGAGCAGACTGCCAAGGTGAAGGCAGGAGACGATGTGCTTTGTGCTATGTACATTGATAAGAGCAGCCGTCTGTGCGTTACCATGAATGTATATAAATATTTAAAGAGTGACAGCCCATACAAGAAAGATGACAAGGTAATGGGAACGGTCTATGAGATGAGTGACAATTTTGGCGCCTTTGTGGCAGTTGATGATATCTACTCAGGTCTCATAGCTAAAAAAGAGCTTTATGGAAATCTTAAGATAGGTGACAGGATCTCAGCCAGAGTTGTGTCAGTAAAGGAAGATGGAAGGCTTAACTTAAGCGTAAGGGAGAAGGCTTATCTTCAGATGGATACTGACGCTGATAAGATCTTTGCCATGATTGAAAATAATGGCGGAAAGCTTGGATTTACTGATAAGGCTTCACCAGATCTTATAAAAGAAAAAACAGGCATGAGTAAGAACGAGTTTAAGCGTGCAGTGGGAAGACTTCTTAAAGAGGGCAAGATCGTTATAGGAGAAGCTTCTATCGAACTTAAGTAAGGAGGCGGATATGGATTACAAGAAAGCCAATAGAGCTTTTTTATACATGATCCTCGCAACTATATGCTTTACTTTGCTGTATACGGTATGGATGATCGGCACAATGACCGCAATGCCGATAATGCTTAACAATTTCCTCTCGGAGATGATGATCTTTATACCGGCGCTGGCGATGGTATTTTTTCATGGAGACAAGATATCTGTTCTTGTGCCTTTTAAGAAAATAAGGATCCCGTCAGCTCTTTTGATACCACTTTATGTACTTTTATTGTTTCCGCTGGTGGTATTTATCAACTCTCTGTCAATGCTGTTTGTTGACAATACAGTTGTGGAGATGGCTGATCAGATCTTAGAGCTTCCTTTATGGCAGATGCTCCTTTCCATAGGAATCTTTGGACCATTTATAGAGGAGTTTGTGTTTAGGGGAGTTATCCTTCAGAGTTATCAGAGAACTGGCAGAATAGTAGGATCTATTATCCTTTCATCAATACTGTTTGGAATGATGCATCTTAATATCAATCAGTTTGCTTATGGTGCAGCCATGGGCATCATGTTTGCGCTTTTGGTGGAGGCAACAGGAAGTGTACTTTCGTCTTTCCTGGCACATGCGCTGTTTAACTCTGCAGAAGTTATACTGATGTACATGGAAAAAGATGTACTTAGCCAGGCCCAGGAGTACATGGACAGCATGGAGCTTAAAAATACCATCCTGATCTCGGTAGGCGTGTATTTTGTGCTGGCTGTGATAGGAACTGCCCTTGCGCTGTGTGTACTTGTGAAGATAGCGAATCTTGAGAGACGACAGGAGTTTTTTGCAAGCATTCCGAAATGTAAAAAGCAAGGGTATAAGCTATTGAGTGTTCCGCTTATTTTGGCTATTGTAATTGCACTTACGTATATGATCGGAATGGAGGTCATATATAAGATAACAGGCGTATAAAGACATTAAAAAGACCCGTTCCGTGGAGCGGGTCTTTTTGTGCTTAAAAGCACATTTGATGGCTGTCATATGCTGATGTCAAAGTTGGCTCCAACGTTTGGATCCAGTGATGGAGCAGGTGCAGCTTCCATGGTAGCAATCATGGCTGCGCCAGCTTCCTGCATGTTGTCCAGGCTCTTTGAGAGCAGTGCAACTCCAACATCGTTAAGAACCTGATTTTGAGACAATGCCATCGATAAAGCTGGAATGTCCATAGGCACCTCCTTGTGAAAGAATCCACTTTATCTTATCTTTTTTATCGGAATATTATATAAGGTCAATTAGCCTTACAATCGAAAACCATAGCTAAAAATGGGAGGGCGTTTTTGTGACTTTTGACTACAAAACTTAAAAAATACACAAAAAATATAGTGGTTTCTATGGATTTTTTTGTACATTTATATTAAAATGAAAAAGTGATAGTCTCTATTCACGATAATAAGTAATATTATACACTGCACAACGTGCAAGAAAGAGTGGCACATGATTTCCAATCAGATTTTACAGAACACAATAGACGGGCTTAAGAACATAGCACACGTGGATCTTTGCGTCCTTGATATTGATGGAAAAGAGGTTGCATCCACAACCACTGATATAGGAGGTGTGTCTTCTGTAGCCAGAGATTTTGTTGAGTCACCGGCTGATTCCCAGGAGATCCAGGGATACCAGTACTTCAAGATTTATGATGAACAGCAGCTTGAGTACATTCTCATCTGTACTGGCAGTGGTGATAATGTGTATATGCTTGGCAAGATGATAGCATATCAGATCCAGAGCCTTCTTGTAGCGTACAAGGAGAGATTTGATAAGGACAACTTTATCAAGAACCTTCTTTTGGACAACCTTCTTTTGGTGGATATCTATTCCAGAGCTAAAAAGCTCCATATCCAGAGCGATGCCAAGAGAGTTGCCATGATCGTTGAATGTGCAGGCGGCAGAGACAGCAATGTTCTTGAACTTACGAGAACCTGCGTGGGAAGCGGTACAGATTTTGTTACCGAGGTTGACGAGGACAACGTTATCATCGTTAAGGATGTCAGCGAGATGAGTAAGCCCACTGAGATCACCAAGTCTGCAGAAGAGATCCTGATGGGCCTTGAAAAGGAAGGACTTTCAGGTGTAAGGATTGCTTATGGTACTGTGGTTGGCGAGATCAAGGAAGTGAGCCGCTCTTACAAAGAGGCCAAGATGGCTTTGGACGTTGGCAAGATCTTTTTTGATGAGCGCAAGGTTATCTGCTATAGCGAACTGGGCATCGGACGACTTATTTATCAGCTGCCAATCCCTCTTTGCAAGATGTTCATCAAGGAGATCTTTGGAGGCAGGAATCCAGACGACTTTGACCAGGAGACCTTAACTACCATAGACAAGTTCTTCGAGAACAGCCTCAACGTATCAGAGACATCACGTCAGCTCTTCATCCATAGAAATACTCTTGTTTACAGACTGGACAAGCTTCAAAAGAGCACCGGATTAGATCTTAGAGTATTTGATGATGCAATTACTTTTAAAATTGCACTTATGGTTGTAAGATATATGAAGTATATGGAGAAGTTTACTTGATAGTCTGATCGCTTTACAGACTACGAGGGAGGTTTATGGAAAGAGGATACAGAAAAAGAAGAACAAACAGGCAGATCCCCGAGGATGAGGTTATTACGCTTGAGAACGTGACTAAATCTTATTCTACGGGTGCACCAGCCTTAAACGGAGTCACCCTTCATATCAAGAGGGGTGAATTTGTTTTTATAGTGGGTGACAGTGGATCAGGTAAGTCCACTCTGATCAAGCTCCTTTTAAGAGAGCTTGTTCCCACAGATGGAGAGATAACAGTACTTGGTTACAATCTCCGCAGGATCAAGCACAGCAAGATCCCTAAGTTTAGAAGAAACCTTGGTATAGTATTCCAGGATTTCAGACTGTTAAAGGACAGAAATGTCTACGAGAACGTGGCATTTGCTCAGCGTATAGTACAGACTCCTACAAGGGAGATCAAGAGAAACGTTCCATCTATCCTTGCTACAGTTAACCTGGCAGGTAAGTACAAGAATAAGATCAACCAGCTCTCAGGTGGTGAGCAGCAGAGAGTTGCTCTTGCAAGAGCACTTGTAAATAAGCCAACCATTCTTTTGGCAGATGAGCCAACTGGTAACCTTGATCCAAACAACTCATGGGAAATCATGAAACTCATGGAACAGATCAATGAAAATGGTACAACAGTCATAGTGGTCACTCATAACAGAGAGATCGTTAATGCTATGAAGAAGAGAGTTATTACCATGAAAAAGGGCGTCATCATAGAGGACGAGGAAGAGGGTATGTACATCGATGAGGAGTAGTAGTTTCTTTTACACCATAGGACAGGGCTTTAAGAATCTTGGCAGAAACAAGTGGTATACACTGGCATCAATTGCTACTATCACTGCATGTCTGTTTCTCTTTGGACTGTTTTATGCAATAATAGCCAATTTCCAGAATGTAGTTAAGACCGCTGAGGAAGGCGTGTCTGTAACAGTATTCTTTAACGAGGGCACCAGCGAGGACGAGATCCTGGTAGTAAAGAGTGACCTTGAAAAGAGACCTGAAGTAAGGGAGATCACCTATGTTTCAGCTGATGAAGCGTGGGAAGGCTTCAAGGAGGAATACCTTGGAGAGTATGCAGATGGTTTCACAGAGAACCCTCTTGCAGAGTCAGCCAACCTTCAGATCTATTTAAATGATGTATCAATGCAGCAGGCACTTGTAACCTACATTGAATCCATCAGCGTAGTAAGAGAGGTAAACAGGTCCGAGGTAACAGCTACAACTCTTAGCGGACTCAACCTTCTCATTGCTTATGTTTCAGGTGGTATCATCATCCTGCTTCTTCTTGTATCTGTTTTCCTTATCAGCAATACAGTTACAATGGGTATCTCAGTTCGTAAGGATGAGATCAATATCATGAAATATATTGGTGCCACAGACTTTTTTGTAAGAGCACCATTCGTAGTAGAGGGAATTCTCATAGGACTTATCGGATCTATCATTCCACTGGTGATCATCTACTTTGTTTACACACATGTGATCACTTATGTGGCTTCTAGATTTACAATGCTGAGCTCACTGTTGAATTTCCTGCCTGTTGAGACGATCTACAACAAGCTTATTCCAATATCTCTTTTGATAGGTATTGGTATTGGTTTCCTTGGAAGTTTCATCACAGTAAGGAAGCACCTGCATGTATAAAAGTTTGAAAAAAAGATTAATATGCGTCTTTATGTGTATTCTTGTGGCGCTTGTATCTACCTGCAGCCTGAAGATCACCAGCAGCGCTGCGGTCACCGAAGAGTCCATCAAGGCCAAGGAGAATCAGATAAGTCAGGCTAAAAAAGAGAGAGACTCTCTCAAAAATGCCAAGACTGACCTTGAGAAGGTAAAAAAGCAGCTTGAGGCCAGTAAGACTGATCTGAACAACTATATCACACAGCTTGATGGACAGCTTTCTGACATTCAGGCAAGGATTGATGCTCTTGCAGATGAGATTTCAGAAAAAGAACAGCAGATAGAAACAACTACAGCTGAGCTTGAGGAGGCGGAAGCCATTCAGCAGGCTCAGTATGAAGCTATGAAAAAGCGTATCAAGTTTATGTATGAACGTGGCGATACGCTTTATTTTGAGATGCTTCTTGAATCAGGAAGCTTTGCTGACATGCTGAACAAGGCAGAGTATATAGAGATGCTCTCTTCCTACGACAGGCTCAAGCTTAACGAGTACATCGAAACCACGGAGCTTATCAGACTTACCAAAGAGGCCCTGGAAGAGGAAAAAGAGACTCTGGACGCAGCAAAGGCTGCCAAAGAGGAAGAAGAGGGTAATCTTCAGGCTCTTATTGATACCAAGAACGGCGAACTGTCGGCTGTTAAGTCAGATATCTCCAGCAAGGAAGCAGCTATCAAGGCCTATGAGGATGAGATCAAGGCTGAGAATGCAGCTATTGCGGCCCTTGAAAGAGAGGTTGCTGCAGATAAGGCGGCTCTCTATAGCAGATATACCTACGATGGAGGTATGTTCACCTGGCCATGTCCAAACTACACCAGGATTTCTGATAATTATGGAATGAGAGTACATCCAACCCTTGGTGTTGAGAAGATGCACAATGGTATTGACCTTGCAGCACCTTCAGGTTCTTCGATCCTTTGTGCTTATAATGGCACAGTGGTAGCAGCAGATTATAACTCCACCATGGGCAACTATATCATGATCAACCATGGCGGCGGATTATATACGATCTACATGCACTGTTCTGCCCTGTATGTATCTAAGGGACAGGATGTTACATCAGGCACCAAGATTGGAGCAGTTGGTTCTACTGGAAGATCCACAGGACCCCATCTTCACTTTGGAGTCAGATTAAATGGTAATTATGTAAGCCCATGGAATTATCTCAAGTAAGAGGTGGGCAGGAGTAAGTTATGGATAGTAATTTAGGTAACAATATGGATATGGCGCCCCAGCAGGAGCCGCAGCAGTTCATCCCGCAGGAGCAGGATCCTAAGGCTCAGAAGGTGAGGCTGCGAAAGCGCTTTGTCAGTGGAATACTGGTTGGGTGTATGGTATCTCTTTTCATCCTGGCTGGTATCTATGTATTCTGGGGATTCATGTATGGGTTTGGATCGCCCTTTGGTATTGGAGCTGGCACTGCCGCAGATAGTGGCGAACTTTTGAACGATGAGACCCTGGGCAAGATAGAAGCTCTGGAAGATGTAATAGATAATTATTACTACAAAACTGATGTGGACAAAGAGGAAGAAGCCGTTGGAATGTACAAGGGCCTTATGGATTCTCTTGGCGATCCCTATTCAGTTTATTACACTGAGGAAGAGTTAAATGACCTCATGACTGATACGGCAGGTATCTACTACGGTATTGGTGCTTATGTAAGCCTTGATGAGGATATGAATCTTCCAAGGATCTCCGGCGTAATGCCTGGAACTCCTGCTGAAAGAGCAGAGCTTATGACTGATGATATTATCTACGAGGTAGACAAGGAGTCAACTCAGGGCCTTAAGCTTGATGAAGTGGTATCTCTCATAAAGGGACCAGAAGGAACCACAGTACATTTAACCCTTCTTCGAGGCTCAAAAATGGAGGAAATCGAAGTTGATGTTGAGAGGTCTGCTGTAGAGGTTCCAACAGTCAACACCAAGCTCCTTGGAGAGAACGAGAACATCGGATATCTCCAGATCACTGAGTTTGACGATATCACTCCAGACCAGTTTACAGAGGGAATGGCAGAGCTTAGAGAGAGCAACATAGAAGGTCTTATCATCGATCTTAGAAGTAATCCGGGCGGAAGCCTTCAGGCTGTATGTGATATTGCAAGGCAGATTCTTCCTAAGGGAATCATAGTTTATACCGTTGACAGAAATGGTGAGAGAGAAGACTACACCTGTGACGGAGCTCACGAGATAGATATTCCTGTAGTTGTTCTGGTCAATCAGTATTCTGCCAGTGCTTCAGAGATCCTTTCTGGAGCCATCAAGGATTACAAGCTTGGTAAGCTTGTTGGAATGACAACCTTTGGAAAAGGAATTGTTCAGAGAGTCTTTGATCTTAAGGACGGAACAGCAGTCAAGCTCACTGTAAGTAATTACTACACTCCTAATGGCAACAATATCCATGGCATTGGAATCGAGCCTGATGTAGAGGTTGAATATGATGCAGATGCTTACGCCAAGGACAAGACAGACAATCAGCTTGAAAAGGCAGTTGAGGTCATGAACGACCTTCTTGACAAATAAATAATTACATTGTATTATTCATGACTGTGTCACGCATCTGTGACACAGTCATTTTTTTGTGCAGAGCACTTAGCGATTTAGCTGGTGCAGACCGTCCGATTCGGACACTATTTCACAATTGTTTATTTTAAAAAGAGGTTTATTCAAAATGGAAGTAAAAGCATGTGTATTTACTGATGCGGGGAAAGTCCGCAAGGTCAATCAGGACTCCTGTCTTGTAAAGGTGGCAAACACCAAAAGGTATGGAAGGATTTCTTTTGCCGCAGTCTGCGATGGAATGGGTGGCCTGTCTAAGGGAGAGGTTGCCAGCTGCAAGATGATAAGGGCCTTAGAAGGGTGGTTTCACGAAGAGCTGTCCCTTATGCAGAACCTTCCGGAGGACAAGCTCTGGGATACTATTGAGACTTCTCTTTCAAGGCTCATTGTAAAGAGTAGTAGCGATATAAGACGATATGGCAAGCACCGTGGTATAAAGCTTGGGACCACTCTGACAGCTTTTTTGCAGATCGGTAGAAGGTACATGACCTTGAATGTTGGGGATTCCAGGATCTACCTTGTGGACAGGAAAAGTGCACTTGCGGTGACCAGGGATCAGAGCCTTGTGCAGGATAAGCTTGATAAGGGGCTGATAAGTGAAGATGAGGCTGCAAAAGATCCTGAGAGGAGCGTTTTGCTTCAAAGCGTAGGTACAACCCTTGAGATAAAGCCAGAGATAAGGCGGGGCGAGATTGAATCAAGCACTACAGTGCTGGCAGTTAGCGATGGATTCTGGCGAAATGTAGAAAGAGATGAGATGCATTCAAAACTCTGTCCACAGATGTGCGTCACAGCAGAGGATATGCTCTCTGGCTGCAGGAAGCTGGCGAATCTTGCCATGGACAGAAAAGAAGAGGACAACATCTCGGTAGCTGCAATGTGCCTTGAGTACTAGTGCTGGCTTGCGGCAAATTGGACTTGTGGAGCGAAAAGATGGAGGATATAGATTTGGATTATTTGGATAATGAGAGCCTTTACAGAAATAGATTCAGGATACTGAGAAAGCTTGGTGAGGGTGGCAGCAGTGTGGTCTATATGGCTGTTGATCAAAAGACTGATAAGCCTGTTACCGTTAAGATCATAAAGGAACATGTCTTTGATGGGAAAGATTCAGCGCAGATCGTTGAGGATGAGACCAAGGTACTTCGCTTTGTGAAGCATCCGCTGATTCCCAGAGTAGTGGCGGAATATGACAATGCATTTGTGCTTGATTATGTTCCTGGCAATAGCCTTTCCAAGGTCCTTAAAAGTAAGGGGCGATTTGAAGAAAAAGAGGTGGTGGCCTTTGGGTTTGAACTTCTTGATATGCTCGGGTATCTTCACAGCCTTAAGTGGCCTGTTATTTATAGAGATCTTAAACCTGCCAACATAATGCTGCGGCCTGACGGACATCTTTCTCTGATCGACTTTGGAGCGGCAAGATTTATGGAGCCAGGAGGGATAACAGATACTTTAAACCTTGGAACAGAAGGGTTTGCTGCTCCTGAGCAGTATGGAAATCTTGGACAGACTGACCCAAGAACTGATATTTACTGTTTTGGAATGACTCTGCTTCAGCTTGTTGCGGGTATTGATCCCAAGGATGATGAAGCGGTTAAGAGATGCAAACAGATTGGGGTTGCCGGAATCTCTGATGAGTTTATGAGGATAATCGACAAGTGCACCAGGCCTGACAGAG
>JAEEGI010029881.1_pt1 | contig 10276 bp, 8 predicted proteins | sample 8958751 | NCBI WGS metagenome assembly JAEEGI01 (sample SAMN16246545, study PRJNA631951) | gut metagenome | biome: gut microbiome; feature: rumen; material: KS-attached | host: Bos | place: Iran: Karaj | collected 2018-10 | reverse complement strand
CGTCGACTACCGGTGGGCGACAGGCTGCGAGGCGCTGTTCGGCTACTGGAAGCTCAGCGGCGACGATGAGAGGATCGCGTCGTTCGCCCGGGAGGCGATGCGCGTGATCCGGGACCATATGGACGAGATCCAGCCGAAACCGCTGAAGGAGACCGGAAAGCGGATCCTGATATCCCATGACTGAAGAAAACGAAAAGACAACCGAACAGAAGCGATTCAGCGACCTGCGCGACAACTTCGTCGGCGATTTCCTGCGGACGAACCGCGATACGACGACGGCCGACCGCGCGCGCTGGAAACAGGAACGCGAAGAACGGAAGGCCCGCGGCGAGAGCGAAAAGGCGCCGTGGACGAAGCGCGAGAAGATCATGGTCATCGCGTGCTGCGTCCTCGTCGTCCTGATCGTTCTCCGCTACGCCGTCTTCAAGATATAAAAGGGAGGAACGTCCCATGAGCAAGGCAGACAACATCTTCATCTCCATGTGCCGCGACATCATCGACAACGGCTGGTCCTCCGAAGGCCAGATCGTCCGCGCGAAGTGGGAGGACGGCACCCCCGCCCACACGAAAAAACGCTTCGGCGTCGTGAACCGCTACGACCTGTCCGAGGAGTTTCCCGCGCTCACGCTCCGTCCGACGGCGCTGAAGTCGTGCACGGACGAGCTGCTCTGGATCTGGCAGAAAAAGTCGAACGACATCCATGAACTCCACTCCCACATCTGGGACCAGTGGGCCGATGAGAACGGCACGATCGGAAAGGCCTACGGCTACCAGCTCGGCGTGAAGCACGAATACCCCGAGGGACCGATGGACCAGGTCGACCGCGTGCTCTATGACCTGAAGCACAATCCCTACAGCCGCCGCATCCTGACGAACCTCTACACGTTCGCGGATCTCCACGAGATGGCGCTGTACCCCTGCGCGTACTCGATGACGTTCAACGTGACGGGCAACCGCCTGAACGCGATCCTCAACCAGCGCTCCCAGGACACGCTCGTCGCGAACAACTGGAACGTCTGCCAGTACGCGATCCTGGTGATGATGTTCGCCCAGGTGACCGGATTTGAACCGGGCGAGCTCGTCCACGTCATCGCGGACGCCCACATCTACGACCGCCACATCCCGATCGTCGAGGAGATGCTCACGCGGCCGACGTATCCGGCGCCGAAGGTGCGGCTGAATCCGGACGTGAAGGACTTCTACGACTTCACGCCCGACGACGTCTGGGTCGAGGATTACGTCGCGAACCCCCAGATCAGAAACATACCCGTCGCGGAATGACCGGTTCGGAAAGGGGATAGTAAAATGAAAGCAATCGTAGCTGTTGATCAGAAATGGGCCATCGGGAAGGACGGCGGCCTGCTCGTCCGCCTTCCGGGCGATATGAAGAATTTCCGCCGCCTCACGACCGGCAACGTCGTCATCATGGGCCGCAAGACGCTCGAATCGATGCCCGGCGGGAAACCGCTGCCGGACCGCGAGACGTGGGTCCTGACGCGCAACGAGGCGTACGAGGCGCCGTGCCGCGTCTTCCGCGACATCCGGAGCCTTCTCGACGAGGTCCGGACGCTGGAGGACGAGTACGGCGGCGAAGGATACGCCGTCTACGTCTGCGGCGGCGCGAACGTCTACGCGCAGCTCCTCCCGTACTGCGACGAGGCGCTCGTCACGAAGATCGGGGCGACGTTCCCCGCGGACAGCTGGTTCCCGGATCTCGATATGAATCCGGACTGGGAGCTCGTGAGCGAGAGCGAGCCGCTCGAGGACGGCGGGATCCGCTACCGTTTCTGCACGTACCGGAAGACGGTTCTTCCGTCCGCCTGAACGGCGCAAACCATTCTCTTCGCTTACGCTCGCGCTGCGGCCTCGGACGTAGCGGTACTAAGATTTTCGCCTTGCCGCGAAAACCTCACGGTTTCCAACCGTACCGCAACGCGGAAAACAAACGGAAGGAAACCGTAACCTCTGTCTTCGCCTTCGGCTTGCCAATCGGTAAGTACCGACGGCCTCCACGCCGCTCAGAGAACGGTTTGCGCCGTTCGACACAGAAAAATGAAACAAAAGAAACCGATCAACAAACAACAGAAACGGGAATCCCGCCGCGAGCCCGGAAGGGAAACGCGGTTCGAAAAGCCCGCGAAAGAGGCGAAGAAACATTTGTCTGACGCTGTTTCAGAAAACGTCCTGTTTGGGCGGAACCCGGTTCTCGAGGCGCTGAAGAGCGGCCGCGACATCGAACGGCTCGTGCTCCAGCGCGGCCTCGAAGGCTCCGCGAAGGTGATCGAGGCGAAGGCGAAGGATAAGAACCTGCGCATCCAGTACGCCGAGAAGAGCGAGCTCGACCGGCTCGCGAACGGCGGCGCCCACCAGGGCGTCATCGCCTTCGTGCCGCCGTACCGCTACTATGAGCTCGACGACCTCCTCGCGGACGCGGAGGCGGTGAAGGACGAACGCGACCCGCTGATCGTCCTCCTCGACGGCCTTGAGGATCCCCACAACCTCGGCGCGATCCTCCGGACGTGCGACTGCGTCGGCGCGACGGGCGTCGTGATCCCGAAGAACCGCTCGGTATCGCTCTCGGAGGGCGCGGCGAAGGCGTCCGCGGGCGCGGCGGAATACGTGAAGGTCGCGAAGGTCACGAACCTGGCCCGCGCGCTCGACGAGCTGAAGGAGAAGGGTTTCTGGACGGCGGCGTGCGATATGGACGGAAAGCCGTTCACGTCCGTGAACCTGACGGGGCCGATGGCCGTCGTGATCGGCGGAGAGGGACAGGGCGTATCGCGCCTCATGCGCGAGAAGTGCGATTTCATTGTCTCGATCCCGATGCGCGGCCACGTGAACTCCCTGAACGCGTCGAACGCGGCGGCGATCCTGCTCTACGAGATCGACCGCCAGAGGCGCCTTTCCGGAGGCGCGGAGGGCTGACGCGGCGGCGGACGACCCCCGGCGCGCGCGTTCCGGAGAGCGGCCCGAAAACCGCCCGAAAACCGCAAGAATCGCGTAAAATCCCGCTTGACACAAGGGTGCACCTTTTGTATAATAGCCAGTGTGTCAAAAGCGTGCTGCTGTAGCTCAGTCGGTAGAGCGCATCCTTGGTAAGGATGAGGTCCGCGGTTCAAATCCGCGCAGCAGCTCCATTGATGCAAACGGGTACATGTGCCGCAAGGCTGACGAGCCCTGAGGGGCAGTGTACTCCATTTTTTACGGGAGAACTTTTCCGCGGCTGATCACCGGGAACCGGAACGTATCTCCTGCCACTAAAATTTTAGGAGGAAATCTGAAATGGCAAAAGCAAAATTCGAAAGAACGAAGCCGCACATCAACATCGGCACCATCGGCCACGTTGACCACGGCAAGACCACTCTCACCGCGGCCATCACCATGGTCCTCGCGAAGAGACTTCCGTCCGCTACGAACCAGATCGTTGCGTTCGACAACATCGACAAGGCTCCGGAAGAAAGAGAGCGCGGCATCACCATCAACACCGCCCACGTCGAATACGAGACCAAGGCCCGCCACTATGCGCACGTTGACTGCCCGGGACACGCCGACTATGTTAAGAACATGATCACCGGCGCTGCCCAGATGGACGGCGCGATCCTCGTCGTCGCCGCGACCGACGGCCCGATGCCCCAGACCCGTGAGCACATCCTGCTCGCCCGTCAGGTAGGCGTTCCCTACATCATCGTCTTCCTCAACAAGTGCGACATGGTCGACGACGAAGAACTTCTCGACCTCGTCGAAATGGAAGTCCGCGAACTCCTCGACCAGTACGAGTTCCCCGGCGACGACACGCCGATCATCCGCGGCTCCGCTCTCATGGCTCTCCAGGATCCGGACGGCCCGTGGGGCGACAAGGTCATGGAACTCCTCGACGCTGTTGACACCTACATCCCGGAACCGGAACGCGACACCGATAAGCCGTTCCTGATGCCGGTCGAAGACGTCTTCACGATCACCGGCCGCGGCACCGTCGCCACCGGCCGTGTCGAGCGCGGTACCCTGAAGGTCAACGACGAAGTCGAAATCGTCGGCCTCACCGATGAGAAGAGAAAGACCGTCGTTACGGGCGTTGAAATGTTCCGTAAGCTCCTCGACCAGGCGCAGACCGGCGACAACATCGGCGCTCTGCTCCGCGGCGTCCAGAGAAACGAGATCGAAAGAGGCCAGGTCCTCGCGAAACCGGGCTCTGTCCACCCGCACACCCACTTCAAGGGCCAGGTCTACGTCCTCAAGAAGGAAGAAGGCGGCCGTCACACCCCGTTCTTCAACGGCTATCGTCCGCAGTTCTACTTCAGAACGACCGACGTTACCGGCGACCTCAAGCTCCCCGAAGGCACCGAAATGTGCATGCCGGGCGACAACGTCGTCATGGAGATCAAGCTGATCACCGAGATCGCTCTCGAAGAAGGCCTCCGCTTCGCTATTCGTGAAGGCGGCCGTACGGTCGGCTCCGGCGTCGTCACCGAAGTCATCGAATAAGATTCGATCGAAAACCGAAAACGAAAACGCGGCTCTCCGGAGCCGCGTTTTTCTATTCCGTCAAGTGTATAATATACAATCGATTGTATACAGTACAATATCTTGTACCATGACCGCGAAACACACAAAATAGGCCACTAATTGATTAAATAGTTTAACAAATTAACGACACATTGGAATTTCAACGGTTGCTTTATTCATCAAAAGCGTAAAAATACTTGACGAAAGAGTGAAAAATGAGTAAAATCTGTACTATCAGTTTAGTAAAAGGAGGATTTTTTCCTATGAAGAAAGCAACCAAACTGGTTTGCCTGCTCCTCGTGCTCTGCCTGGCATTCGGCCTCGCGGCCTGCACCCCGAAGCAGCCGACCCCTACCCCGACGGACAACCCGCCGGCGGACAATCCGCCTGTTGAAGAAGGCCCGAAGGAAGTCGATTCCTACAACATGATCGACAGCTTCGACATCACCACTCTCGACTATGTCTTCAACAACAAGTCTTCGAACGGTGACTACACCTCCAACTTCATCGAAGGTCTTCTGACCCAGGACAGCCACGGCACCCTCATCGCGGGCATGGCGAAATCCTGGAAGGCCAACGCTGACGCTTCGGTCTGGACGTTCACCATCCGCGACGACGCGACCTGGTCCACGAGCTCGGGCGAAGTCTATGACAAAGTAACCGCTCAGGACTTTGTCACCGGCCTCAAGCACGCCGTTGAATCCAACTCCGAAACGCTCTCCCTCGTCCGCGACCTGATCAAGGGTCTCCGCGAATTCGAAGAAGGAACCGGAACCTGGGACAACGTCGGTATCAAAGCTGACGGCAACACCCTCACCTACACCCTCACCGGCCCGTGCGGCTACTTCGACGGCATGACGACCTACTCGATCCTCTGGCCGATCAACGAAGAGTTCCTCGCCTCCAAGGGTGCCGACTTCGGTCAGCCGCAGCCGGATTCCATCCTGTACAACGGCTGCTACATCCTCAGCTCGCTCGTACCGGCCCAGGAAGTCAAGTTCGATGCGAACCCGAACTACTATGACAAGGCCAACGTCCATGTCCAGCACGTTACGGTTTCCTACACCGACGGCTCCGACCCGACCCTGAACTTCAACATGTTCTGCAACGGCGAAGTTACTGCCACCGGCATCAACTCCTCCTATCCCGACATCGTTGAAAAAGCGAACAAGGAATATCCGGACAACCAGTACAAGTCCATGACGACCGCGACCTCTTACTGGGGCGCCTTCAACTGGGATCGCCAGCTGTACGCTCTGTACAACGACTCCTCCGTCTCCACGACGAGCAAGGAGACCGATTCCCAGAAGGCTGACACCAAGAACGCGATCCTGAACAAGTACTTCCGTCTCGCGGTCTATGCCGCCTACTCGACGAAAGCTGCCGAAGCGATCACCAAGGGCGAAGAGAGAGCTCTCAACGCCGCCCGTAACACGCTCGTACCGTACACCTTCGCGACGACCTCTTCCGGCCAGTCCTACGGTTCTCTCCTGACCAAGTACGTCGAAGAGATGGAACCCGAATTCAAGGGCATCAACCTCAACGACGGCCAGGATGCGTGGTACAACCCGGACCTCGCGAAGAAGTTCGCGGAAAAGGCGAAACAGGAACTCGGCGACAAGGTCAAGGAATGGCCTGTTAAGCTCGATATGCCGGTCTATGCCGCTTCCGAAAACAACAAGAACCAGAACCTTGCGAGAGAAAAGGCCATCGAAGACGCGATCGGCGACTATGTTGACATCAACCTCGTCTATCTCGAAGGCAACTCCTCGGTCTACTACTCCGCGTTCTACTCCATCCCGACCGGCGCCGACAACTCCATCGACGTCTCCTTCGGCGCAGGCTGGGGCCCGGACTACGGCGACCCGCTCACCTACATCAACTGCTTCGACGCGGAATACGGCGACATGCTGAACTACTCCGGCATCAACTCCCTTGACCAGGGCCAGACCGCTTCCCAGAAAGCTGCTCTCGAAGCCATCGGCCTCTATGACACCAAGGCCCTCATCGAAGACGCGAAGGCTGCCGTCGGCGACGCTCGTATCGAGAAATTCGCCAAGGCCGAAGCCTCTCTGCTGACCAACGGCATTCTCCGTCCGTACAGCACCTCCGGAGCGAACCTCGTGATCTCCAAGGTCAAACCGTTCTCTGCCGCCTACGGCCTCTACGGCCAGGCCGCTTTCAACTCCGTCCCGTACTTCAAGTACATGGTCGTTCTCGACACGCCGGTAACGGAAGCCGAGTACACCGCGGCGAAGGAAGCCTGGCTCCAGGGCAAATAAGCCTCTCGTTTCAATCAAAACGAAACAAAGCCAATAATATGAGCGAGAGCCGAAGCGCGACTTCGGCTCTCGCTTTCCCCCGTTAATCAGGTGGTAAGATGAAAAAGGGTTACCTCGGAAAGCGATTGCTCCGATCTGTTCTCTCTGTCATCATCATCATGTTGATCGTCTTCATCATGGTCTACTCGCTCGTTCCCCGGGACAACATCTTCTTCGAAGACAGTACCTACCGGAAGCTCGGCGCGAAACCGGACGACAAGACGAATTACGTGTATTCGACATGGGAGCGGCTCGGCTATCTCGACTTCGTCAACATCAACGACTACGCCGGTACTCTGTATGAACAGGGCAGCGATGCGCTGGCAAAAGCAATCGAACCGGATTCAAAAGAAACGCAGCAGTTCCGCGAAGAATACGCGGCCCAGGGTTACACCGTGGCGACGTATACAGCCAGCGGACGCGCCTACGCGTACAAGGATATCCCCCTTGCGACGCGCATTTTGAAATGGCTGAAAGATCTGATCCAGATCGACACGCCGTGGGCCGTCAAGGATCCGAACAACCCGGATCTCCCGCGGTACCTGAAATTCGGAACGACTCCGACAGGCGGTCCCGCCCTGATCGGAAGCGGCTCCGTCCACAAATACCTGCTCTATCTCGATTCCCGTTTCCCCTGGCTCCACCAGAACATCATCACCCTCAACATGGGTAAGTCCTACCCGTCCTACCAGGGAATCGAAGTTCTGACCGTCCTCTTCCAGCCCCAGGGCACCGAAGTGAAGCGTCCCGTGACGTTTGAGACGGGCCTTGAACAGGAATCGGCGATCATCTTCGGAACGCTGACCTATAAGGAAACGCCCGACCGGATGGATCGCCAGAAATTCGTCGACAACTACGCGAACTTCTCGACCCAGAAGGACCAGCCGTCGATGGTCGGCACGTCCTTCATCATGGGCATCTTCGCGATGCTCCTCGCCTATTTCCTCGGACTCCCGATCGGCGTCCTTATGGCGAAACACAAAGACAAACTCGTCGATAAGCTCGGTATGGTGTACATCATCTTCATCATCGCCGTACCGTCCCTTGCGTATATCTACCTCTTCCGCTACATCGGCACGAACCTCTTCAACCTGCCGTCGATCTTCACGACGTACGGCGCGAACGACGTCCGTTCCTGGATCCTGCCGACGATCTCCCTCGCGCTTCCGTCGATCGCGGGCCTGATGCTCTGGGCGCGCCGCTACGTTGTCGACCAGATGAACTCCGACTACGTGAAGTTCGCGAAGTCCAAGGGTCTGAACCAGTCCGAGATCTTCTCGCGCCACATCTTCAAAAACGCGATCATTCCGATCGCCCACGGCATCCCCGCCTCGCTCGCCGGCTGCATCTCCGGCGCGATCATCACCGAAGCCATCTACTCGGTCGGCGGTATGGGCAAGATGCTTCCGCGCGCGATCAACCAATACAACAATACGATGATCGTCGCTCTTGCGTTCATGTTCTCGTCGATCTCCGTCCTTGCGGTCATCGCCGGTGACATCATCATCACAAAGATCGACCCGCGTATTTCACTCAGCGAGAAGGAGGGCAGAAACTGATGGAAGACAACAAAGATCTGTTCTCGTTCGTAGAGTTTGACGAAACGCGGTCCGAACACATCGCCGCGCCGCGCTACTCCTACTGGAAATCCGTCGGCCGGACGTTCTTCAAGGACAAGTTCGCCGTCGGCGTCGCGATCTTCATGATCCTGCTCGTCGCGTTCGCGCTGATCCAGCCGATGTTCTCCGGCTACAGCCCGACGATCGCGCCGAACATCAACACCCCCGAGCTGAAGTTCCTCCAGCCGTCCTCCGAACACATCTTCGGTACCGACAACGTCGGCAACGAGGTCTTCGACGCGGTCTGGGCCGGCGCCCGGAACTCCATCATCATCTCCTTCGTCTGCACCGCCATCAACATGCTGATCGGCATCCCGATCGGCGCGCTGTGGGGCTTCTCGAAGAAGATGGACAAGTGGATGATCGAAGTCTACAACGTCATCTCGAACATCCCGTTCCTGCTCCTGGCGATGATCCTCTCCTACGTCCTCGGCGCGGGCTTCAAACCTCTGATCTTTACGATGACGTGTACGGAGTGGGTGTTCGTCGCCTACTTCATCCGTACCCAGGTCATGATCATCCGCGACCGCGAGTACAACATGGCGTCGAAGTGCCTCGGCACGTCGACGTGGACGATGATCATGAAAAACATCCTGCCGTACCTGATCTCCGTCATCATGACCTACATCTCCCGTATGATCCCGTCGCTCATCTCCTACGAGGTATTCCTCTCCTATATGGGCCTCGGTCTCGGGACGAACCACGCCTCGCTCGGACGCGCGATCTCCCAGTACACGTCCTACATGAACGGCTATCCGCATCTGTTCTGGATCCCCGTCTCGATCCTGGCGATCATCTCCATCTCGCTCTACATCGTCGGCCAGAAGCTCGCTGACGCCGCCGATCCGCGTACGCATCGATAGGAGGGAACCGATATGGAAGACAGAAAAATCGTCCTCTCCGCGAAAGACGTCGAAGTCCAGTTCCGCGTCCGCGACAATTACCTGACCGCGATCCGCGGAACGTCCCTCGAACTCTATGAGGGCGAGACGTTCGCGATCGTCGGCGAATCCGGCTCCGGAAAGTCCGTCTTTACGAAGTGCTTTACCGGCATGCTCGAATCGAACGGCAAGATCACCAAAGGCGAGATCCTGTTCCACGGCAAGGACCTCACGAAATTCCACACCGACCGCGACTGGGAAGGCGTCCGCGGCGCGAAGATCTCGACGATCTTCCAGGACCCGATGACGTCCCTGAACCCGATCCGCACGATCGGCTCCCAGATCACCGAGGTCATCGAGAAGCACCAGGGCGTTTCGAAGGCCGAAGCGAAGAAGCAGGCCATCGACATCATGGAGCGCGTCGGCATCGCGAACGCGGCGGACCGCTTTGACGAGTATCCGTTCCAGTATTCGGGCGGCATGCGTCAGCGCATCGTCATCGCGATCGCGCTCTCGTGCCATCCCGAGATCCTGATCTGCGACGAGCCGACGACCGCGCTCGACGTTACGATCCAGGCCCAGATCATCAAGCTGATCAAGGACCTCCAGAAAGAACTCGGCTTTACGACGCTCTACATCACCCACGACCTCGGCGTCGTCGCCAACGTCGCGGACCGCGTCGGCGTCATGTACGGCGGCCAGATCATCGAATACGGAACCGTCGAGGAGATCTTCTTCGACCCGAAACACCCGTACACCTGGGCGCTCCTTTCGGCGCTGCCCCAGCTCGGCGTGAAGGGCGAAGACCTCTACTTCATCACCGGCACGCCGCCGTCCCTCTACAACAAGATCGAGGGCGACGCGTTCGCGCCGCGGAATCCGCACGCGATGAAGATCGACTTCGAACAGGAGCCGCCGTTCTTCAAGGTTACCGACACCCACTACGCGAAGA
>JAEEGI010029880.1_pt1 | contig 10276 bp, 9 predicted proteins | sample 8958751 | NCBI WGS metagenome assembly JAEEGI01 (sample SAMN16246545, study PRJNA631951) | gut metagenome | biome: gut microbiome; feature: rumen; material: KS-attached | host: Bos | place: Iran: Karaj | collected 2018-10 | reverse complement strand
TCGGGAAAGAGTAAACAGGGGAAAGAAAGGGTAGACGATCCATGTTCATGGGCACCTATCAAAACTCCATAGACGCTAAGAACCGCGTGATAATTCCGGCCAGGTTCAGGGATGAGCTCGGTCCGAAGTGCGTTCTTACCAGGGGTCTCGATGAGTGTCTGATCCTCTATCCCATGTCCACCTGGGCCGAGCAGCAGCAAAAACTTGCCGCGCTGCCCAGATCGGACGAGAACGCAAGGGCCTTCATCCGCTACGTGTACGCCAACGCTACCGAATGCGAGATCGACAGGCAGGGCAGGCTGCTGATCCCGGCGTCGTATAAAGATGCGGCGAAGATGGACAAGGAGCTTGTCACACTCGGAATGCTGGACAGAGTGGAGCTCTGGTCCAGAGAAGTTTACGACGGATCCGCCAACGGCGGAAAGCTCGGTCCCAAAGACCTGGCCAAATTCTCGGAGACCTACAGGGTGTAGCCGATGGAGTTCAGTCACGTGCCGGTGCTCTATGACGAGGTCATGGAAGGGCTGGACATAAAAAGAGGCGGAACTTACGTAGACGGCACGCTCGGCGGAGCCGGACACTCGTCCGGTATATGCGAAAGGCTGGGTCCCGAAGGATGGCTCATCGGAATAGACTGCGACAGCGACGCGGTGGAGGCTGCGGGCAAACGACTCGAAGGCTTCTGCTGCAGAAAAGATCTAGTTAAGAGCAACTACTCCGACGTAAAGCTGGTGCTGGACGAACTTGGAGCCGGAAGGATCGACGGAGCGCTGCTGGACCTCGGCGTATCGAGTTTCCAGCTCGACAATCCCGAAAGAGGGTTTTCCTACATGCACGACGCTCCTTTGGATATGCGCATGGACGCGCAGGGGAGCTTCAGTGCAGAGGATGTCGTAAACGGATACTCCAAAGAGGAACTTACCCGTATCATAAGCGATTACGGAGAAGAGCGCTGGGCGGCGCGGATAGCGCAGTTCATCGTAAAGGAAAGAGAAAAGAACAGAATAACGACAACGTCCGAGCTGGTGAGGATCATAAAAGCAGCCATACCCGCTCAGGCAAGAAGAGAAGGGCCGCATCCGGCCAAGCGGACATTCCAGGCGATACGGATAGAGGTCAACAACGAACTGGGGCGTCTCGAAGGCGCCGTGTCGGACTTCATAGACGTGCTTGCTCCCGGCGGAAGGCTTGCGGTCATAAGCTTTCATTCGCTGGAAGACAGAATAGTAAAGAACGTGTTCGAAAAGCACCTGGATCCGTGCACATGCCCGCCGGATTTCCCGGTGTGCGTCTGCGGAAAGAAGCCGGACATCAAAAAGATAACAAGAAAGCCCGTCACGGCGGGTGAGAAAGAGCTGGCGGAGAACCCCAGGGCCAGAAGCGCCAAGCTCAGGATAATAGAAAAGTTACAGGAGCAGAGATGAGCAGCTTACAGAAGTACAAGACAAAGATATTCGTTCTGATACTTTTGGTATGCGTCATCTGCGTAGGGATAGTCTGGCTGAACGCGAGCGCCTCCAAGCTCCAGTACGAGATCAACACCGTAAACAACAAGATCCAGGAGACTTCCTGGCAGATAAGATCGACTGAAGCAAAGGTAAGCATCCAGTCCAACATAGCCAGCCTGGAGGAGAAGGCCGGCGAACTTGGCATGGTACGCGCGAACTTCGGAGACATCATATACCTGAAAGGAGACAGCGAGTCCGTCGAAGACTTTGCTCTGGCTCTACGGGAAAATGTCTACAGATAAAACCTGATCCGCGCCGGAATAAAACACGGCGCTGTTTTTATTATTAGGGGATAGCGAAGCATGAAGATAAACCTTTTCAAAGAGGCAAAAAAGACGAAAACGGGCTACAAAAACCGCAGCAGGATGCTCGTCGTCTTTTTTATTATGGTGCTTTGCTTCGCCGCGCTGGCCTTAAGACTGGGCTGGCACATGGTGATAAAGGGTGAAGAGTACGCCGCCAAGGCCATGAAGCAGCAGACCGACGACAGCGTGGTCACCGCGGTGCGCGGAGAGATAGAGGACAGCAACGGAAACGCTCTGGCAGTAAGCGCATCCACCAATACCATTTGGGTCCGCCCCAAGACCGTCAAGGCAAACGGCAAGACCACAGAGGAAATAGAAAAGAATCTCATCGAAGAGATACAGACCATAACGGACATACTCGGAATGGAGAGGAGCGACGTATACGACATACTCACTTCCGACAAGACTCTGGTAAGACTTGCTAAGCATGTGGACGACGAGAAGGCCGACGCGCTTCGCAAGGCCGATCTGGCGGGTCTGGAGATAGTCGACGACGTAATGCGCTACTATCCGATGTCCAGATTCGCCTGCCAGCTGGTGGGACTGACTAACGACGACGGCGACGGCATGACCGGTCTGGAGCTGTACTACGACAGATTCCTTTCCGGAATGAACGGAAGATGGATAAGCAGCAAGGACAGAAGCGGCAATTCGCTGGTCTACGGCACGAACAAGTACTACGGCACGGAAGACGGCTACACCATAGTCACTACACTGGATATGAACGTCCAGAACATAGTTGAGGAAGTTTCCAAAAAATGGCTGAAGCAGAGCGAGTCCGACAGGGTGTCCATCATAGTAATGGACCCGAACACCGGAGACATCCTTGCGGCTACCCAGACTGACGAGTTCGACCCCAACGATCCCAGAGCCCCCAGATCCGGAGACGAGGAGAAGTTCGCCAAGATGACGGACGCGGAGAAGGTGGCCTACTGGAACAAGATGTGGAGATCCTTCCTGTTCTGCGACGTGTACGAACCGGGCTCTACCTTCAAGCTGGTAACGACAGCCATAGCGCTGGATTCCGGAGCCATCACCAAGAACGACAGCTTCTACTGCGGCGCCTACACCAAGGTCGCGGACAGAATAATAAAGTGCTGGTACTATCCCGGCGGACACGGAACGCAGAGCCTGGCCAAGGCCGTGGGTAATTCCTGCAACATGGCTCTGGTGGACATAGCCCAGAGGATGGGAAAGAACACGTTCTACAACGGAATCGAAGCTTTCGGACTTAACAGGAAGACCGGAGTGGACTATCCGGGCGAAGCCGAGAACATGATATACACCAGGGCGCAGGCCAACATAGTGGAGATCTCCACCATGTCCTTCGGACAGGGCATAGCGCTTACTCCGGTAAGCCTTGTTACCGCGGTATCCGCGCTTGCTAACGGCGGATATCTGCTGGAGCCGCACCTGGTAAAGGAGATACGCGACGCGGACGACAAGGTCGTCGAGAGTTTCGGAAGGACGGTAAAGAGCGTTCCCATCACCGCCCAGACCGCGCAGGAGATGCTGGACATAATGGAATACGTCGTATCCGAAGGAGGCGCCGGCAAGGCAAGGATCTCCGGATACCGCATCGGCGGCAAGACCGGTACAGCGAACAAGCCTGTGGCCGGCGGATATTCCAGCGACAGGGACGTGTTCGCGTCCTTCATAGGCGTGGCTCCCATAGACGACCCTAAGATGGTTGTTCTGGTGATCTGCGACACTCCGAAGGTAAAGAACAATCAGGGAAGCAACACCGCGGCTCCCGCGGCCAAAGAGGTCATGGAGGCGGTGCTGAAATACATGAACATCCAGCCGCATTACACGGACGCGGAGCTCAAGAAGCTGAACAGCAAGCTGACCACCGTTCCGGATCTTACCGGAGACGACATGGAAGACGTGATCGGAAGGCTTGCCGGAAAGCATCTCAACTACAACCTGTCGCCCGCGCTGGAGGACCCGAACAGCGTGAAACTGGTAGTAACGGACCAGTATCCGAAGCCCGGCACGGAGGTCTCGAAGGAGTCCACCGTAACGGTATATTACGAGATCTTAACTGAAGAGGAAGAAGAGAATGAGACCCACTAGCGCAAGATTTTTGGCGGATGCCTGCGGCGGAAAGCTTACCGGCGATCCGGAATACCTTGTAAGGGACATAAAGATAGACTCCAGAGAATGCGCTGACGGCGACCTTTTTGTCTGCGTCATCGGCGAGATAAACAACGGTCACAACTACGTGGAGTCCGCGTACAAGCTCGGATGCAGGGCGTTCCTGGTGTCCCAGGACATACCGGAACTTCCCGGCAGCGTGGTGATACGAGTGGACGATACCATGGAAGGCTTCAGACGCATGGCTGAGGCTTACGTGGCGCAGTTCAACGTAAGGAAGCTGGGCGTCACCGGAAGCGTGGGAAAGACCACTACGAAGATGCTTACCGCGGCCGTAGCGTCAGCCAGATACAGGACCGTCTGCAGCAGAAAGAACCTTAACACCCATCTGGGCGTCTGCCTCACGTGCTTCCTGGCCGACGAGACCACCGAGTGCATAGTCTTCGAGATGGGCATGGATCACAAGGGCGAAATAGAAGAGTACGTTACCTGGGTAAAGCCGGAGATAGCGATAATAACCAACATAGGCGTGTCGCACATGGAGCGCCTGGGAAGCCGCGACGCGATAGCGGACGCCAAGCTGGAGATAGTCCTGCCGTTCACGGACGAGTGCACGTTGGTCGTAAATTCCCGTTCCGATTACCTTAAGACCGAGAAAGAGATAAGGGAAAGAGTCCTGAACAAGAGCAATTTCAAGATAGTTCTGGTAGGACAGGACATAGACTATAAAAACTTGAAAAATAAAGGAGAGGACGGAATAGAGTTTTACGTAAACAACGTCAGATTCGAGCTTCCTCTTCTCGGAGAGCATAACGCTCTGGACGCGTGTCTTGCGATAGCCGCGGGGCTTCAGATGGGCATCAGCCTGGAGGAAGCGGCGGCCGCGCTCAGGAACGTGAAAGCCACGGAACGCAGGCTCAAGGCCGTCAAGATCGGCGGCATATATCTGCTTGACGACAGCTACAACGCCAGCCCGGATTCCATGAAGGCCGGCATATCCGCGCTCTGCGGCGTAGACGCGAAAAGGCGCATAGCCGTGCTGGGCGACATGCTGGAGCTCGGCGGCGCGGACGAGAGCGGCCACACGGAAGTAGGACGCTTCGCGGCCGAGAAGGGCGTTGACATGATCATAGCCGTCGGAAACAGAAAAGACTATTATTTCAAAGGCGTCAGGGACGCGGGCACCACGGGCACCAGCACCATAGGACTGGCAGACCTGGATTCCGTAAAGGACATGGTCCTGCAGATCCTTAAAGAAGGAGACGCCGTACTGGTAAAAGGCTCCAATTCCACCGGACTGGGGCAGGTAGCGGAGCTTATAAGAAGCTCGGAGGAAACATGGAAAAGATCCTGATAATGGGACTGGGACGCTCCGGCCTTGCGGCCGCGGAGCTGCTTAAGGGCAAGGCGGAACTGTACGCGTGGGATTCGAAGCCCGCGGAAAAGTTCGCGCAGGATGTGATCGATAAACTGACGGAAGAGGGCGTCGTCCTTTATCTGGGACCGGACGCTCAGGAAAGGCTTACGCAGGAACACCCCGCGGAGGAGAAGTTCTTCGACAGAGTAGTGATAAGCCCGGGAATAACGTTCCGCCATCCTCTGACCGCGCTCGGCAGGGAGCTGATAGGAGAACTGGAGCTTGCCTACGAGAACTGCAGCGGAAGCTTCGTAGCCATAACCGGTACCAACGGAAAGACCACGACCACTACGCTCGTGGGCGAGATGCTGAAGGCCGACGACATACCCAGCATGGTAGCCGGAAACATAGGACTTCCGGTCTCATCGCAGGCCGCGTCAGCCGAAAGAGATACCGTAATGGTAACGGAAATTTCCAGTTTCCAGCTTGAGACCATAAAGAAGTTCCGCGCCCACGTAAGCGCGGTGCTCAACATAACCCCGGACCACCTGGACCGTCACGGAAACATGGAGGAATACGCCCGCGTAAAAGGCCGCGTCTGCGAGAACCAGACCGCAGGCGACTACTTCGTATACAACTACGACGATCCCGGCGCCGCCAAGCTGGCGGAGACCATCGAAAGACCGGTGCCCGTACCGTTCAGCACCAGGGACGAAGGCCTGCAGTTCGGGATGCAGCCCAACGCAGCGTTCGTCAGGGACGGATATCTGTACGTTAAAAAGGACGGCAGGGAGAAGAAGCTCTGCAGGACCACGGACCTTAACATACCCGGAAAACACAACCTGGAGAACGCTCTGGGCGCTGCCGCGATAGCGTATTTCAGCGGAGCTTCGGCTCAGGCGATAAGCAGGACTCTCAAGAGTTTCAAGGGCGTGGAGCACAGGATAGAGTACGTTAGGACGCTGAAGGGCGTCAGGTACGTAAACGACTCCAAGGGCACCAACCCTGACTCCACGATAAAGGCCATAGAGGCCACCGACACCCCGATAATACTCATCGCGGGAGGCTACGAAAAGAACTCCGACTTCACGGAGATGCTGAACATAGGCAAGGACAAGATAAAGTACCTGGTGCTTCTGGGCGTGACGGCTCCCAGGATCAAGGAGACCGCGCTCAAGTGCGGATACAGGGACGACCAGATAGTAAGATGCGATTCCCTGGAGGCGTGCGTAGCGGCGTCCGCGCAGCTGGCGAGCAAGGGCGACACCGTGCTCCTTTCTCCGGCATGCGCGAGCTGGGACATGTTCAAGAGCTACGAGCACAGGGGCGAGGAATTCAAGAAAGTAGTAAAGAGCCTGTAAATACAAGGCTTTTCGGTGATTCGGAAACTGCGGGCGAAAGGAACTGCGTTGGCGGAAGAAGCTAAGAAAAAAAAGAAGATCAGGATAAGGAGCAAGTACGGCGCGGGCGACTTCTACATAGTGGTCACCACGCTGATACTTACCGTGATAGGCATGGTGGCGGTGTTCTCCGCCAGCTATTATACTGCCATAAGCAAGTACGGCGATCCGAACTACTACCTTAAGAACAACGCCATATGGATGGCCATAGGCTGGGTGGTGTTCGTACTGTTCTCGCTGATAGATTATCATGTGTGGAGCAAGTTCGCGCTGCCGGCTATAATTGTCGGTTTCTTCCTGCTTCTGCTGCTGTTTACGCCGTCGTCGCTCAAGATCGCGGTCACGATAAACCAGGCGACGCGCTGGATAAGGATACCTGGCACCGGCTTTACGTTCATGCCGGGCGAGATATTCAAACCGGCTCTGATACTGTTCATAGCGTGGTATTTCGCGTGCAAGCCCTCCAGGGCAAAGACGTTTAAAGGATTCCTGCCGGTCGTGGCCGTTGCAGGCGCGGCGTTCGTTCTGATATTCAAGCAGCCCAACCTCTCCACCGCGGGCATAGTGCTTCTGATAGCGCTGGGAATGCTTGTGGTCGCAGGCATCAGGTTTATCTGGATAGCGGCCGGCGTAGGCCTCGGAGCCGCTGGCTTCGCGGGGCTGATAGTCCTTAAGGGCAGCTACTGGCTTAAGCGTGTAACCAGTTTCTTCGATCCTTTCGCGGATCCTCTGGGTGACGGCTATCAGGTAGTGCAGGGACTGCTGGCCTTCGGTTCCGGCGGAGTTACCGGTGTGGGCCTTGGGCGCAGCATGCAGAAAGCGCTGTATCTTCCGGAAGCCATGAGCGACTTCATACTGCCGATAATCGGCGAAGAGGTCGGTTTCATAGGTGTCATGGTGCTGCTGGCGGTATACATGGTGCTTCTGTGGAGAGGTAGCTTAACATCTGTAAATGCAAGGGATCTGTTCGGCACGCTTATGGCGGCCGGAATAACCATACATCTGGGACTTCAGGTGATACTCAACGTCGCCGTGGTCTCCGCATCCTTCCCGCCCACGGGCGTGGTGCTTCCGCTTATAAGCCTGGGCGGAACGGCTACCGTGCTCTTCATGATGGAGCTGGGAATACTGTTCAACATATCCAAGCAGGTTTCGGAGAAGGAAACGTTATGAAGATAGTCATGAGCTGCGGCGGCACCGGCGGACACATCTATCCCGCCATCGCCATTGCGGACAAGATAAGAGAACATCACCCGGAAGCAGAGATACTGTTCATAGGCACCAAGAAGGGCATGGAAAACAGTCTGGTCCCCGCAGCCGGTTACGAGATAAAAGGCATAGACGCGCGCGGCTTCGACAGAAAGCATCTGGCGGAGAACTTCAAGACTCTGCACACATTCTTTGAAGGCACACGCGAAGTAGGCCGCATACTTAAGGACTTCGCTCCGGACATCGCCGTAGGCACGGGCGGATACGTTACAGGTTCCGTAATAAGCAAGGCTCACGGCCTTGGAATAAAGTGCTTCATACATGAGCAGAATGCCCTTCCGGGACTTGCGAACAGGTTCTTGTCCGGATTCGCGGACAAGGTGTTCACCAGCTTTGCAGGCACCGAAGGCAGGTTCAGGCATCCGGACAGAGTCATAATGACCGGCAACCCCGTAAGGGGCGGCTTCGTTACGCTGGACCGCGCGGAATGCAGGGAAAAGCTGGGCCTTAAGGACGGCCAGACCATGGTGCTGCTCTTCGGAGGCAGTCTGGGCGCGGAAGTCCTTAACAGAGAGGCTCTGGGCCTTGTAAAGAAACTGGGCGGAAACGACATAAGACTGTTCTTCGTAAGCGGCAAAAGGCACTACGAGGAGATAAAAGAAAAGCTTGACGCCATGGATAAGGATCTTGGTTTCCTTACCTTCATGCCTTACGCGGACAACATGCCGGAACTGATGTGCGCTTCGGATCTTGTGGTCAGCAGGGCAGGAGCCATTGCGGTATCCGAGATCGCGGTATGCGGAAAGCCCAGCGTGCTGGTGCCTTCTCCCAACGTTACGGACAACCATCAGTTCTACAACGCCAAGGCAGTCGCCGACGCGGACGCGGCTGTCCTGATAGAAGAAAAAGACCTTCCGGAAGGGGAGGACAAGCTGGCTGAGGCAGTGCTGGCGCTGGCTTCGGATAAAGAAAGACTTTCCGCCATGTCCGCGGCCGCAAAGAAGTTGGCAAGACCGGACGCAGCGGATATAATATACAAGGAGCTGGGGCTGGACGCATAGTCCTGTCCGGCTGCCCGGATACAGATGAGCGAATACGAAGATCCTTCTGCTTACAAAAGCAAGAGCAAGCGGAAAAAGAAGAAGAGAAGAAAAAAGCGTCCTTTCCTTACGCTTTTCATAATAGTGCTGGTCATAGTGGGAGCAGTGCTTCTTTTGAAGTCTTCGCTTTTCAGCGTTACGGACATACGCGTTGAGGGCAATAAGTATTACACACCTTCGCAGGTGATAGAGCTTTCCGGGATCGAGACCGGAAAGAACCTTATATTCGACGTTAAGCCCCGCGCAGCTGTAAAGAACCTGCTGCAGAGCGCGTACATAAAGAACGCCAAGGTGGAAAAAGTGCCCATGGGCACCGTAGTCATAAAGCTGGAGGAGCGCGTGGAGTACGCCGCGATAGAGTCCGGCGGACGCTACGTCATAATAGATACCGAGGGCACCGTCCTGCGCATCGCGGACGAGGAGCCTAAGATCACCGTTCTGGAAGGCATTGCCCTGTCTTCGGCGGAAGAGGGCAGGCCGGTAAAGGCAGAGCAGAGCTACATGCTTACCAGTACGCTCAAGATACTGGAAGAGACCAACAAACTGGATCTTTATTTCAAGAAGATATTCTTTTCGAGCGCCTTTGTTAAGGCTTACATCTACGATCAGTACTACTGCGAGGGGACTCCGGACGGAATACTTACAGCGCTTTCGGCCGTAAAACGCCTGGCGGAGGAGCACTTTAAGCAGGACATAAACAAGGGCGTCATCAAGATCGGCACGGGCGGAGAGCTCTTCTTCGACCCCAGGATCGATTAAGTAAAAACCTGTTTTTCATCCCTAAAATCCGTTGTTAGTAATAATAGTTTGTGCTATTATAATATTAATATGCACAAGTAGGTCAAGGAGGCCATAAATATGCCTATGTTACAATTCGAAACCCCGGCAGATTCCCCCGCTAACATCAAGGTGGTAGGAATAGGCGGAGCCGGCTGCAACGCAGTAAATCGCATGATAGAATCCAACCTTCAGGGCATCAGCTTCATCGCGATCAACACAGATAAACAGAACCTCAACAAGTCCAAGGCAGAGACCAAGGTCCAGATAGGCGAAAAGCTTACAAAGGGTCTGGGTGCCGGCGGAAACCCGGAGATCGGACAGAAATCCGCTGAAGAGAGCCTTGAGAACATCGAGAGCCAGCTGGAAGGCGCGGACATGGTATTCATCACCGCCGGCATGGGCGGAGGCACAGGCACCGGAGCTGCTCCGATAGTCGCCAAGGCCGCAAAGCTTTCCGGAGCCCTTACGGTAGGCGTTGTCACCAAACCGTTCACTTTCGAAGGAACGAAGCGCAGAGAAC
>JAEEGI010029878.1_pt1 | contig 10277 bp, 7 predicted proteins | sample 8958751 | NCBI WGS metagenome assembly JAEEGI01 (sample SAMN16246545, study PRJNA631951) | gut metagenome | biome: gut microbiome; feature: rumen; material: KS-attached | host: Bos | place: Iran: Karaj | collected 2018-10 | reverse complement strand
TAGATCACACTTTCAGGAGACTCCTCAGAATACTCAAACATTTCAATAAGACCATTGGCATTGGGACCCACAGTCTGATTATATTCCTCAATATAAGAAGACAACGATATCGCCCCCACTGTACCTGCCAGCAGGAGCATTACCGTTGTCGTTATAAAGATCATTATTTTGATTCTTGTTCTCTTAAACATTCAATTAGCCCTTTGTTTTATCTGATACCCCAATCCACGTACTGCCTTTATCTCCATATCCGTTCCTATAAACGCCAGTTTTTTTCTGGTAAAAGAGATATAGACCTCCACATTGTTATATTCAGCATCACTTTCAAATCCCCATATCTTAGTAGCAATCTGCTCTCTGGAGACTATCTGTTCCTGATTGGTTATCAGATATTCCATGATCCTCAGCTCTTTTTCACTGAGTCTTACAGTCTGCCCTGTCTTACTACTAGTCAGGCTGCAGCTTTGAACATCAAGAGACAGATCCCCTGCAGAGAGGCTTCCATCTGTAGACTGGACACTCCTTCTGCACAAGGCTCTTATCCTTGCCAGTAGCTCTTTGGTCATAAAAGGCTTAGTCAGATAATCATCAGCCCCACTATCAAGACCGTTTACCTTATCATCCAGCTCACTCATAGCTGTCAGCATCAGTATCGGAGTCTTTATACCATTTGCTCTGGCTTTTTTTGCAACTTCAATCCCGGAGAGTTTTGGCAACATCACATCTAAGACCACTACGTCATACACACCTGTCAGAATCTCTGATAGTGCACTCTCTCCATCACTGACTGCAGTTACATCATAACTCTCCCTGGTTATTATTTCCCTGAGGGCCGACAGCATCGCCTGTTCGTCCTCCACTAGTAACAGTTTCATTCTTTTTCACCTTTTTGGGACCGGTAAGCTTTTTAACAACAAATACAATAATTGCTATTAATGCTCCCCATACTACGAAATGAGGAATATTGGAAATGAACCAGATTATGAATTCTTTAAATCCATTTATTACTGTAGTCAGGCTATCCATAAAGCCATCAGCTATTATCTGGAAGAATCCATCTCTTTCCTCTTGTTCAATTACAGTATATTCCTTAACTTCATCTATGGACAGATTGATTGTTGAATAACTTATCTTATTGTCCATTGTGCGGATCTTGGCTTCATAAGACTGGAGCTCATACTGTACCTCAGTCAGTCTGTCTTCTACAGACATCATATCTTCAATAGTCTCAGCCTTTTCCATAAAATCAAGAAGACGGTCTTCTTCTGTTCTAAGAGCCTTGATACGTGTCTCTATATCAGCATACTGAAGAGTTACATCTTCAGATGAAGAACTACTATATGTAATGTTAGACTGCGATTCTACACTTTCAACAAAATTCTGTAATTTATCATCCGGAACTCTGATTGTAAGTGAAGCTGTATTGGCAACATAATATTTTTCACCATCATTATAGTAATAGCTATAACTGTTTGTATTCATGCTGATGCTGGATTCTTCAATATATCCGCCAAGTTCAGACACTTTTTTCTCAACACTGTCCATCATGGCATCAAGATCATAAGTCTCAGCATCTATATTCATTATAGTAATAAGCTTACGCTGAGTTGAAGTATCTTCAGTCTCAGTTTCTACCGTTGTTTCTTCAGTACCTGTCTCTTCAGTCCCTGTTTCTACTGATTCCTCTCCGCTCACTGGCGCTTCTTGCTCTACTTCAGCAGAAGAATCTGCAGCATCCTTACCTGATGTAGTTGCATCTAAGGCAGTCTCCACAAGATTTCCAGCTGACTTATACACACCTTCACCATAAGACTCAGGACTATAGTTTGCATCAACATCATAAGATTCTTCATAATAATCATTGTCTGAATATGCAGAATCATAGGAACTGTTGCTTGCACTTCTTCCACACCCTGTAAGCATAAGTGTCAGAGCTGTCGTAGCACACAAACCACTCAAAAACTTTCTTTTCATAATTAAACCCTCCTATTGTCTATAACAATATTTTCTATAATTCATATTACAATTCCATTATTGTTATATACATTTCTATTTTAGCAAAATAATTCTGATTATTTACGCAATTTAATATAAATAGTGTATTAAAAATTTAGTTGTTCAAAATAAGTTATGGTTTTTTGAACATTTTGTGAAAGTACTTCTCATCATAAAATCCTTTGGTATAATATCGTAAGAAAAAATGGCAAAGTCGAAGTGATTCGGTGACGCAAAGCTATAGGGTCTCATGTGAGATAGCCAGTTGCTGCTTTTAGACATTGCATTTTTGTAATGTCTTTTTTCATTTAATCATGTTTGCCTTTCATAGTAGAATATAGGAGACAAGATATGTTTAAAGTTTTGATAGTGGATGACGCAAAATATATGCGTGAAGTATTAAAAAATGTCCTTACTCAGGCTGAATTTGAAATCATTGGAGAAGCCGAAGATGGTATCCAGGCTCTGGAAAAATATAAAGAGCTGCATCCGGATATTGTAACAATGGATATTTCCATGCCAAACAAGGACGGCATTGAAGCCTTAAAAGATATAATTGCATATGATCCAAATGCAAACGTTGTTATGTGCAGTGCTGCCGGTCAGCAGAACCTTATTCTTGAATCACTAAAGATCGGCGCCAAAGACTTTATCACTAAACCTTTTCAGCCTACAACTATTATAGATGCCCTTTCAAAAAATGCATTTAACAACATGCGCGTTCAACCCGCATGATAATCCAGCTGCGATCTCGAGATCGCAGTTTTTTTTCGTATTATAAAAAATGAGGCAGTGAACATGCACCGCATATTCACTGCCTCATTTAATTATCTTAAGACATATTCATTATTCTTCTGTCTTAGTCTCTTCAGCTGGAGCTGTAGCAACCTTTACTTCATTTTCTCTCTTTTTGATAAATGCATTATAGCAGATAAGAATACAGAGAGCGCCGACAACAACGTCTGCAAGGATCATAATGATCTTCCATGAAGCCATTCCTGGGTTGTAGTTTTCGTCGTAGTAAGCACGGCTGTTAGCTACAACATAGAGGATGTTCTTTGTAGCTGTTCTCATAGCCTGCTGAGCGCCGTTTGTATCACGGAACTGAACATCGTTAGTCTGTGTAGGATAGTTAACAAGCATAAGGTCTGTACCATTTCTGATAGCCTGATCTGATGACATGTAACCATATACACCAAAGTAGTCAGTCTCTACAAATCCATCAAATCCCCATTCATCACGGAGAACTGTCTGTAAGAGTTCTGAGCATCCACCTGCCCAACGGTTACCAATGTAGTTAAATGAACTCATAACTGCAAGGCATCCGGCATCCTTTACGCACTTCTCGAAAGGCTTCAGATAGATCTCACGGATTGCCTGCTCAGATGACCATGTGCAGAGCATATCGCAGCGGTTACCTTCCTGATCATTAAGGGCAAAGTGCTTCATGTAAGCATATACACCCTGTTCCTGAGCGCCTGCTACTGCATTAGCTGCAATATATCCTGAGATAACACCATCTTCTGAATAGTACTCAAAGTTACGTCCGGCAAAAGCTGTTCTGTGGATATTCATAGCTGGAGCATACCAACCTGATACATCCATTTCATCTGCCATCTTACCAATGCTTGCACCAAAATCGTGTGCAAGATCTTTGTTCCATGTAGCTGCAATAACAACACCTACTGGGAATCCGATTGAACCAACACCTGTAAAGTTGTTGTTGATTGATGCAGGACCGTCACAATCATTTGTACGAACCTTACCAATGCTATCAACAGAGTTAGTCTGGTATCCACCAAGAGATATGATCGCATTCATATCATCAAGTGTAAGCTGATCCATAAATGCATCCCACTGTGGATCATCTTTATCAAGACCTACAAGGTCCTTAAGCATAATGCCATTATCAGCACCTGTTGTAATAGCTTCTGCATTTGGATCTTCATCTGCAGCTGTTGCCTCTGCTGTCAGGTAGTTACTGATATTATAGAATGAAGCCTTAGCTTCTGCGCTCATCTCATAGTTAGATGGAGCTGCTGTAACCTTGTCATAATTAGCAAATCCGTCTGCTCTTGAAAGGTATTCAACATCACCTTCAGCAAATTCAAACTGATTTGTTGCTGTTACTTCATCACTTTCTCTTCCATTTTCACCTGTGTATTCAATAGTAGAACCTACAGTATATGTCTTAGAATCAATGATGTTGTGTGAGTCTGAATTGATAGAGATCACATAGTCGCCTGCTTCAAGTACATATCCTTCAGCACCTTCGCTATCATATGATGCCATATCCTCAACATCAAATGTGATAGTTACTGTCTCTGAAGCTCCTGGCTCAAGAAGAGATGTCTTCTCGAACTGTACAAGGTTTGCAGATGCCTTTTCAATACCACCGTTTGTGTATGGAGGATTGTAATATACTTCTACTACATCCTTACCTGCTACACTACCTGTGTTTGTTACTGTTACGTCAAATGAGATTGTTCCGTCAGACTCTGTGATTTCTCCCATTGTCTGCTCGAATGTTGTGTAAGAAAGTCCATAACCAAATGGATACTGAACAGTCTTATCATAATCAATGAGACCTTCAACTGCTGCTGTCTCATAGAACTTGTAACCTACATAGATGCTTTCTACGTAATTGATAAATGATACGTAAGCTGTTGTTTCTTCACCTGTTGTCCAGCTTGTTGATGTATAAGCCAGATCATCCATATTTGTATAGTTGAAGTCACCAAAGTTGTTCCACCAAGGAGTCTCTTCAAGTTCATAAACATATGTATCGATAAGCTTTGCTGATGGGTTAACTTCACCTGTTATAATTTCACCAAGTGCAGTCATACCAACATGTCCCTGACCTGCTGCCCAGAGAACTGATTTGATCTGTGTATAATCTTCTACAAATCCAAGTTCGAAAGCATTTGCTCCGTTATAAACAAGGATTACATTATCAAAGTTAGCGCATACAAGCTCGATCATCTCTTCTTCACGATTTGAGAGCTGGAGGTAATGATCACCTTCATCCCAGTCATTGCCATCGTTAAGAGTGTCATCATATGTAGCTGCTGTATATGTTGTTCCATCCTGATATGTTCCGTTGATAACTGCAGTCATATCATTTGGAAGATCTGCGCCTTCACCACCTGAACGGCTGATAACGATCATAGCTGTATCAGAAAAAGCCTTGGCATTAGCCATCATCTCATCTGTATAGAGAGATACGTTTGGTTCAGGAAGAGTCCAATCCTGTGCCCACATACCAACTTCAGGTCTGTCAGCCTTATAGTTTGTATAGAATTCTGTAAGTTCTGAGTTTGTTTCAATTCCTGCATCTGCAAGAGACTGCAAAATTGATACTGTATCGTATGCATCGTTAAGAGCACCTGATCCAGCTCCGCCAAGGATAGGATTTGTTGAAGCCCATCCAAAAACATTGAGCTTTGTTCCTGATGCTACTGGAAGAAGATTGTCATCATTCTCAAGAAGAGCAATTCCTTCTTCAGCGATTTCTACGGCAAGATCCTTTGCCTCGTCAGAAGTCTTATCAGAAATAGTACCGCTACCAGATATGAGGTCGAGCATTGTGCTCATAGGGCCTGTACATATCATATTTACACTAATAGCTACACCTACAAGCATAGCAATGAGTGCACAACCTCTAACCCTTCTCTTAAGCGGGTTCTGAAGCTTCATTACCGCAATTGTGATCACGAGCCATACTGCAAGTATGATTCCGATAGCGATCAAATACGGTCTAATGCTCGTCAACACGTTGATGACGTCATCCCAGTTAATAGCTAACATAATTGTTGCCTCCCTTATTTGTTTGTGCAGATTTCTCTGCTATTGGTTAACCGCCTTTTGGCGGATGCGCCCTACTTTATTCTTCTAAAGTCATTAGTTCTTCTTTGCTTCGCCTTCAGGGAAGATGATCTTATTTACAAAGAAGAATATAACCATTGAAATACCACCGTTAAGGACTACTGTTCCAATGTTGTATACAAAATCAGGAACAAAATGTCCTGCAACAGCTACCCACACGCAGTTGATTGAGTTAACAATGCATGTGATGACTACAAATGCAAACAGGTACCACAATCCCTGATATACAATGTTGCCCTTACTTCTAAATACAAAGCTTCTCTGTATTGGGAAGTTGATACATTCACCAATTACCATGGCAACCATATATGCCCAGAAATATCTCATACCGCCACTTGCCTGGTCATAACCGATGATGTTCCACAAGAACTCAATGCCAAACAGGTTTACTGGTATTCCAGGCCATCCATAATCAGTCTCTGGCATAAAAGCAAATGCCTTTGGTAAAAACTGAAGGATGATATACTTAAACACTGTGATCAGATTGCTGACGATCACGAATAATCCGCCTTCTCTGATCCACTTTGCAGCAACAGGATGTTTTTCTGCAAAACTATTCCAAAAATTCACTTTTTCTTACCTCCTTTATTACTCTTTGGTAGCACCAATCTTTTTCTCATATTTCTTATTGGCACTGCTGTTTTTAAAGTAACCACTGATCACTTTTCCCAGACCTCCAAAGAAATGGCCATTTACTATATCTACGATTCCATGCACCATATCCATGCTGACTGCACCGCCTGTCATCTTGGCCATGGCTCTAAATGGCATATTATATATGAACAGAATATTCAGATCAGGCTTACCCTCTTCCTCTGACTTCTTTTTCATACTGGTAAGCTTCTTATAAGCAAATCTTGCAAGTCCGCTCTTAGCGTAATACAGCTGGCAGATAGCATCATTTGGTCCAAGCTGTCCGCTCCACTTGCCATTTGGAATAGAATATCCAAGCAGCTCTTCAAACTCGCTGTCAGGTACTTCCTGAACATTGCCCTTATAGTAGTGTTCCATATGATTGGTATAATATGGATACTGCTCAGTTGTTCCAGCAACATGTAATGTACCGCTTACTCTGATATCCATACTGCTGCTACCGATCTTTATCTCATAATCGCCTTCTTCAACTTCCCATTTATCAGTCTTTACATTCCAATATCTGAAAGTCTTATCATCGAAGTCGATCCTTACTTCTTTGCTCTCACCAGCCGCAAGTCTTACCTTTTTAAAGCCCTTAAGCTCTTTTTCAGGTCTGAATACCTTGGCATTAGGAAGAGATACATACATCTGTACTACTTCTGCGCCATCACGCATGCCTGTATTCTTGACTGTAACTGTTACTCCCTTGTCATCAATCTTGAGATCGGAGTATGCAAAAGAGGTATATGAAAGTCCGAAACCAAATGGATATAAAACTGGTACGTTAGCTTTTTCATAATATCTATATCCGACATAAACGCTCTCTCTATACTCAGAGTTGCGCTCTGCACTTGGATAATATCTATAACAGGATGTATCCTCGAGACGTCTTACCATTGTCTCGTTGAGCTTACCGGATGGATTGACTGCACCAGTAAGGATATCCATAGAAGCTCCGGCTCCTGCCTGTCCATTTAAGTACATGTGAAGGAGTGCTTTAAAATAGTGATGCCATGGCATCTCAATAGCAGATCCTGCACTTATAACACCTACGAGATTAGGATTGGCCTGGCCTAGCTCCTGCAACAGAGCGATCTGATTCTGAGGTATTCTCATATGCTCACGATCAAGACCTTCTGATTCACTTATCTCATTTAATCCAAAGAAATACAGTACTACATCAGCCTTTGCAGCAAGATCTACTGCTTCTTTTTTCATGGCTGCATCTTCTTCACCTGTTCTAAGGTATCCACGGCAGCTTCCTACAACCTGAAGGTCATACTGCTTTATGATATCTACTACCTTTTCAACCTTTGTAGGATTAACCAGTGAAGATCCGGCACCCTGATATCTAGGCTCAAAAGCAAAATCTCCAATGATCGCAACCTTTGTCTTTGGCTTAAGTGGCAGTACATTGTTTTCATTCTTAAGAAGTACTGCACTCTCTGCTGATGCTCTTCTTGCAAGTTTGTGATGAGCATCCACATCAAATTTATCGCTCTTGCCTTCCGCATTCTTGGTAAGAGTGAGCACTGCTTCAAGGAGGCAATCAACTCTCTTATCGATATCTTCCTCAGATATCTTGCCGCTCTTAACAGCCTCGATCAGCTCTCTTGCGGAATCAAGACCTGGATTTGGCATCTCAAGATCAGATCCTGCCTGAACACCAAGAGCATGATCATTAGATGCACCCCAGTCAGTAATTACTATTCCATCGAATCCCCAATCATCTCTGAGGATATCTTTAAGCAAATGCTTATTTTCATTTGCATAAGTACCATTTATCTCGTTATAGCTTGTCATTATTGCCTTGGCATGGCCTTCTTTGACAGCTATCTCAAAACCTGTCAGATATATTTCACGCAGAGTTCTCTCATCTACAACTGCATTCATAGCCATACGACGCATCTCCTGGCTATTTACTGCAAAATGTTTAGGACAAGAATAAACTCCTCTTCCCTGAATACCTCTTGTATAAGATGCTGCCATCTTACCAGCCAGATATGGATCTTCTGAAAAGTATTCAAAGTTACGTCCACATAAAGGACTTCTCTTGATATTCAGACCAGGGCCAAGTAATACGTTAACCCCTTCAGCCATAGCCTCTTCACCAAGAGCATCTCCCAAAGCTTCACCCAATTCTTCATCCCAGCTGTTGGCAATTGTTGCCGCAGTTGGAAAACATGTTGCAGGAAGGGATGCATTAAGACCTAAGTGATCGCCGGCACCTGCCTGCTTTCTGATTCCGTGAGGTCCATCGGAACAAAAAATAGACTCAATACCAAGTCTCTTAAAATCTCTTGTCTGCCATTCACCCTTTCCACTTAAGAAAGCAGCCTTCTCTTCAAGGGTCATCTTACTGATTATTTCCTGATTTTTCATATTCCCTCTTTCTCTCGTGTCCACATTTCTGCTTCTGCTGCGATACATAAAAATTATCTTGTATGCAACTAACTTATCATTGCCAAACAACATGTGCCGTTTTTGTCACAAACTTCACTTTTTTTTTCACAAACTGTAGCTCAAAAAAAATAGTTACAATCTCGCAATCATATATAATCATTATATCGCATATAATATAATCAAAAAAACGGATACTTTCACAAAAAAAATATCCGTTTTTAATACATTTTTACTATGTAGTTTCTTGAATTTTATTGTATTTTAAGACTTTATAAATATTATTTTAATATAGTAGTTTCCTTGATCTTTTTTCCACTATTTTCTCTTCCGCCGATTGATTTCGTCACCATCTTAGCTTCATTTTAGATTAGTAGAATTTTTCCAGTTCAAAATGCCTGTCATTTCTCAGTGCACTTTCAATCCCCCAAGGCTCCGGCATCTCCTCAATCTGGAGCGGCTCACCGGCTTTCACTACAATCTGATATTCATCTTCATATACGATCTCGCCGGGAGTATTGGTATATACCACATAATAAGGGTGATCATATTTTTCAAGCAGCCACATGGCAGGTTTTATAAGCTTTAGCATCATTTCAGAATTTTCAGTTTTGAAAAAGCACACAACATTCTCTCTTCGCTGGCACTGGGGCGGCCATGGCAATATATCTGCAAACCATGCATCGACTTCCCTGAAAAGATCCTCATCTTCCTGCTCCATTACTTTTTTCTGGATCATTCCCCAACACATACTAAATATTCCCTTGGCATACAAGGTATTTTCTGCCAGTTCTCTGCCTTGTATCCTTACGTATTTAAAATCTTTTATATCCATACTGTACGTTACCTGCTGCTATTTGAATTTAACGGAATTATTATCTTCAGATCAAACCAATTCTTATTGAGCTCATACTCAACATTACCCTTATATTTTTCTACAGAATACTTGATACTCTTTATTCCATAGCCATGATTTCGCCTGTCATTTTTAGTTGTGATCAGATTGCCGTCCTTGATATTCAGCTCCTGCTCACAGTAATTGCTGACCTCGATAAGCACAAAATTCTTTTGCGAGGTCACAGTCAGATGGATAAGCCTTTTTTCCGGATCCTCAATAAGAGAAACGCTCTCAATGGCATTATCCAAGGCATTACCAAATATAGTACATATATCTGTGACATGCATGAAATCGATCAGCTGACCCTCTGCAACACAGGTCATCTTGATATTATGAGGTCTGCAGCTCAGCATCTTACCGGAAATGATAGTGTCAAGAACATGGTTTCCTGTCTGCATCTCAGGTTTATAGGACTCAAGCTCCTGCTCCATTGCATTTATCCACTTCTGGCGTTCAACATCGT
>JAEEGI010029877.1_pt1 | contig 10277 bp, 5 predicted proteins | sample 8958751 | NCBI WGS metagenome assembly JAEEGI01 (sample SAMN16246545, study PRJNA631951) | gut metagenome | biome: gut microbiome; feature: rumen; material: KS-attached | host: Bos | place: Iran: Karaj | collected 2018-10 | reverse complement strand
TATGTCTCCGACACCAAGTGCAAATACTTCCAGAAACTGGACACCCCCAGCGACGAGAGAGTCCACGAAGTATGCTGGAACGGCGACAGCAAGACAATCTACTTTACCCGCACCCATAAGGGCTATGTGGGCCTCTACTGCATACCCGCCGACAATACCGGCTCCGAAAAGATAGTTTACATCCCCGAGCGCAACGTCAAGAGTCTCACTCTCTCCCACAAGGGCGACAAGATCGCTTTCGTGGACGGACAGCGCAACCTTATGCTCTGCAACACCGCCGACAACGGCATCGAGAAGATCGCCGACGCCGAGTTCTGGTCGTTCTGGAACTATTCGCTGGCATTCTCCTTCGACGACAGTATGCTGGCATTCGAGGCTATGAGCCGCTTCGAGCCCGATATCTTCATCTGCGACCTGAAGGCCGGAAAGGTTACCAACCTCACAAATTCCGCCTCCACCGAGACCGAGATGGCATTCTCGCCCGACGGAAAGAACCTCTTCCTCTCCGCAGTCACCACCACCTCGAGCTTCCCCCGCGGCTTCAACAACTCGCTCTACAAACTGCCGCTCCAGAAATACGACTCCAAATTCAAATCCGAGAATTACGACAACCTCTTCAGCAAGGAGAAGACAAAGAAAGACTCCTCCGTGGTGATCGATTTCGACAATGTCTTCGACAGGATGCAGAGAGTGGAGCGCCGCGGCACCCAGAACGGACTCTTCGTCTTCGACGCCAAGGGAAAGACCCTGCTCCTGTACAACAGCAGCGGCGACGGCGGTCGCGAAGTCAGGGCCCTCGACCTCAACGACCCCGAGGCAAGGCCCAAGCCCGTCAAGGGACTGATGCCCGGCGCCTTCTTCGCATCCAAGACCGACCTCTACCACATCTCCAACGGAACGATCAGCAAAGTTGAACCCAACTCCCTGAACGCCACTCCGATAGAGGTTTCGGTAAACGTCGACAAGGTGCTTTCCGACGAATTCAGCCAGATGTTCTACGAAGTCTGGGCGGTACTCGACCAGAACTTCTACGACGTGAACCTGCACGGCGCCGACTGGAAGGCGGTCCGCGAGCACTACTCCTCGCTCCTGCCCTATGTCAAGAGCCGCGACCAGCTGCGCACCCTGCTTGCCGATATGCTCGGAGAGCTCAACTCCTCGCATCTGGGATTCAACTCGATGGGAGCCGAAGAGAAGAGGGAGACCACTACCCGCTCCATCATCACCGGCATCCAGTTCGACAAGGAATCGCCCTACAAGGTAAGCGGCATCATCCCCTGGTCGCCCGCCGACAAGGTGGAAGTGGATGTCAAAAAGGGTGACGTCCTGGTGGCCGTAAACGGCGTCAAGGTCGATCCCAAGGAGAACCGCGAGAAGTATTTCTCCTCCCCCGTTGCCAAGGACGAGGTGCGCCTCACCTTCAAGCGCGACGGCAAGGAGAAGGACGTCAAGGTCCACACCACTTCATTCAACGAGATAAAGAGCCTGATGTACCGCCAGTGGGAGGATGAATGCAAGGCCAAGGTCGAAAAGGACGGCAAGGGCCGCATCGCATATCTCCATATGAGGGCGATGGGCGGCGGCGACCTCGACGACTTCTACAAGCAGATGCACACCTACGCGGTGAACAGGGACGCACTCATCCTCGACCTGCGTTACAACAACGGAGGAAACGTCCACAAGGAGGTGATCGACTTCCTGCGCCAGCAGCAGCACTTCCGCTGGAGCTACCGCGACTTCCCCACCACCCCGCACCCCAACGTGACTCCCGCCGACAAGCCCATAGTGGTGCTGGTCAACGAGCACAGCCTCAGCGATGCGGAGGTAACCTCCAACGGTATCAAGTCCCTGGGCATTGCCAAACTTGTCGGTACCGAGACCTACCGCTGGATCATCTTCACCTCCAGCGTGGGACTGGTAGACGGCTCTTCGTGCCGTATGCCGGCCTGGGGCTGCTACAACAACGAAGGCCTCGACCTGGAGAACATCGGCGTTAAGCCCGACATCTATGTCAAGACCACATTCAAGGACCGCATCAGCCACGAAGACCCTCAGCTCGACGCTGCAATCAAGGAGGTCCTCAGCCAGCTGAAGTCCAAATAAACGTTTATAAACATTTCAAAACGATTCCGATGAGAACACGCAATACTTATGCTGCCGCGCTGCTCGCCGCGCTTACCATCTTTTCCGTCTCCCTGCAGGCACAGAGGCCGCAAAGGCCCGTGAGCGAGGAGCGTGCCTACCTCAACTCGATGTTCGCCAACATCAAGGGACAGAAGATTTTCGAAACCGTCAAATACCTCTCCGACTCCACCCTCTTCCAGGGCCGCCTTTCCGGCTCGCAGGGCATGTGGCGCGCCGTGGAGTGGGTCAACGACAGGTACGCCGAATACGGCCTGGAGACCTTCGAGGGGCTCAACGGCTACCTTCAGGACTATCCCACCGTCTGCGACGAGGTGGTCGGAAAATGCTACGTCAAGGTTGACGGCAAGAAGGCCGCCTGGGCTACCGACTGGTATTCGGGAGGCACCTCTGCCAACGGAACCATCGACGCCGAAGTGGTCTTCGCCGGCTACGGAGTGACGGCTCCCGACCTCGGATACGACGACTACGAAGGGCTCGACGTACGCGGCAAGATCGTCCTCATCGAGGGCGAGACCCCCAACACCAGCCGCAACGACGACACCCTCAGGATGTGGTATCCCTACACCCTTCACCAGCACAAGGTGGAGAATGCCGTAAAGCACGGCGCCATCGGAATGCTCTACAGGTGGGTTCCGGGCCCCAACAACGGCTATGACCCCTCCTTCGTCTATGCATACGTCAACTACTCCCTGGCCGACAAGTTCTTCGAGGGCAAGGATAAGAATATGAGGGAGACCCTCCGCCAGATCCGCACCGAGAAGAAGCCCGCGTCATTCGCCACCGGCCACAAGGCCAAGATCAAGATGACCATGCGCCACGACGCCAACGCCAAGGGCCACAATATAATAGGATACGTCAAGGGCAGCGACCCGGTGCTCTGCAACGAGTATGTGGTGCTCTCCGCCCATCTGGACCATCTGGGAATGGTGCCTCACCATATCGCCGGAGCCAACGACAACAACTCCTCCACCGCCTGCCTGCTGGCGGTTGCTGAGGCGCTCTCCAAGAGCACCGTGAAGCCCAAGCGAAGCGTCATCTTCCTCTCGCTCGACGGCGAGGAGGCGGGTCTTACCGGCAGCCTCTACTACTGCGGCCATCCCGTAGTGCCTGTGGAGAAGGTGAAGTATATCCTCAACCTTGAGCAGATCGGCATCGGCGACGGATTCTCCACAGGCACCAAGTACGACACCAGGGAGATTGCAAAGTACCTTCTGGATGCCAACGAGAAGTACATCCACAGGCCCGTCTTCGACTCTCCCAAGAAGTTCGTGACCAGGCCCCGTACCGACGGAGTCGTCTTTATGAAGTACGGTTATCCCACGGTGGACATCTTCGGATTCGGAGGTGAGAGCTATTATCACGAACCGAGGGATACCTGGGAAATCCAGGACCCCTCGGTTCTTGAAGATGCGGCCCAGCTTCTTTACTGGAGCCTCATAAACGCGGCGAACGCCCTTTAGGCTGCTATTTTCCGCCGACTACGATCATATTGGCCCACCAGATACCTGCGGAGCGCAGGAGGTCGTCGGCCAGATAGTAACGGTCCATTCCCTTGGGAGTGCCGTCGGTATAATTACGGCCCATCGTGTAAGGGTCATAAACCTCACAGTAGAGAGTCGTAGTTGTTTCTACGTAGCCCTTGACCACCAGGAAGTGGCCCCATCCGGTGCCGTTTGTCCTGTAGAATTTGTTTATCTTCTTGCCGGACTCGTCTCCGTAGGTGATGTAGTACATATCCAGGCAGAGAATCACGACATTTCCTTTCTTGATCTCATTGATGAGAGTTGAGGTGCTGCCGAATGATTTCTGCGAGCTCTTTATGCCATGGGCGCGGAAAAACGCATTGATGTCATTGGTGTACCACCAGTCTCCGTTATTGTAGTACTCCTTGCGCGCCTGTTCAGTGGTACCCCGGAATGAGCCGTTGAACCAGTTGGCTGCCATCGTGGTCGATGCGGGACCGCAGTTGACTCCCGAGCAAGTACCGGTATTGCCCTGGTCGACATACCAATAATAGGGGCGGTCGTTGCTTTGCGTAGACACAAGTGTACCGTCCAGGCCCCACTCTGCGAAGTAATCCTTCTTTTCTTTTGCATCCTGGCTTATCTGGATGCTTTTGGATACACCTTCGCTGTCTGTGATGGTAACCAATGCTGTTCTGCCCGCTCCGGTCTCATTCTTTGCAAGGGCGAAATGAACGAAACCCGACTCTGAACCCGAGAAGGAAGTAACGCTCACCCAATCCTTTACGCCATCAGGGACGGTAACGGAATACTTGGCGTTGCCTTCCACCGTAACATACACGGCAACTTCACCGGCGGGTGAAAAACGGTTGAAAGCGGTCTGGTCCACCTTGATTCCGGGAGCCGAAGGTGACGGTTCCTCGGTTTTGCCGCCGATATCATAGGGGCTGGGTTTGGGTTCCGGCTCCTTTTCGCAGGCTGCAAATGCAAACACCGCTATCAGTAAAAATGGAAGGATTCTTTTCATAACACAAAAAGATTAAAAAAGGGGCCGCACGGGACGGCGGCCCCATAATAATTACAGCTGATTATTCCCTTGCGTAGCCGGGGTTCTGCTGCATATCAGGATTGATCTCGAACTGGCCTACAGGGATAGGCAGGATGCACTTCTCGTAATCCCAGTCGATATCGGTAGGAACACCCAGCAGGTGAACGCCGCCGACCCTCTTGATAACCTTGTGGTTGCGGAGAGCGTCGCAGTACCTGTGTCCCTCGCCGACAAGCTCCAGACGGCGCTCCTTGAGCACCCTGTCGAGTGTATAGTCGGCTGCGGCCACGGTCTTCGCCGGGTTCGCCCTGTTGACGATAGCGTTGAGGTACTCGAGACCCTTGTTCTTGTCACCGCCGCCCTTGACTGCAGCCTCTGCTGCGATAAGGTAAACCTCGGAGACACGGATGACGGGATAGTTGTTGTAAACTGCCGCAGTGTTGTGCCTGGGGCCGGGATACTTCATCAGCCACCACTGCTGGCCGCGCTCATTGGAGACAAGGCCCCAGCGGACATCATTAGGATCCTCCCTGAGGAGGTTGATGAAGTCGAGGGTGACTATCATATCGGCATAGCCCCACCAGTGGTAGAGATATGAGAGAGCGTCCCAGCTGGGGTTGTCGCTCTGGGAGTGTGCGATCTCGAAGAGGGACTCGGCGCGGAAGCGGTTGTTGAGCGCGAACTGGGCGATATAACCATCGTGGGAGGCAAGTTGATAAGGGGAGTTCTTGAGTTCCTCGATCAGCGCGCTTGCGGTGTCGAAAGCCTCTTTGTTCTTCTCGCAATACAGATATACCCTTGCCAGGAGGGCGCGTGCGGCATACTGGTTGATGCCACCGTCATTCTTCGCCGTGGAGAGCAGGGGAATAGCCTTGGTCAACTGGCCGATGATGAAGTCGTAGCACTCTGCCACGGTCTTTCTGATCGGCATTTCGTCAACACCCATCACGTGGTCCACGATGGGAGCGCCCCAGCTCTTGCCTCCGTCCTTTGCATAAGGATAACCGAAACACTTGGTCAGGTCGAAGTGAGCGAGTGCGCGAACGGCATAAGCCTGTCCGAGGTAATTGTCCAATTCTGCCTTCTCACCGGTAACCTTGTTGTTCTCGATGGCATCGATGATGTTGCTGGCCTGGCGGATGACATACCACGGGCGGCCCCAGAGAGATCCTGCACGGAGACCGTTGGCCACGTGTGCGAACATATAGCAGTAATAGACGTCGCGGCCGGACTGATAGAGGCTCTGGACATCGTCGCCCTTTACGTCACCGTAATAGAAGATGGCGCCGCTGTAGTAGCCGGCGATTGCCATCAGGTCGTACATACCGTTGACTGCGTAACTCGCGTCCTGGGCGGTAGATATAGCGTTGTCAGAGACTATGGAAGTATGGGGATACTCCACAAGGAAATCCTGGCAGGAAGCCGCTATGAAAACGATCGATATAAGTAAGAATATTTTCTTCATAACTGTGTCCTCCGATATTATAATCCGATTTCAAGACCTACTGAGATGGTCCTCAGCGGCGGAACGTTAAGGAAGTGCACACCCTGGATCTCGGGGTCATAGAGTTTGTACTTGGAGAAGGTCAGCAGGTTGGTGCCGGAGATGTATACCTTGGTGGAATGCATATGAGCTGCATCCATCCACTTCTGGGGCAGGTTGTAGCCCAGGATCAGGCTCTTGAGACGGATATGGTCGGTGCTGTGGACACCCCTGGAGGAGTTCCACCAGCCGCCGTACTCCTGTCCATAGACAAAGCGGGGGATGTTGGTCTGGTCACCCGGCTTCTGCCAACGGTCGCGCAGTGCGATACTCTTGTTGTTGGTCGCATTGTAACCGTCATCCTCGGCGCCGTACATCAGGTTGTCATAGGAGTGACCGCCGAGAGTGAAGGTAAAGTTGAACGCGAGGCTCAGGCCCTTGTATCCGATGGTGTTGCCGAACGAACCGGTCAGCCAGGGGAAGATATCGCATACGATGATACGGGAAGCGTTGTTCGGGTCGGCAACGCGGTTCTTGGAATATGTACCGTCCTCCTGGAGGATATTGTCGTAGTACTCGGGAAGACCGTTTTCGGGATTGACGCCCGCATACTCCCTCAGGAAGATTGAACCGTAGGACTCTCCGATACGCCTGATATAACGGCCGTCGTTGATTTCATCGACACCGTTGAGGGCGAGGATCTTGTTCTTGTTGTGGGAGAGGTTCAGGGTGGTGGTCCAGTAGAAGTTCTTCCTGTCGATATTCCTGGAGGTGAGCTCGAGCTCGCATCCCTTGTTCTCCATCTCGCCGATGTTGCCGGTGATCGAACCGAAACCGGAAATCTCGTTCACCTGCTTGCTCATAAGCAGACCGGTGGTATGCCTGCGATATACGTCGAATGCAATGCTGACTCTCTTGAAGAGACCCAGGTCGAGACCGAGGTTGAGGGCGTAGTTGCGCTCCCAGGAAAGCTCGGGGTTGGCGATGGAACTCTCGGTGAGGGTCGGCTTGTTGTTGTATGCGCCGGCAGTGGTATAGAGACCGTAGAAGCCGTAGAGACCGCTGGGGAGGTTACCGTTCACACCATAGGATGCCCTCAGCTTGAGGTCTGAGATGACATTCTTGATGCCGTCCATAAAGCTCTCGTTGATGATTCTCCAGGATCCGGAGACTGCCCAGAAGTTGTCCCACTTGTGGCCGGGAGCAAGTCTCGAGGAACCGTCGCGGCGGAAGCTGAGGCCGAGGAGATAGGTGGAAGCGTAGTCGTAGTTGAGACGGGCGACTACGGACTCCATCGTCTCGAAGGTCTGTGCCTGGTTCGCGCTACGGGGAGTGGAAGCGTTGTTCAGGTCGTGGAAAAGGGTGCTTCCGTACTCTACCGCCCTTGCGTTGACATAATCATAACTCTTCTTGAGAGCCTCGAATGCGACGGCTGCGTCCACATTGTGCTTTCCGAAGGTCTTGATGTAGCTCAGCAGGGTGCTGGAATCCCAGTTGAAGTTCTGGTAGATGGCAGCATAGCAGTTACCGTTGGTGGAACGGCCGTCACCCGATTCGGGAGCCCAGAAACGGAACTCCTTGGTGTAGGCCATATCCACGTTGAAGGTGGTCTGCAGCTTGAGGCCGGGGATGAAGGTGTATCCCACGTGTGCGGATGAGAAGGAACGCGCAGCCTGGGTGGAGAAGTCGTTCACCTCGTTCTCCTCGATAGGGTTGTAGTTGCCGTTGTTGGAGAATGCGTGGTTGTAGGTTCCGTCAGGCAGGTAGATGGGATCCGAAGGGGTGAGGGCATACTTGATACCCCAGAGAGGGCTGGCATAGTAGCTGTCCTCCGGAGTTGCCTTGTTCTGGGTCAGGGAGAGGAGGATGTTAATTCCGAAGTCGAGCTTGTTGTGAACGTTTTCCAGACCGAAACGGCCGCTGTAGCGCTTCAGGTAGGAGTCGAACGACATACCGTCCTGCTTGGTGTAGTTCAGGCTTCCGGTGAAGCGGGTGTTGTCGTTTCCGCCCATCGCCGAGAAGTCGTAGTTCTGCTGGTATCCCTTGTGGAACATTGCGCCCTCCCAGTCGGCGAAACCGCCTTCGGGAACCTTGGCGACGTTGTCGATCTGGCCGTCGGCCCAAGCCTGTGCGTCTGCCTGGGAAAGGCCCTTGTCCATCTGATAGTTGACATAACCTTCATATATAAGTTCGCGGCGCTCCTGTCCGCCCATCATGGGACGGTACTGCATGGCGAAGTCGGAGACACCGCCTGAAGCCTTGAAGTTATATACGGTCTTGCCCTTCTGTGCGGACTTGGTCTTGATGAGGATGACACCGTTCGCACCGCGCGCACCGTAAAGGGAAGCGGAAGCCGCATCCTTCAGCACCGTGATGCTCTCGATGTCGGCCGGGTTGATGGTGGCGAGAATGTCGAGACCGCCGGCGTTGTTGGAGTCGGAACTGAGGTTGCCCGAGCTTACGGGAATTCCGTCAATTACATACAGAGGAGCTGTCGATGCATTGATGGAACCGCGTCCGCGGACGAGCATCGAGGTACCCGAACCGGGCTGGCCGGAGGTGGTGAAGATCTGCACACCGGTGGTGTTACCTTCCATCAGCTGAGTCATCGAAACGACCGGAAGGTCTTTGATCTTTTCGGTGTTGACCACCGATGCGGAACCGGTATAGGTCGATTTCTTGAAGGTACCGTAACCGGTGACCACAACTTCGTCGAGGACGTCGATGTTGGGTTCCATCGTTACGTTGAGCCAGGTTCTGCCGCTGACAGGAACGTCCAGGTCCTTCATTCCGAGGAAGAGGAACTGCAGCACGTCCTGAGGGCCGGCTTTTACCGTAAAGGCTCCGTTGACTGCGGTAACGGCGTTGGCATTCTTGCCTTTTACGATGATTGCCACGCCGGCGAGAGGATCGCCGGTATTGTCAACCACCACACCGGATACCGTGCCAGGAGCTGGATTGGCGTTCTGCGCCCAAGACGCAGTCGCAACCGACAACAATCCGATAAGGAGTGTCAATACGATGAGTTTTGATTTCATAGGCTGTTATTAAATGGTGTTAGAAAATTGCTCAAGAGAATATTGCCCGGAACTAGAAATCCAGGGCGACCGAGCTTGTGATGAAGATGCTAACAGTCATAGCGGAAATGGTTTTGCGCATTGTAAAGATATAATAAAATCCATTAATAAAAAAATAATTATATTTACGGAGAATATCGGACGGCGCAGAGCCTCCGTAAACCGCAAACATTTAAACAATTACCAATATGTCAAAATTCATCAAAGCAGCGCTTGCGCTCCTCGTTTTCCTCTTTGCGGATATATACGTATCCGAAGCCTGCACCAGCGTCATCATCTCCGGTAAAGTGACCGAAGACGGACGTCCCATTATGTGGAAGAACCGCGATTCCGGCGGCGGGCAGAATATGATGATGTTCATCAAGGGCAAGAAGTACGACTTCGTGGGAGTCGTCGCTCCCGGCGTCACCAAACCCCAGAGCGTTTGGGGCGGAGTCAATTCCGCAGGCCTCTGCATCATGAACACCATGTCGTACAACGTGAACGTCCGCTCAGCAGAGGGCAGGACCAGTTCCGGCAACGGAAACATCCAGTACGACGCACTCTCCAACTGCAAGGATATGGCGGAGTTCGAGGCTTTCCTCAAGGCTCTCAAGCAGCCTACCGGCCTCAGCACCAATCTCGGCGTGATCGACGCGAAGGGCAACTGCGCATATTTCGAGTGCCACAACTACGGCTACACCAAGTATGACGTAAACGACCCCGCAGTGGCTCCAGAAGGCTTCATCGCCCGCAGCAACTTCTCCATCTCCACCCACCCCGCATCCGAAGGCAAAGGCCAGATCCGCTTTATGGAGGCTGAGCGCCAGGTCCGCAGGGCACTGGCCGACAAGACCGTCAACGTGGACTTCATCCTCAACAACCTCGCGCGTTCCTATTCCAACCCTCTCCTTGGAATCGACCTCAAGAGCGGCAACTTCAACAAGCCCAAGACCCAGGGCTGGTATGCGGACGAGGACTTCATCTCCCGTTACTCCTCCCTCAGCAGTATGGTTTTCCAGGGCGTGAAGGGCAATGAGAAGCCCGAGCTCACCACTATGTGGACCCTCATCGGCTACCCC
>JAEEGI010029876.1_pt1 | contig 10277 bp, 8 predicted proteins | sample 8958751 | NCBI WGS metagenome assembly JAEEGI01 (sample SAMN16246545, study PRJNA631951) | gut metagenome | biome: gut microbiome; feature: rumen; material: KS-attached | host: Bos | place: Iran: Karaj | collected 2018-10 | reverse complement strand
GATTATGAAAGTGAAGATGGTACTTTATTTGCAACGATAAATCCTGACTATCCATTTCATTTCTTCGATATATGTAGGAATGCTGGCATTCAAAGAATAACAGAATTACCAAGTCGAGAAGACGAAGGACCAAGATATCTTTTGGGACCAGGTCCAGATGAAATAACTCTAGCTGAACTAATCAATACTCAATATGATAGATATATGGGTAAAGATAGCACGCAAGGTAGAGGAAGATAAAAATAAAAAAACTTTCAAATGAAAGTTTTTTTTATTTTAAATGGAGGGGCCAACCAGATTTGAACTGGTGCTCAAGGTTTTGCAGACCCATGCCTTACCACTTGGCTATAGCCCCGAGTACGTATTTAATTATAACAATATTTATTAACTATTTCAAGTATAATTATGTGTAAAGTGACTTTTAATTATATATACATATTAAAACATACTTGTTATAATTAAAATAGATTATATATAAAGTATATGAATATGAGGTGATAATATGATAAAAATAAAAAAACTAATATTTATTAGTTTTACTATATTATTATCTTTATTTTGGATAAATGTTAATGCTGAAGAATTAACTGGCACAACAACAGGTGCAGTTCACGTTCGTAAAGGACCTGGTACAAACTTTGATTCAGTTGTTACTCTTTCCAAGGGAAAAGCCGTTACCTTAGTTAGTAGTACTTTAGTCCCTGATCAAAAAGGCTGTGCTGCTGGTTGGTATCAAATTAATTATAACGGTTCTACTGAAAGATATATTTGTAGTACATATGTTAATTTATCAAATTCTTCAGTATCTTACTTTACGCAAGAAAGTTGGGCTGCTCGCACTAATAGCAACTCCGTAACTGTTCGTAAAGGAGCTGGAACTAGTTATGCTTCACAAGGATCATTAATATTCGGAACTGAAGTTAAAATATTAAGTGAAGGTAAAAGTGGCAGTGGTTGTAGTGATAAATGGTTTAAAGTATCATATCACAATAATAAAACCGGTTATATCTGCTCTACTTTTATTTACAAATATCAAAATATAACTGCAACAGATGAAGCATATAGTCAAGTTTTAACAGAAGCTGGCTTCCCTGAAAGTTATCATCCATTCCTAACTCACTTACATAATAAATATCCTAATTGGAATTTTAGAGCAGTTAATACTAATATTGCATTTAAATCTGCAGTATCTGGCGAAGAAGGAAAAAATTATACTCAATCAACTATTTCAACTTATCGTACTTCTTCTACTCCAGTTGAAGGAAAGACATGGTTTAGAGCAACTACAGGTCTTATCGCTTATTATTTAGATCCCAGAAACTTCTTAACTGAAAAAACAATCTTTATGTTTGAAAACTTAAGTTATGATAGTGAAACCCAAACTAGTGATGTTGTTAGTTCAATATTTGGTAGTGGTACATTATCTGGAGAAGTTTATACTAATGCCTTTATGAGTGCAGCCAGTGCTTATAATATTAGTCCCGTGCACTTAGCAAGTAGGGTTAAACAAGAAGTCGGAGTTAACGGTAATAAAGCAACTAGTGGTGGAGAATTCACTTGGAATGAAAAAACTTATTCAGGATACTATAACTTCTATAACATAGGAGCCTATGGATCAGATCCACTTACCCGTGGACTTGCCTATGCTGCAGGGCTACTTGGTAATACATCATACGGAGTTCCTTGGAATACCATTGAAAAATCTATTGGTGGTGGGGCTAAATTTATAGCAAATGGTTATATATCTAAAGGTCAATATACATTATATTTTCAAAAATTTAATGTATCCCCTACTTCAAGCTATTCACATTATACTCATCAGTACATGACTAATGTTAATGCCCCAACAGCAGAAGCAATATCAACACATTCTTCATATAATAGTGCTCATCAATTAAATACAGCTTACACATTTGCAATTCCAATATATAAAAATATGCCAGAAGACTTTGTAACACTTCCTCCGGTTGGAGATACAAATAACGATTTAACAAATATATCTATTAATGGAATTAACATAAGTGACTTTGATAAAGATGTTTTAGAATATGATTATAGTATTTCTAATCTAACTACTAAAGTTACAATAGGTGCAACTGCAGCAAGTACTAAGAGTACTATTGAGGGTTTAGGAGAATATGATTTAACTGAAGATGTTACAACTATAAATATTATTGTTACTTCAGAAGCCGGATTATCACAAACATATAAAGTTATTATTACTAAAGTAGCACCAGTTACTACTAGTATTACTGAAATATTAAATGTAAATTATAAACTAAATAATAACTATTTAACAAGTATAGAAGCAAACACAAATGTAACTACATTAATTGAAGATATTAAAAAAATAGATGCTACACTAACAATAAGTATAAAAGATGCAAATGATAATGATAAAACAACAGGACTTATTGGAACAGGAGATAAAATTACAATTATCAAAGGCGATGTCAGTGAAACATATATAATCGTAATTAGAGGTGATACTAGTGGCGATGGAAAGATTAATGCCTTAGATTTATTACAAGTTCAAAAACATATTTTAAAATCTACTACTTTAACTCTTCAAAGATTTGAAGCAGCAGATACAAATTACGATGGAAAGATTAATGCTTTAGACTTACTAAGAGTTCAAAAATATATCTTAGGAGATTTAAGATTTAAATAGGAGGATTTATGATAAAGAAGTTATTTATATTTATTACATTACTAGTATTCCCTTTTGTTGCAAATGCAGCATCATCGACTGTTAAAATTACATCTTCAACAACAAAGCCAATTATTGGTAATACATTTAAAGTAACAGTTAAAGTATCATCATCAACAAGTTTAGGAAGTATAAGTTATACTTTAAGTTATGATACTTCAAAATTAAAATGTACAAGTGAAAAAAGTGATGCCTGGGTAGCCAAGAATGGTTCTACCAAATCATATACTAAGACATTTACTTTTAAAGCTATTGCCTCTGGTAGTTCTAAAATAACAGTTAAATCATATGAGGCATATGCTTACTCTAATGAAGCTTACTTAAGCCCTAGCATTTCACCTGTTACTATCTCTCCTACTTCTAAAGCAGCCATTGAAGCCAGTTATAGCACTAACAATTATTTATCTAGTTTAACTATCAGTCCTGGAACATTATCACCAAAATTTGATAAATCTGTTGAAACATACCATGTGACATTAGAACCAAATGTTGAAAAAATAACAATATCTGGCAAGAAAGCAGAATCACATGCTTCAATATCTGGTTTAGGAACATTTAAAGTTAGTGAAGGAGATAACAAATTTAAAATAGTTGTTACATCTCAAAAAGGTACTACAAGAACATATACAGTTATTGCAACAGTAGTTGATAAAAATCCTATTAAGATAACATTAAATGATAAAGAATATACTTTAGTAAAAAAAGATAGTATGTTAAAAGAACTTGATACATTTGAAGATAGTACAGTAACAATTAATGAACAAACTATCCCATCACTACACAGTGAAATAACAGATTTTAATTTAGTAGGATTAAAAGATGAAGAAGGAGATATTTACTTAGCAATATATAATGAAAATAATAATTCTTACACCTTATATGATGAATTAAAGTTTGATACAGTTACCATATTCGCTACTAAGTTTGATAAACCATTTAAAAACTATATCAAGAAAGAAATAACGATAAATGATACTATAGTAGAAGGATATAAATATAAAGATAATTCAGACTTTGTAGTTATTAGAGGAATAAATATCGAAACTGGAGAAACTAATACTTATGTTTATGATCAAAAAGAAAAAACATTACAAAGATATAATGATGAAACAGAAAAAGAAATAGAAGATGAATTAAAAGGAAAAGATTTCTTAATCATGGTATTAGGATTTGGCTTAATACTAGAGTTATTCTTAATAATAGTATTTATTGGTAATAACATATCTAAAGCTAAAAAGAGAAAAAAAGAAAAAGAATTAGAGAAAGAAAAAACAAAAGAATTAAAAAAAGAGAAACATTAATTGTTTCTCTTTTTATATTTACATATATCACTAAGTCTACAAAGATTACATTCTGGTTTTATAGCTTTACATCTATATCTTCCAAATAATACTAATTGATGATGAACCTTAATCCAAGAAGCTTTAGGAAAGAACTTTTTTAATTTTTTTTCTACCTTTATTACATCATCTTTCTCTTTTGCAAGTCCAAGTCTTTTTGATACTCTACTTACATGAGTATCAACTGCTATATTAGGAACATTAAATAAGTTAGCTAAAACAACACTAGTAGTCTTTCTACCTACCATAGGTAAACTTTCCAAATATATTCTATTATTAGGTACTACACCATTATAATTAGTTAACAAGCTCTTACTAATATCAATAATTGCTTTAGACTTTTTAGTATAATTACCAAGTTCTCTAACAATATTTGATATATCATTGAGATTAGCATCTACTAGTTTTTCTAAACTATCATATTTACTAAATAAAACATTAGTTACCTTATTTACTCTTTTATCAGTTGTTTGAGCACTTAGCATAACTGCGATTAATAATTCATAATCCTTGTGATAAATAAGTTCACATTTAGCATCAGGGTATAGACTATTTAAACAATTTAAAATATCATTCATTATCCTCTAACCAGTTATAATCAAATAATTCTATTTCTTCCGAATCATTTTCTTTCTTTTCTATTTTCTTTTTACCCCATGCATAGATTATCTTATCTACATATCTGATGTTAAATACACCATTTAATACAGCTTCTTTAACTGCAGACTTAATAGTTTCTTCTTTAACACCATTATCTAGCCATTTTTTAATAGTTTCATATTCTATAGGACTTAGTACTCTACCAAAGTCTTTTTCAATTAGAGAGTAAATATCACTGCTCTCAGCTTGAGTTTTATCTTGCTCTATTACATTCATTAAAACTTTATTACTAAAGTTATCAATAGATAGATATTCTTCGCTGATACCTTTATCGTTTTTAATAACCTTCTCTTCAATTAACTTTTTTTCTGTTAATGAACTAATTATTTCCATGATACTATCTATGGAAAAAGATAATTCTTGATGAAACAAATCAATATTTAAAGGTGCATCATGTCCAAAAGTTTCTAAGTAACATAAAAATATTAATTCTTCTAAAGATACTTTTAATTCATCTTTAAGACTTAATAAATATGTTGGTAAAATAATATTTTTAGATTTAATTATTTCTAATACTTTTTTACTCTTCATATACTGCTCCTTGATACTTGTTTTTAATATATCCTATTATTTCTTTCTTATCATTAATTAACTTATCACTTAAGATACTTTCTTCTAAATCAGGATAAATATGCTTTAATAAATCTTTATTTTTCATATTTAATTCCTTACATATTTCTTCTGATGTTATATTAATATCTTTAATATTTTTAATAGGCAAAAGTTCATACTTATTTAAATATTCTTGACGATCTAATCCAGTTATCTCGGCAACTATTGAAGTTACATAACTACCATATTTATACATAGTATAACTATTTATCCCTTTATCTATCATATCATAAATATGTTCTTTAATACTCTTTTCACTCTTAGTAACCATATACTTATTATTTATATCAATTGCTATCCACATACCTAAAATATCTTTAGTTAATAATGCTTTATCTAAATTATCTATTTCTAGGTCTTCTTTTAGCCCTAATTCTTTAATTAAACTAATTCCATATCCTTTATACTCACTTGCTAAAATCTTTGTTAATTCATCTTTTTTACGTTCATAAGATAAATTTCTTAATAGTTCTTTATGATTAATAATAGCTTTCTTCAAATCATCATCTATTCTAAAGTTTAAAACAGTTGCAAATCTAACTGCTCTTAGTATTCTTAAAGAATCTTCTTGAACTACTAAATTAGGATCTTTAATTGTTTTAATTAACCCTTTCTTTAAGTCGCTAACTCCATCTAATAAATCAATAATATTTCCTTTTACATCCATACAAATAGTATTAATAGTAAAATCTCTTCTTGATAAATCCTCTTTTAAATCTTTAATGTATTCAACTTCAACAGGTTTACGATTATGTTCATATTTAATTTCTTTTCTAAAAGTTGTTATTTCATAATCGATATTTTGTGATTTTAAATAAATAGATCCATATTCAAATTTAGGAACACTAGCATCATTAAATACTTCTTTTATTTCTTTTGGTGTTGCATCTGTACAAATATCAACATCATAACTCTCTCTTTTTAAAATATAATCTCTTACAAAACCACCAACTATATACGCTTGGTAACCATTTTCTATTAGTTTTCTTAATATTTTTAAACTATTTTCTTTCATATGTTACCTCCCATAAAAATTATAACATATTTAAAGAAAAAAACGATTATAAATCGTTTAATATTTCTTCTAATGCTATTTTTCCATATTCATATGTAAGAGATCCTTGTAAATATGCTATATAAGGTTCTCTTATTGGCCCATCACATGAAAATTCTATTGATGAGCCTTGTGTAAATGCTCCTGATGCCATAATTACTTTTGAATCATATCCTGGCATATCACTAGGATATGGTGTTACAAATGAATCAATTGGACTATATTTTTGTACTCCTTGAATAAATTTAATAAGTTTTTCCTCATCATGAAAAATAATATTTTGAACTATATCTCCTCTATCATCATTATATTTAGGTTCAACTTCAAAGCCTTTTTTCTCACACAAGTAACTTGCAAGAATTGCGGTTTTTAGTGCATTACGAACTACACTAGGTGCTAAAAACAAACCTTGTAATATCTCTTTATTCATATTTAGTGTTGGTCCCACTTCTTTACCAAGTCCAGGTGCTGTTAATCTTTCGGCACATAAACTGATTAAATCACTTCTTCCAACAATATAAGCACCATTAGATGTAATACCACCACCAAGATTTTTAATTAGTGAACCTACGCAAATATCTGCCCCAACTTCAATTGGTTCTCTAGTGCTTACAAATTCACAATAGCAGTTATCAACAAAGATAATTACATCTTTATTTATTTCTCTTATAAACTTAATTACTTTTTCTAGCTTTTCAATTACAATTGTTTTTCTTGTTGAATAACCCTTTGATCTTTGTATTTCAATTACTTTAATACTTTTATCTTCCCTTAAAACTTTTTTTATCTCATCATAATTAAAATCATTATTTACTAAATCAACTTGTCTATAGTTAATACCATAAGACTTTAAAGAACTAGGATTGTCTATTAATCCAATAACCTCATCTAAAGTATCATATGGTTTGCCTGTAATTGATAAAAGTGTATCATTTGGTCTTAATAAGCCAAACAAAGCTACTGTTAAAGCATGTGTTCCTGAAATGAACTGAGTTCTAACTAAAGCATCTTCACTTTTAAAGATTTCACTATATACTTTTTCAATCTTTTCTCTACCTAAATCATCATATCCATAGCCAGTTGTTGAAGTAAACGAACTAGTTGAGACTTCATTATGTCTAAAAGCATCTAATACTTTTTTACTATTCTTTAAACATATATCATCATATTTATCAAATATTTCTTTTAATTCTTCTACCATTTTAATATCCCCCATCTACTCTTATAATAGTATTATTTATATAACTTGCTTCATCACTACTTAAGAAGTAAATAACATTGGCAATTTCCTTAGGGTCTGCAAATCTTTTTAATAATACTTTTTCTTCTTCGCCTTTTCTAAAATCACTTTCTAAAGTTTTATTATGATCTGTGTCTACCCATCCAGGTGCTACACAGTTTACTCTAATTCTTGGTGCAAGTAATTTGGCAAAATTATGTGTAAGGGAAATAATCCCTGCTTTTGACGCATCATAATCAATACTTTCAGGATAATAAGTATCAATACCATTAGTACTTGAAACATTAATAATTGAGCCGTTATTCATCATTTTAATAGCATACTTAGTTACTAAGAATGTTCCCGTTAAATTAACACTAATAACTTTTTCAAATTCTTCTTTTGTTTTTAAAGAAATGTCATTATCTATTGCAATACCTGCATTGTTAACCAAAACATCAAGATTACCATATTTTTCATTAATTATATTAAACATATTTTTTACTTCTTCTTCATTACTAATATCACACTTTACTACTAATACAGAAATATGATAATTGTCTATTAAATACTTTTCTAGTTCTAATGCCTCTTTTTCACTATTATTATAATTAATTATAGCATTATAACCATTCTCTGCAAATTTAATAGCACATTCCTTTCCAATTCCTCTACTAGATCCTGTTATTAAAACTGTTTTCATAGCCCACCTCATTTCAACCAGTGATAGTTTATCATAAGAAAACTAAAAAAACAATGTTTTACAAAATAAAAAGCTGAGATATTCTCAACTTTTTATTCACTCTTACTTCTTGTTCGCGTTTTAAATATATCTACTTTAATTTCTTCTTTTTGTAATCTAGACTGTTCTCTAATGTGCTAAATTCTTCCCTCTATATCAAAATCTGCAAATCTAAAGTATCTTTCGATATTTCCTTCTGTGCATATTTCACTTGCTGTTTTTTCACTGTTGACATCCCAAATAATATCACCTGCAGCTCTGACAGATCCTGCACGTCCTAATTCGGCATCATAAAAGTTATAGCCATCCATAACTGGATCCCCAAGATAATCACTACCAAAATGAGGTTCTGCATTACAAACCCTAATTCCTGTAACAGCTTCAACATAGCCAACAAGTTCTTGTTTACCAAAAAGTGATTGTTTAATAACTGGTTTCACCAAAAAATATTCTAATATTTCACTTTTGTTATATAAATCTTTTGATAATATTGATGCTGATGCCAAATGAAGTTCATCTAAAACTTTAATTCTATCTCCTATCATAAAAATCCCCCTCTTTTTATAAAATTGTCCATATTTTAACATAAATAATGAAAAAAGTCAAATATTGATCACATAATGTTAGATATATATATTAGACTAATCATTAATAAAGTAATTAATATTATAATACCAAACACTTTGAAATGTTTCTTTTTTTCTAAAACAACAGTTGCAATAAACTCTCTAATAAAGGCATTAAGCCAAAAATATGTCTTTGTCTTTGAACCAATTCCTTCAGTTTTAACATTCTCCTCAGTGGCAATTATTCCTGCTCTAAAAACGTGATAATTAGTAGTTGAGAAGATAATATTAGGATTCTTTTTCTTTTTAGTTATTAATTCGTATGAGTACTTAATATTTTCGTTAGTATTAGTTGATTTATCTTCAACGATAATGTTTTTAGGACTTATTCCTTTTTCAACTAAATAGTTTTTAATAGCCTCTCCTTCGGAAATTGCTTCATCTCTTCCTTTACCACCAGATGGTACAAAGATAATATCTTTATTAGTATTTTCTTTTTGAAGGTTTGCAAACTCTATTGCACGATCAACTCTTGATTTTAATAATGGTGTAAGCGTTCCATCTTTTTTTATCATACAACCTAAAATTATAACAAAATCTTTATTAAATTGAGGCATATAACGAGCTGATTTAACGCCTAAAATGATTGTTCCTAGTAATACACATTCTAAGTATGAAACAAAGATATAAATTGTTGATTCAATGAAATTATATATGTAAAGTGCTATACCTCTTTCATTATGAATATCAATTATTGTAATGCCTTGAAAATAATTATACATAACAGTTGGCATAATAGTCACCACTATTATCATTACTCCCAAAATAATTCCTAGCATATTTTTTATACTGAATCCTTCTTTTTTTAAAAGTACTATACTATTTATAACAACAAAGATTGAAACAATAATTGCAATTGGTAACAAGATAAAAGAAATAAAACTTACAGAATTCAAAATACTATTTATCGAATTAATTAACCCCCGATAATTTAATAATTGAAGTATTTGATTAATAAAAGTAAAAATTAAAAATATAATAACACCTAAATAGGCAACATTTTTATATTGATAGATGTTTTTTTTCATGCTTATTCTATACTTTTTAATTAACATACATAAAACACTCGCAATATAAATTAGTAAACTAATTGGAATAACTATATCAGCGCTCGATCTACCTAAATAGTGATTCTGTGTAATAATTCCAAAATTATGAACATAAAACGTTTCTAAATAGTTATTTCTATCATCATTAAAAGTGATATTAGTTTTACCTTTTTCATGTGATTTTAGTGTTATAACTAAAGTATTACCTTCTAGTTCCTTAGAAATTATTTCTAATATGTCTTTATCCTGTTCTAGTTGAATATTC
>JAEEGI010029873.1_pt1 | contig 10277 bp, 10 predicted proteins | sample 8958751 | NCBI WGS metagenome assembly JAEEGI01 (sample SAMN16246545, study PRJNA631951) | gut metagenome | biome: gut microbiome; feature: rumen; material: KS-attached | host: Bos | place: Iran: Karaj | collected 2018-10 | reverse complement strand
AAAGCAGGCATCCTCAAGGCTCAAGAAGCATTGCTCAACCACAGAATCAACGGCGTGAAGGAATTCAACAAGATTCTCACCAAAGAACAGCTAGAAAAGTTCAAGGCATTACAGTTCGACCGCATGAAAAAGCACGACAAAGGCGACCGCGAACATAACCCTGAACACGACGATTAATTCTTGCAAGCAAATTTTATTTTCATGATTCCTTGAATAACAAGCCTCCGGCCAAAAACCGGAGGCTTTCTGATTTGACTATCAATCGGGAACTCATTCATCCATATTTTCTAGCATATTCTCGTCGCGGTTCGCTTCTAGATGATGTTCGGCGGTTTCTGCAATTTTATCGTTGTGGCCACGCAGGGCGGCAAACGGGCTGAAGATTTTCGCCCGGTTGGCAATGGACATTCGCGGATGCTTCATCAAAAGGTTCCAGTCATCCCGCGGGTATGGCAAGTCGATTATGTCTTTGTAGTTATCGAGCATAATGCAGTGGTTAGTGATTAGGAATTGTTGCTCATGTCAATTAGGTAACGAAAACTCGCAATTTTATTCAGCACAGCAGATTCCATTGTGGGTCAAAGCCGTTTTATCCAAATATTTGAAAAAAATAGAATTTTCACTCCCCTTAATCCTCTGCCGGAACGAAACATTTTGTAAAAAAAGGAAATCTATTCTACAACTATAGTAATGCTAAACTCTGCATCATCATAAGAACCTTGACTCCACGCATCAGACATCAAATAAGTCAAACTTCCATCATCATTAGATATGATTTTAAAGAAGCCGGGTTCATTAGATAAATACGGCCCCCACCAAGAACCTCGGTGATAAGACGTCACTCGAAGTAAAGGAACTCCATCAAGAAGTAATACATTTGGAACATTCATCACCGTTGGATCAGTCACATCGTATCCTTGATACGTGCCAAGCGTTTCAAAAGAACCATCAGCCTTAGCAATTTCTATAGTTGTCTCTGCAGCTCCGTTATACCATACCAAATGATACCTAGCCGACTTACGTTTTTCCCAATACGGAACAGTTCTAAAAGCATCTTCAATCGCCGCATTGATTTTCGCATAACTGATTAAACAAGGGTTATAGTAAGACTTTTGCCAAGCATGATGTGTAAAATTATCATTTTTACATTCTCCACCATCAACAGGACCATTAGATTCGCCTGCGGGTATTCCATCAAGAAGCAATCTAGCAGCATTTACAATCCAATCGTTATCATTAATACCAATTAGGGTTATTTGCTGTTGGAACAGCCACATTAAGTGAATAAAAATGCGTTCGAACAGAATCGGGGAAGTAATTAAAAGCATTATATGTGTACATTCCCCCTTGAGAATGACCTAAAACAATAGCTCTCGCTTTGTTTTCCACAGAACCATTCAAAGCGGCCTCAACATCTAATAGAGTCGCATCATTCGGCTGTACTATATATTCACTCCACAGTTCATCTCTACGTTGAATAATTTCCTCTACAATTGGGTTATATTCCGAAATAAAATCATTCACCAATTCAACATACGATGTATAAACTAAAAAACCCAGACCTAATGTAGTTAAGTCCGATTCTGTCATCATATTGTAAATACTTTGAATGAAATCAGTAAATTTATTTAGCGAAGATTTATTAAACATCACTCCCACAGATATTGTATCTTGAGGAAATTGTTGTTGAATATAACCTTTCACATAAAGAAACAAAGAATCAAAATTTTCCCATGCACTTTGCCTAAAGTCATAACCAATTCCATTTATTGCAAAAAAATTAGTCCTAAGATAGTATTCATCAGATTGTGAGCTTTCCTTTTTCAGCACTCCTAAATTAGAGAATTTCTTCACAGTAGCATTTTCTACAACAGATGACGAATCTTGTTCTAAAGAACTTAGCATATTAATTTTATTTCCTTGGATACTAATTTTTTTCGAAATACCATTTTTTTTGTCATCCAAGAAAAAAACACCATTCAAAGAAAGGGCTTTATTTGTAATAACAGTATTACCCGAATACTGGCAGCATCCATTATAAACCACAGATCCCTTTAAATCCATTATTTTACACATTGATTCGGCACACCACGCAAACGAAGCTTCAAAGATCAAGAAAATAAGAATAGTCAAGTAAATCTTCATTATTTCATCCTCTCTTGTGTCAACATTTCATTATAAGTATTCATTCCTTCAGCAACCAAACTAGAATAACGTTTATCCAATTTTACCGCAACAGGTAACATTTTTCCTACAAAGATACGATCTATTTTATCATCAAACATTATCCGTTCCAACGAATTATGCAACTGAGCTTGAAAAATATTCCATTTCAATTCTGTTTTTGCATTTAATTCGTTTATAAGAGATCCTCCTAATGAAGCTAAAACCTCATACGGCAGTAATTCTTCATATGTCATTTGCGGATTTTCATAAAAGGCGTTCCACTGATTCTGTATGGCCCGAGCCAGATAGCGATAAGCAGCCCTTTTTTCAGGACTATCGGGAATTTTGGCATCAATCAAAGAATCCAAGTCATCCCTTACGCCATTTCCATCCCTATCATACCCAAGGATTTTGACTCTCGCAGTATCGATTACAACAGCATCGTCCTGACATTTTCCTGTCATGGAAAGGAACAGTTTTTCAGTATTCTCAAAAGAGGGATTCGAAGAATAAGAATAATCCAGTTGATGCTCCCAAGGGAACCAATACCTATAATGCAAGCCAAACACGATACCGGAAGTATTCGGGAAATAACTATTCGGAGCAATGAAAGCTCCCTGTTTTAGCGAAAAATGGATTTGATACGTAGTGTCTGTTAAGGTATCAACTTTATAATTCAAATCAGGCAAATACCAGTCATGTTCAAAGACAAATTCCTTGTTCGCATGGAATCTGTAACAAAAGGACATTTCCCTTAGCGTATCCGAACCATGATTAAACACCCTTACTCTTATCGCATTGTTATCTAACGAGTAAGGCTGTTCATTTCTGATTTCCGCTGTTAATGGAATGACATTAGCAAACACAGGAGCAAAAAAAGAGCACAATCCCATGACGCAAAGAAAATTATAGCTAAATTTCATTATAACGTTCCCCTTAAACGATTGTTTACTAAATAAAAATTACATAAAACATTTCGAGAATCAATTAAAAAAATATTATTCTAATAAATGTTTGCTTTTTTCAATTGCATTCCCCCATACCCCACCACCTCAGAGCGACCCATTAGGGGAGCGACGATATATATAGTCGCGGCTTCGCCGCCTAACAAAAAAAATCTCTCGTCTGTAGGCTCGAAGAGCCGTTCTTTCGTCTAATCTCATGCCTTGTGTCCTCCGATTTGTTCGTTGCGTTCTCGCGTGGTTGCGCCCTCCTGCATGTCCATGCCTTTGAAAATCGCATTCTTGCCAAAACGTTTCTTGATGGCGATTTGGGCAAGCATCATCTTCTTTTCGCGTTCGACTTTTTTCACGTCCGTAAAGAGATCGTAGCTTTCTTGCGTTGAGCTTACAACGTTATTTGCAGTAAGGTTCAAACGCTTCACAGTCAGCAAAGGATTCATGATGCGGTCCGCCAATTTCATCACCGCCTCGGCAATCGCCGTAGCAGACGACGTATAATTCAAAAGCGGAGCAGTCCCATGTGCAGGCTTAGGAATCGTGCGACCGTAGCCATCGACAACCGTTTCGCCGTGATAAATTCCTTTATCTACATTTTCGCGGTCGTAGCCCACATGGAGCGTGAGGCCATTTGTCACAAGCCCTTTTTCCACAAGGTCGAGCGCAAGCGTATCCACCATTTCACGGATGACGATTTTCGCTTTGGCACATTCGTAGGCACAACTTAAAACTTGCCCTCCGCCGATGCTATGCGACTTGGATTTATACCGCTTGATTTCTGCAATGCCGCACGGTTCGTAGCCCCATGCATGGTCAATCAAAATTTCCGCATTCACGCCGAACATTTTGTACAACGCATCAGGATTCTTGACGCTTGCACGGGCAAGGTCACCCATCGTAAAAATTCCACGTCCGTTATTCAAATAGCAATGAGCCAAACGATCTGCGATGCCACGGCCCAGTTGCCAAAAACTCGTGATTGGCCTATGACCCCAAAGTTCCTTGCGATACGTCATCTCATCAAGTTCAGCGATTCGCACGCCATCCGCATCCGGCTCAACATGCTTCGCCATCACGTCCATCGCAATTTTGCAAAGGTAAAGGTTCGTTCCGATTCCAGCCGTCGCCGTAATGCCAGTCGTTTCGAGTACATCGCGAATCATTTCCTTCGCCAGCTCCCTCGCCGATTTCTTGTACAGCGAAAGGTAATGCGTCAAGTCGATAAAGCATTCGTCAATAGAATAAACATGAATATCTTCTTCACTCACGTATTTTAAATAAACTTCATAAATGCGGGTGGAATACTCCACATATTTCGCCATCTGCGGCGGTGCAATGATAAACTGGATATCTTCACCCGTCCGGCGTTTCACTTCGCGGACTTTCTGGTTGACTTCGAACAAGCGTGCACGTCCAGGGATTCCATACGCTTTAAGGCTAGGCGTCACGGCCAAGCAAATCGTCTTTTCCGTGCGGCTAGCGTCGGCCACCACAAGATTCGTCTTGAGCGGATCAAGCCCACGGAGCACGCACTCCACGGACGCAAAAAACGACTTCAAGTCGATGGCAACATAAGTTCGAGTTTCGCGCGGCAATCTCATAAGGTTAAATATAGCTATGACCGGTAATGCATGAGCAGTGAGAACATAGAATTTAGATGGCGGCATCATCCCGCACTCCGCTGCGGGATCGGTTATTTATAAAACAGACCCCAGAACAAGTCCGGGGTGACAATGTAATAGGATGACTATTTCTAGTCTAGCTTCAATTACCTGTATTTCAGTTCCGGGTGGGCTTCGTAGTACACGTTCTTGTTAGCGTACATCCGTTCGTCAGCAAGTCGCATTGCGCGGCGGATATTGCGTTCGCCATAGCATACGCCTATCGAAAAACGAACATCTTCCGTTTTGCCCGAAAGGAAATGTGCACGAGCAACGCGGTCTTGCAGTTCATCTTCCGTAATTTCAGGCACGACGATCATAAACTCGTCGCCACCCGCACGATAGACCGTCCCGTCATGGAACACTTCTTGCAAAATCAATGCCGCTGAACGAATCATCTTGTCGCCAGCATTATGACCTTGTTCATCATTCACGCGCTTCAAGCCGTTCAAGTCAATAAACAGCACCGCTTGCGGCACCGGAATTTCTCCAGCAACAACGCGGTCCACTTGATTATTCATCACGTTTCTGTTCTTGACACCAGTGAGCGAATCAATCGTGCTCATGATTTCAAGTTCATTCAAAAGCTGGTAGCTTGCAATTTCAGACGCTAGGAAGAACGTCGTAACTTCGAGAGTCTCCTTAATCTTCATCACGTCGGCGACATTGAAATTGAGCGCCCACATATAACCTAGAACTACTCCGCCATGGCGGAGCGGGAACAGCACGATAGTCTTTATCCCGGCTTGTTCGAGCGAGGCCCCCCAAATCGGGTTTTGGTCACGCAGCTTTTCCATATCAGATTCATCTTTTACAATGACGCACGTGCTACCGGCCAGTGTATTCGGCCACGTTTCCGTAATCGGATAGAACCCGTCAATGTAATGCGACATCGGGAACAAGTTCGACCCCTCGCGGAGCGATTCGGCAAAAATGGAACATTTACGTTTCTTCGTATCCGTCAACAAGATGCAGCAGTGTTCGGAACCGCAAAGTTCCCCGATATCTGCAACCACTTCTTGGAACGCTTGTTTGATGTCGCTCGAACCGCGCAACTTGATGCAAGCTTTCAGCACATCGGAAGCGGTCTCCGCAGAAAGGTCCGCCATCGCTGAAGAATCCGCCTTCGGGGCCACGTCGTAGCAGTACAGGCAGTAGCCAATATTTTCGCTATCGGATTCCAGCGGCAAAAGGAACATATTCAGCCACAGCCCCATCATGTAGAGATTGACGTAGGCATGAAGCGGCTTGCCTTCGTGAATGCAATGGTAGCAGTGGTCCTCGAAATTCTGGTTTTTAGGGAAACACATTTCGTATGGACATCCCGGAACAAACGGGTGGTGCGTAATAGCTTCGATATCAGCACAATGCGCCTGGTTACCGGCAACAACGCGGATATTCCCGAATGTTCCGTCCGGAAACAATTCGACAGAAACGACGCAGGCCTTAGCCCTGTGGTGCGACAGAATATTTTCAAAATCCATATTGCGATCCCCGCCAGAATTTTTAGCTAGATATACAAAATATATACCATTTTAACAAAAATGTTTTCGGAGCAATCGCCCAAAAGCACACAAAAAGACGTTTTTGCACTTCGTCGAGAAATTTATGCCGTTTACTTTAAAATGGCACTAACTAAAGTAAACAACAAAAGTAAAATCTCATAAAAAGCCGACCCCGGCACAACGGCCGGGGTGACAGAAAGTAAATAGAGAAGTTTTAATTTATCTTAAATACTATTTTCCTTTGCGAAGGCGGTTGCCTATAGCACGGATCATGTCCTTGACCTGCTTTTCGCTGATAGACGATTCAGAGCCAGACTTTGCAAGCCCAGTTGCACGATTGAAATCCAAGAAAAGTTGAGTGCACTCTTCAGAAGCGGTGATGTGCTGGTCATGGAGTTCGAAATTAAAGAAATCCTTTGTTTCGCCGTTTGCATATTCTTCCTGATATGTCTTAAACGCAAGCTCGCAATCGCTTTTATTGAAGGCATAAAGGAATTCATGTTTCAACGAGCAAGTCCGACCCGCATAAGAAAGCGTATAATCAACGGAAGTTGATGTATGAGACACATAATTCATCTCAAGGCCAGCAACACTAATTGTTTTGCAACCCATATTGACAGAAGACTTTTCAACACCAGCGATTTCCGCCATCGTTTCTTGCATTTCGCCCAAATTCTGGAATAGGCAATCCGTATTGACATAAGCAACGTCATTGTAATACGAGTCTTCAAGAACGATGCCTTCAATAAGAGGATCTTTAAGCGCTGAAGACTTGTAATAATAGCCGCTCGGGAACGTTTCACCGGCAAGAGGCCTGTATTCGTAAGTTACTTTGTTTCCGCTGGCGGTCAAGTCAATCTCTGCGGTATTGTTGTCTCCAGCCCTCAAGAAACCAGGACTGTTATACTTTTCCCAGACAGCTTCATTCGCCCTGTCAGTGCATGTCGCCAAAGTCGTCATAAAGTTACCGTCTTCATAGACGTACTCGCCCATCTGGATAACGATATAGTCTGTCGGAAGCGTTTTCGGAGTGGAATCCGAGCTATCATCAGATGAAGAAATGCAGCCCGTTAGCGCAATGGCAACCGCCGGAAGGATTGTCAAAACTTTTTTCATAAGGTCCTCTTTTTTGGAATTGTCTTTCTTAATGTACAATTTTTTTAAGCATTACACAAGCAAAAAGAAGACAAAATTAAAATTTTGTCTTCAAAAATATCAATTTAATTGAGTTGTAAAAAAGAGAATAAACTCAGCTTACCAGTCGTTGCGCTCTTCGAGCGCAAGACTATCGCCTCGGTCATAGAAAAAATGCAAGCATTTTTTCTGCGACACTCGGCTTACCAGTCTTTGGCGGGGCGGGCTTGGCCGCGAACGGGTTTCCACGGTTTGCGTTCGCCATTCTGCTCGTCAAAGTCTTTCAAGAGCTGGGCCGCTTCTTCGGGAGTGAGTTCGCCAGGAGCCAGTTGCTGCGGTTGTTCTTCTTCGGAGCCATTGCTATCGCTGGAACCGGCTTCGGGCTGCTGAGGCTGCTGTTGTTCTCCACCGCCATTGCTGTCGGAACTTTGAGCATTGCTATCGCTCGACTGACCTTGATTCCCTTGGTTCTGCTGATCTTGATTCTCATCGTTCTGGAAACTGGAAGAACTCTGGTCGCCATTCTGGTTTTGCTGGTCCTGGTTCTGTTGGTCCTTGTTCTGATCCTGATTATTCTTGTCTTGATTCTGGTCCTGATTTTGATCGTTCTGATTCTGGTCGTTGTTGTCTTGATTCTTGTCGTTCTTCTTGTTCTCGTTTTTCTGCTCGTTCTTCGCCTCTTTAATGCGGTCGAGGAGCATCTGCAATTTTTGATCGTTCGGATAATGCTGCAAACCTTCGTTGCAAGTGATTTCCGCCGAAGGCAAACGATTTTCGATGTACTGGAAAGCCGCATCGCCGTAGTAAGCCGCAGCCGATTTCGGAGCTGCAAAAGCCGCAGATGCGAGGAACAATGCTATAGACGAAAGACGAAAGACGAAAGACGAAAGAGATTGCTTCGGCTTCGCCTCGCAATGACAACCCTGTTTACTAACCACTAACCACTGTTTACTAAACATCAGATCACCTCCAAGTCGTTGTCGGTGTTGCTCGCATCAATCTTGGTCTTCGGCTTACGACCGGCCTTGATTTCGATAACATCGTCGAGGCGTTGCACATGGCCGCTCAACTGACCGGCAGTTTCATCTTCGGCAATCAAATTTTCAAGCATGGATTTCGCTTCGGAATACTTGCCGTCTTTGCTCAGCTGCATGGCACGAGCCAAAACTTGCTTCGCCTTGTCAGAAAGCGGCGGCTGCTTCTGGTTGTTGTCCTGATTCTGGTCTTGGTTCTGCTTTTGCTTGTCAAGTTCTTCCTTGAGCTTGCGTTGAACGATTTCCACGTTCTTCTTTGCATTTTCGAAATCGTTGTCCAAGTCAATTGCTTTTTTCAAATAAGCGACGGATTCACGCCAAGCGGCAATGCGTTCGCTTTCTTTGCCTTCAGGCACTTTTTCGCCAACGCGGTAAAACGTATTCGCCAGATTGTACGCAGCCCTAGAGGCAAGCTTCTTATCGGGCATGCGGACAGCACTTTCGAGTTCCTTTTTGGCTTCTTCGTAATTTCCGAGCTTGTACTGGCATGTTCCGATATTGTAGAACAAAAGCGGATTTGCGGGTTCCGCCTCGCGAGCCTTCATGTACTTTTCCAAAGCCCCGGCATAATCGCCATTTGCAAATAGCTTATTGCCGTCGTTGATGGGACGCGCCCAAAGCGATACAGAAAAAATTAACAGAACAGTCCAAAAAAATCGCATTTTCAAGCCTTTTTAGTCATTGGTCATTAATCATTGGTTATTAGCCTTTGGTCTATGACCAATGGATTTTCACTTTCTATTTTCTACGGCTAGAATATACAAAAAGAATGGGCAAAAAAGCAAAGTTTTTAGCGAAGAGGGCACCTACATCACCATTATATATAACACGGCACTGCTCACAATAAATGCCGCGACCGTAATATAGCCGCACACCTTCCACGATATCGAAGCGTCCTTCAAAGTAACGCCCATCGCGACAAACGGAGCAAAACTTAAAAGAATTGGCAAAATATACCTAAAATCATTGCTGCACGCAAACGGATACTTGATCCGCAACGCCATCAATGCGGCAATAAAGGCAGCACCCTGCAACAGCAAAATCCAATGGACAAGGCCGAGTCGCGTTTTCCAAAAACCGCGAATGGCATACACGATAAGCCCAAGCAAAAAGACACTCATCATCGTCGCCCAGAAGCGTCCATTCGCAGTCGGCAGCATACTCCATTCACCGAACATCGAAGATTTAAGCATGAAATTCCAAAAGAAATCTCGGCCCATCGCACCATCCCAGCCACTTGTAAACGGATACTCCAAGAAATTACGCAGGTCAAAATACAGATAATTAAATGCAAAGTTAGGAACCCTCATCGCAGAATTCAGAGCATTCGCATTTGCGACAAGTTCACCTCCTCGTGCTCTATGAACAACAAAAGTAACGAAAACCACAACAAATGCAACCCACGACACAATCTCGGTCTTTGAAGGTTTATGCAACCGTTTATTTGCAAAAAATCCGCTTACTGCAAAAATAAAGGCGAACGCAACAGAAACAACTCCTGTCGATTTTGTCCATAGAGCTAAAGCTGAGGTCAAAACCGAAGCAAGCAAATAATTTCCACGGCCTTCCTTAACATAATTGATTCCAGCCCACATGCATAAGACATGCATCAAGTAAAACAGGGTATCATTTCCGATACGGGGCGTAACCATAATCATCAAAGGCCAGAAAATCCAAAGCGACGACGCTAAAATCAAGGGCCTCCCTTCTAGAATTTTTCTGAGGAACAACACCCCGAAAAACGCAGTTAAAACAGAAAGCAGCAAGCTGAAACTCTGGAGTCCTGTCGTTCCCGACAAGCCGAGAAATTCGCTCAGC
>JAEEGI010029870.1_pt1 | contig 10278 bp, 8 predicted proteins | sample 8958751 | NCBI WGS metagenome assembly JAEEGI01 (sample SAMN16246545, study PRJNA631951) | gut metagenome | biome: gut microbiome; feature: rumen; material: KS-attached | host: Bos | place: Iran: Karaj | collected 2018-10 | reverse complement strand
CGGAGCACATTTATAGCCCTTACAGATATCCCCCAATGATCTACAAATCTGTCCTCCAAACGGATGAGCGTTTCAAGATCTTTATCCATCTCCCATCCTTCAGGATCGCTACCACCATTCTCAATAATCATATCTCTATAGTCAGAAAATGCATGATAGAGACGAAACAGCATATTACGATATCTATAAATTTCGTTATCGTCTTGAAGTTTAATTACAGTCATAACTCTTTACTTAACTATTGCTTTTTTAATTCAGCTATAATATTAAAAATATCAGTTTGCAGCTTTAATCCCTGACTAAAGAGTTCAAACATCTTGGCATTTACCTCGTCGATATCGATAACCTCGCGGGTATCCTCCTGCTCTACATAGCTCGACACGCTGAGGTTGGCATCATTCTCTAAGATATCATCATTCTTCACCAGCTTGGCCAGATACTGCTCGTCCTGACGATTCTTATAGAGCTGCATAATCTTATCCAGATGCTCATCAAGCAGCACATTCTTGTTGCCACTCTTCTGGAACATATTGCTGGCATCGATAAACAGTACTGAAGAATCGGGCTTGGCACTCTTCTTTAATACAATGATACAGGTAGCAATACCCACACCAAAGAACAGGTTAGCCGGCAACTGGATGATAGTATCTACATAGTTGTTTTTGATAAGATACTGACGAATTTTCTTTTCATCGCCACCACGATACAACACACCTGGGAACTCTACGATAGCAGCTGTACCACGCTCACTGAGATGCCAAAGCATGTGCATGGTAAAGGCCAAGTCGGCATTGTTTTTCGGAGCCAACACACCTGCAGGTGCATAACGTTCGTCGTTGATTAAAAGGGCATTATCCTTGCCCTCCCACTTAAGCGAATAAGGCGGATTACTTACAATGGCATCAAACGGGGCATCCTGCATATGCTGGGGCTTTAACAAAGTATCCTCCAGACGGATATCAAAGTTGTCGAAGTTTACATTATGCAGGAACATGTTGATACGACAAAGGTTGTAGGTAGTAGGATTAACCTCCTGACCGTAGTATTTCAGGTTTTCATTCTGCCTACCAATAGTCTTAGCAAATTTGAGCAGCAACGAACCAGAACCACAAGCAGGGTCGTATACCTTATTAATGTGCGGATTATTATACGAAGCCAAACGAGCCAACAACTCACTTACCTGCTGAGGGGTGAAGAACTCACCGCCACTCTTACCTGCCTCGGATGCATACATCTGCATCAAAAACTCGTAAGTATCACCAAAGGTATCGTTGGTGGTAGAGTTGTACCGAGTACCAAGATCCATTTGCGCCACGGTGTTCAGCACTTTTGCCAACAGCTGGTTGCGTTTGATAACCGTAGAGCCCAGGGCAGCACTATCTACCGAGAAATCGCTGAACAAGCCACGAAGATCATCCTCGGATGGTGTTCCGATGGCCGATGCCTCGATGCTACGGAAAATACTGGTAAGCTTTTCGTTCAGGTTCTCATCATTTTCGGCTGTCTTAACCAGATTCTGGAACAACTGTGAAGGCAGAATAAAGTAACCTTTCTCCTCTACCATCTTCTTGCGGATGTTCTCGGCCATCGCGTCGTCGATAGCAGCATAATCGAAATCAGGCTGCCCAGCCTCGGTCATTATCTGATGGATGTAATCGCAGATGTTCTCTGAAATAAAGCGGTAGAAGATGCTACCCAGGACGTAAGCCTTAAACTCCCATCCATCCACGCTACCACGCAGGTCGTTAGCTATCTTCCATATGGTTTTGTGCAGTTCAGCACGTTCTTGTTGGTTTGGCATATATCTAATCTTAGCTTTAAAAATACTGCTTGCAAAGATAACACAATTATTTGTAAGCGCCAAAAGTTAAAACTGAAAAATGCCTAAAATATTTGGAGGACTAAAGAATACCCCCTATCTTTGCATTCAAAAAAAACAAGCATGGGAAATATCAAGATTGTAAAAGGTACATTTGAAACCCAACTGGCACTAGAGCATGCTGGCATAAAAGCGGGGTTCCCATCGCCTGCGGGTGACTATCAACACGAGACGCTTGACTTTAATCGTGACTTTATCCGACATCCCGAGGCTACATTCTATGGCGATGTAGAAGGCGACTCGATGAAGGATGCAGGCATATTTGATGGCGACAGAGTGATTATAGATAAAGCTGTGGAAGCTCACCATGGCAGCATAGTAGTGGCTTTCTGGAATGGAGAGTTTACCATGAAATATCTGGATTTAACCCACAAGAAGGATGGTTATATAGAGCTAAAACCAGCTAATGCTGCCTACCCTACTTTTAAGGTTGAAGCTGGAGATAATTTTGAAGTTTGGGGTGTGGTGATTCATATGATAAGAACCTTTGAGAAACTATAATGTACGGTATCTGCGACTGTGATAATTGCTACGTTTCGTGCGAACGAGTATTCCGACCAGACTTGGTTGGGAAACCCGTAGTAGTGCTATCCAACAACGACGGATGCGTGGTGGCTCGAAGTAATGAGGCAAAGGCATTGGGGATAAAAGAAGGCACACCATACTTTAAGTTAGCAGAGGAATTCCCAGGACAAAAAATAGCGGTATTCTCTTCGAACTATGAACTGTACGGCGAACTAACAAGTCGAGTAGTAAGCATCATCCAACATGAGACGCCAGCCTACTTCAGATACTCCATAGACGAGTGCTTTATGTATCTGGATGGTATTGACGAAAGTAAACTGCAGCCATGGGGTGAGCATCTGTACAAACGAATAAAACGCGAGGTGGGTATGCCTGTAAGCATAGGCATCGCACCTAACAAGACACTGGCTAAGATAGCATCGAAACTGGCCAAGAAATACGAGGCCTACCGCCACTGCTGCATGATTGACGATGACTACAAACGCATGAAGGCGCTGGAATGGTGCCCCATAGAAGATGTGTGGGGTATCGGAAGACGATATGCAGCAAAGTTGCAGGCACTAGGATGCAGAACAGCACTCGATTTTGCCAAGCACCATCCCGACTGGGTGCAACTCACCTTCAACAATATCAATATCATGCGTACCTGGCAGGAATTGAATGGTGAAGACGCTGTGCCTAACGAGGAACTGGCAAAGAAAAAGAGCATCTGTACCAGCAGATCGTTCAACGGAATGATTAGCGACTACGATACACTGCGAACCCATGTAGCCAACTACGCCACAAGGTGTGCCGAAAAGCTGAGACAACAGAAGACGGTGGCACAGATAGTAGGTGTGTTTGTGAACACCAATGCATTCAGAGAGGACCTGGCACAATACTGGAACTTTCAGGAGATACGCCTGATTACACCAACCAACAGCACTATCCCCATAGTACAGGCTGCCAGCGAAGTACTTCAGAAGATATACATACAGGGCTATCAATACAAGAAAGCCGGTGTGATAGTGATGGGAATATCGGAAGACTCGCCTATCCAGCAGGATTTGTTTGATACGGATGCAGAGACGATACAGAAGATGAGAAGACTTGACGAAGTGGTGGATCGTATTAACCGCATGCATGGTTCGGAAACAGTTGTTATCGGAGCCCAACAATACACGCAAAAAAACGGAAAAGGAAAGGCCAATGTATTTGCCAATGCCATTAAGCACGATCACAAAAGCCCCTGCTACACCACCCGTTGGAAAGATGTGATTAAACTGAAGTAAAACACACGCTGGTACGCTGGTACGCTGGGTCATTTTGCGATTTCGTATAACATTTATCGGAACAGAGGGCAAGCGAGGTGGATAATAACACAAAGATTTATCTATATTATATATTAAGTTAATATTATATATATTATAATATATATAATATCATAAAGAGGATTTAGCGCCACAACGACCACCACTATAATTTACAAAATGACCCAGCGTACCAGCGTACCAGCGAGGGCTATATAAAGGGCATTTTGAGTGGTACGGCAGAATCTGGTGGAAAGTTTGCGAGTTTTTTGTAGAATCTGCCGAACTTTCTCTTGGATGGTAAGGCAGTATTAATAAGATAGTATATATAGGAGGAGGCGACTTATAGATTATTTCTTTACATTTTAACATTTCAAGAAAAAATCGAGAAAAGTCGAAAAAAGGCTATTTTTGCGTCGATTTTTTATGTACCTTTGCATCGTCAAAAAGAAACAAAGTGCACACGTGGATTGAGACACACAGAGAGTAATTAACAAGAGTATTAACCATTAAAATTAAAAAGTATTAGAGTATGGCGAAGATTTTTTATGAAGTACGACAGAACAAGAACCAGAAGTCGCAAGTTTTTGGCAAGTGGTTTGCCCACAGCAAGAGTGTTGAAACCCTGAATACCCGCAAGCTGGCTAAGCACATCAGCGAGCACGGTAGCGTTTATACGCAGGATGTAGTGTTTGGTGTGCTGGAGAAGTTCCGCAGCTGCCTGGTGGAGATGCTGCTGGAGAGCAAGCGAGTGAAGATCGACGGTCTGGGCACCTTCTTCACTACCCTGGAGAACGAGCCCGGCGGCGCTGCTAAGAAGGAGGAGTTTAATGTGGGTAAGAACCTGAAGGCCCTGCACATCCGATTCATGCCTGAGCAGGAGCAGGAGATGAACATCTCGAGTCGCGAGTTCCTGAAGAAGGCCGAGTTTGTGAATGCCGAGAGTCTGCTGGCCGACGGCGAGAAGACCACCAATAGCGGTGGTGGTAGCAGCCAGAGCGGTAGCGGCAGCAATACTGGTGGTAACACCGGTGGCAATACCGGCGGTGGCGGTAATAACCCTGGCAGCGGAGGTTCTGACATGAACTAGTGGAAGGAGGTGAGCTATGACAAAGAAAGAGACGATTAAGTTCATCATCCAGATGATTGCAAGCATCGCTACGGCGATTGTAACAGCCCTTGGCGCTACCAGCTGCATGGGTGCCATGTAGAAAGCCAAGGACCTGCACTTGCGCGGCCCGCCACGCATACTGCAGCAGGCTCTATCCTATCACCCTCAGGTTTCAACACGAAGCCTGAGGGTATTTTTATACGTTCTGCTGGTTAATCAGGTTCACTACAACCTTTACCATCACATCCTTCTCCTCAGTCTTACTCTCTGCAATCATCAGAGTAAGGGCTACAAGGGTGTTATCTGCCAATCGCTTCGAGCCATCCTCACGATACAGAATCCCATTGTTATTCAGGAACCACAGAAACAGTGTGGCTGCAATACGCTTGTTACCATCGCTAAACGAGTGGTTCTTCGTAACCAGATACAGCAACATGGCAGCTTTCTCCTCTACACTGGGATAGAGCTCATCGCCACCAAACGTCTGATAAATCTGACCGATACTACTTTTGAACGATTCATCCTTCTCATTACCAAATAGAGTTGAGCCTCCGAACTTATCACGCAATCGATTAATCTCCTCCATGGCATTATCGTATGTAGCGTGGAATCTCTCTTCCTTGGTAGTCTTGTCTATTGTGAGTCGCTCATAATCATAATTATCAAGCGTATCAAGAGCATAAGTGTAATCCACCACAACATTCAACAGATCCTGACTCTCAACAGTCTCTGGCACTTCCTGATTACTGATGGCACGCCCAGCCACCTGCACCAACTGACGTAGTTCTGCAATCTGATCTTTACGAATTCTATCGTTGATAGCATAGCCTTTTACCAAATAGTCTTTAATTATCTTACGAGCCCAGATACGGAAAGCAGTACCACGTTTGCTATGAACGCGATAACCAACGGAGATAATGACATCAAGGTCGTAATATTTCACTCTACGAGACACCTTTCTTTTGCCCTCTTGTTGAACTGTCAAGTATTCCTTGACTGTTGCCTCTTTTTCAAGTTCACCTTCCTTGTACAGATTACCAAGATGCAAACTAACATTCTGTTTCGTAGTTTGGAATAGTTCAACCATCTGAGCCTGTGTTAGCCACACTGTCTCATTCTCTAAACGGACATCTATCTGTATTTGTCCGTCTTCGGTCTGGTAGATTACAATCTTCTGATCTTCTTTCATAATTGATTAATCCTATAACATTCTGCAAAGATACAATTTTATTTTTATTCCTACTATCTTTAGTATAAAAAAATAGTACGCACGATGGTGCAATGGTGCAATAGTGCTTTTGACCTAACCACCTAACAAACTAACATTTGGTATTCTTGGTTATTTGATTGTAATACGCTACAGCGATATCGGCATAGCAGTAAAGGCGGGTGCTGCGGGTTTTGATAACATCGGTGTGGTAATGGCGGTGGTGCTGCATTTTGCGTATCTGACTATAGGAGGCGGTAAAGGAGCGGTTATAGGCGGTGGCTAAAAATCGCACCTGGTCCTTGTGCGACAAACGGGACAACTGGGGATGGCGCTGCTGTTGTAACAAGATAAAAATGGCCAGATAACGGCACTGGCCTTGCATGGTGGAGAGTCGGCGAATGCGCGAGCGACGGGCTTGGTTGTTGGGCTGCAGGTTGAACACAAAGCCGTATTGCTTGGATAACGAAGAACGGTTCCACGCCTGCTCTACCTGCTCGGCAAACGAGGGTTTCATCTGGAACCGACCAATAGAGAAGTCGGCACCCTGACTGCCTTTGGTAACATAAAGGCCATTAACGGCGGCTCGCTCTATCTCGTCCTGCCACATGGAATAGCGGATAAGCTCTGGAAACACGATAGCCTCGGCCAAACGTGCATCCACACCAAAGGGCGCAAACTCCTGCTGCCACTCGGCGTGGTGATCGGCCACATAACGTGCTGCCGAGGTCCAATCGCTACCAAACACTTTTTGATAACGTGTGGAAAAAACAGTGGTGCTGCCCATAAAGAGCAGCAACCACAGTATGAGATAGCGCAAACCTACCATTTTACAGTTTGTAAGTACACTTTACAATCTTACCCTCATCGAAGATAATCCACTCTAAACGATCGGGGTTAGCAGTGAAGGCCGCTGGAGCGTAGGTGGTCATACCATTCAGGATAATCTCGCCCGTTTTAGAGTACTCTACAACGCGCTTGCCACTACGACTCTTATAAACACCATAAGGTGGGTTAGTGCCTGAATTAGCGCCCTTCTTCAGTCGGGCATCGGCCTTTTTATTAATGGCCTTCAGCTCATCCTCGTTAATCTTGCGGAACTTGCCATTCTCGACTACTGCATACTCGCCAGCCTCAGCGTTCTGGGCCAACAAAGGCCAGTTGCCACCAGGTGATTTAAAATCGTTTACGCCACCAATGTAGCCACGGCACTCCCAGGCACCAAATGTCCAGCCTTTTGGCAGTTCGTAGACGGTTTCCTGACAAACGGGCGATGCCTGCAGCTCGGGCAGATCCTTATAGGCCTGGTCTAAGATGTTGCCCACGGCAATCACGCTATTCAGGTCGGCACGACCGATGGCACATTCTGGCAGATCGCCACTGGCAACCACCTCACGCGACAAGCGGGTATATTCGGCAGCAAACTTCTTGTGCTCGGAAATCAGGCGCAGCAGCGAGGCGCGATACTCCTTGGCAGCCTCTAAACGATAGTTGTACAGCAACTGATCGGCCTCATCATAAAGGGCATCAATCTTGGCTGCATCATCTATACCACATATCTGCTCGTAAAGCTTCTGCAACTTACTATCGTACTTTTTGCCAATGGCACTGTAATCGTGATTGGCCTCGCGCGTAATCACCTTAGCAAAGTTTTGAGCCAGCTGTCCCACCTTAGCCTCATAGCCTGTAAGGGCACCTGTAGTTTGCTGCATCTGCTTGCTAAAGTTGCCAGCATTCATGGCCATCTTCTGCATCTTCTGTACAAAATCGGGGTGAGCCTTGATGTAAGCCTCTTGCTCTTTCTCGCTCATCTTCTCAAAGCGTTCCATCTCGCTCATGTTAACATTGCCACCCATGATTTTAGCCATCACTTTTTGCTGGATGGGCTCCTTCTTCGAGTCGGGCGCGTTCTCATCGTTCAGGATAGCCATCTCCTCTTTGGTAAGGCCAAACATATCCTGCACTTTGCGCTCCCACTTTTGGCGCAGGGCTTCCATATCGGCATCGGAGCATCCGTTGGCACCCTCCTGCAACTGCTCGGCACGGGCCACAACGCGGGCTATCTTAAGTGCATAGGCATCGCGCTCCTCCATGGTGCTGCGGGCCATCTTCTCGGCCGATGGCAACTGTGGCAGCTCGGCCATCAAAGCCGAAGCCGACGAGGCCGATGAGGGGGTAAAGGTTCCATCCCACGTAACTGTAGGGGTTTTACGCTTAGGCACGATATCGTCGCCAGCGGCCACAGCCAACTTAGATGGGTCGGCAGGCTCATCGCTCTCGTCCTGCACAGCCTCGCTTATCTCGGCAGTTGCTTTTTTACCGATAACGGCTTGCTGTGCCTTTTGTTTTAGTTTGCCCAGAAATCCCTGAGCATTGGCGCCTGCTGTGCCCATCATGAGCAAGGCAGCCAGCATTACTAAGTGTTTTTTCATATCGGTACTTGTTATTTCTTAATAAACTCTACGCGGCGGTTCTGGGCGCGGCCGGCATCGGTCTTGTTGTCAGCTACGGGTTCGTGACTGCCTTTGCCTACGGCACGGAGGTTGAACTCGTCGCAACCTAACTGAGCGAGGGCTTTAACAACGGCCTCGGCACGCTGCTGCGAAAGGGGATCGTTGATTTTATCGGAGCCCTGATTATCGGTATGGCCCTGCACCTCGAAACGCACACTGGGGTTCTTCTTCATATAGTCGGCCACCTTCTGAATCTCTTCCATCGACTCGGGCTTCAGGGTAGCCTTGCCCGTCTCGAACAGGATATTATTGGTGACGAACTTACCCGTCTCGGCGATGGCTTTCTCAACAGCTGAGAGATCGGTAGTCTGGCGCTGATAGAGCTCTACTGCACCCTTGGCAAGCACCACATTGGCAACGCCACGATAGGGATTCTCGTCCTGGATAATGAACTCGAAACGAGCGGGGGCTGCTACATTAGGCAGATTGATGATGCGCGTGCCATTGAGGTAGAACTTAAAAGCACGCTTGTTGAACGAGATGGCGAAATGATTCCACTGGCCAACCTTGGTGTATTGCTTTAAATGATCCCAATCCATGCTGCCACCAACATTCTGATCGATACCACCACCCTTCTTAAAGGTATAGTTGCCATAACAATCGGGATTGCCTGGGCGATAGCGCAGATAGATATGGCCCGTTCGATTGCCACTTGCATCAAGGAACTGGAACTCGAAGGGGAAATCGGGGATTTCGCCAGCCTTACAGAAGAACTCATCCCACTCGAGGGTGAACACATCGGGCAGGTACGACTTCATATTCTCCATCAGCGGCGAGAATCGTGAGTCGGGGGCATTACTATGCGCATACTTCTTACCATTAATAGAGGCTGTCTCCAAGCTACCATCACTGACATCCCATTTTGAAGGGAACTCACCCATCTGCTCGGTAGCGAAGTCGTCTTGGAACAGAATGACGCTACCACGAACAAAGTCGCTCTTCTGGTTCTGACCAACGGCATCGGGGGTATCGTCGACCGCTTCGGCATCATCGGCCTGGTTTTTAGCTTTCGAGTTTTTCTGGCCCTTTTTACCGTCGAGCACAGCATCCATCTCGCTATCAACGGCACGCTCAACCTTGTTCTCAATCTTGTCTTTTGCTTTTTCGAGGGCTTTATCCTTTAGCTTCTTCAGAAAGCCCTGCGCATCGGCCGTTGCACTAAAAGCAACCATAGCCAACAATAGTAATAATAGTTTTTTCATAAGCTTTTAGTTTTAGTATAAATAATATGATAACGATTAGATTGGGGCAAATATACGAAAGATATTTGAAAGTTGCAAGTTATTGGCGCTAAAAAAACAAAAACGACTTTTTCTTTGGTTTCTCGGCTTTCTTGGCCTCTTTCTTGGCGGCTTTCTCGGCTTTCTTGGCTTCGCGCTTGGCCTGGCGCTCGGCTTTGCGGGCCTCTTTGCGCTCGCGTTTGGCCTGCTTGGCCTCATCGGTCATCTTATGGAACTTCATACGACCACGACTTACCTTGAGCTTGTGCATCTGGTTGGTATCGGTAAACGAGAACGAGCAGGAGATATCGCGCCAGTTGCCACGCTGGATGACATCGCCTGTAGCCTCAGCACCATTGCTATTTACAGTAACGGCCACATTGCGCACATGCACGCCTTTATAGCTGCAATCATCGATGGAGGCATTAACAGCACCTATAGGCAACTTGCCACCTAACTTGCGACGCATGGCAGCGGTGCGGGGCTTACTGATATCAATCTTGAAATCGGCCTTGGCAGCCAGGGGACCGACAT
>JAEEGI010029864.1_pt1 | contig 10280 bp, 12 predicted proteins | sample 8958751 | NCBI WGS metagenome assembly JAEEGI01 (sample SAMN16246545, study PRJNA631951) | gut metagenome | biome: gut microbiome; feature: rumen; material: KS-attached | host: Bos | place: Iran: Karaj | collected 2018-10 | reverse complement strand
TGAAATAATCGAAAATAATTGTATAGAAAATTTAATAGGAAATTATAATAGAATTATTAAAAAAGAAAAATTAAATTGTGTTTATTCGAATAATAGTTATAATCCTTATTAAAATTATACATATAAATAAATAGGTATTATTAATTTGAAAGAAAATATTATTTTAGGATTGTATATATTTTGTTTATTGAATGATTATAAAAATTAGATTTAGATTATTTCCCTTCTCTTTAGTTTTATTATAATATTTTCTGTATTGAGTTAAATTATTATTTGATTAATTAATTAATTTGAAATCGTGATAATTAATATAAATTTGAATTTATAAATATAAAATAAAAACATTAAAAATGTTCAATTATTATAATTTATTAAATAAATAAATCATTTATTTAACATTTTCTTTAATTTTGATTGTAATTCAAATATTTCTTGATCTAAATTATCAATTTCTTTTTTTATTTGTCTTGGTCTATTTTCTTTTAAATCTTCATCATCAATATCTTCTATTTTATTAGTTTTTTTGTCAGTTAAATTAACTAAATTTTCATTTTCTAAAGAAGAAATTAATTGATTATTTAAAATATTATTTTCAAATTCAATTGATTTTCTATCTTCTGAATAATAATTAATATCATTTAAATTTGGATTTGATTCTTTCATATATTCTTTTTTATAGGTTACTTTAGTAAATAATTTTGGATTTATTGATGTTTTTTTTAATAAACCTTCTAAATATTTAATTATTGAATTTTTATAATTTAATTCTTCTTTTATTTCCAAAATCTTTTTTTCTTTTGATGATTCTTTTTTTATTTTTTCTTTTGATGATTGTTTTTTATTTATTTTTTCTTTTTCTAATTTATTTATTTTATTTTGAAGTTCTTTTGATAATTTATTACTTTGATTAAATTTCTTTTGAAGTTCATCATATTTTTTTTTATTATCAGTTATTTTTTTAATATAATTTGTTTTTTCTTGTTCATAATTTTTTTGAATATTTTCAAAGTTTTTTAAATTTGTTTTTAAATTTTCATTTTCTATATTTAATATCTTAACTTTATTTTCACATTTTTTAATTAAATTATTAAATTGTTCTTCCATTCTTTTTCTTTTACTTTCATTAAATCTTCTATTAGAATAAAGAGGATTTTCATTTTCAAATTCTAAATCTGTATCCTTAAAAATATTTTCATTTAAAGTTGGATTATATATCATTTTATGAAATTTTTTTATTGTATTGTTTAAATTTGATAATATTTTTTTTTCTTCAGGTTTTAATCTTAAATCTGAAGGAATCATTTGACTTATTGTTGATAATTTCGAAGCATATTTTCTTATTAATTGAATTAATAAATTTACTTTATCTTTTACATTCAATGATTTTTGCTTTAAAATGTCTACTTCTTGTTTTAAATTATATAATTGACTAAATTATTATTTTTTAAATCTTACTATTTTATATCATTTGTATCAGTACTTTCAAATTCTTTTTTATAATTTTTAAAATTTTGATTTTTATAATTTCTTTTTTCTATATTTTTATTTATACTTTCCTCGATAGTTAAATTATATTTATTTTCTATTGTCTTATTATATGTTCTTGTTTCTGTTTCATTTACTAAAAAGTAATTTAATTATTTAATTTATACTTATATTATCATTATCACTAGTTGTTTTATAATGATGTGGTATTTCTTTTTCATTTTCTTTTTTTATTTTATCAATTGTTGAAGATAATTGTCTATGTTTTTTTACTTTTTCCAATTTTCCTTTATTATTTTTATATTCCATTTATATATTTTTTAAAAAAAAATTTTTTCAAAAATTTATCCTAAAAAATTAATAAATGTCAGATGATAATTGTCAAATATTCATTTGTCATCTTCCAAAAGATATAACAAGAAATGAATTAGAAGAAGAATTTGAAGAATTTGGCTCAATAAGGAAAATAGAAATAAAGAATAAATTTGCCTTTATCGAATATAAAAATGCAAAATCTGCAAAAAAAGCAATAATAAAAATGGATGGGAATAAAGTATTTGGGAATAGAATAATAGTTCAAAATGCATTTAAAGGTGAAAGAAAAAAAGATAAATATAAGAATGTAGTTAATATATCGAATTCAGAGAAATCTAATAATAGAAGAAAATATAAAGATGAATGTTTTATTTGTGGTAAAAGTGGTCATTGGGCAAAAGATTGTCCTGAAAAATTTTCTAAAAATAATTTAAGATGTTATTATTGTGATCAAAAAGGTCATTTAAAAAGAGATTGTCCTTTAAAAAAAAATTGTAATAGAGGTAGTAGATATAAAAAAAGGAAACATTCATATGATTCTAAATCATATTCTTCATCTTCTTATTCCAGAAGTAGATCAAGAAGTTTAAATAGTCGATCTTCTTATTCTTCAAAAAGTTATTCTTCTCGGAGTAGTTATAGTAAGTCTTCTTCTCATTCAAGAAGATCTCATTCTAAAAAAAATTAAAAATAAGAAGATATTATAAAAAAGATAAAAAGAAATAAATAAATAATTTATCCAATTTTCAAAATGGTTAAATTTATTTTCCAATAAATGAATTCTATGAATGATTCTGTAATTATTTAAATAATAAATATTAAAAGCAAATCAAATATACAATTTAAAAATCATTTAAAAATTTAATATTTAAAAAAATAAAAAAATGGATTCAATTTTATTAGATCTATTACCTCAAGAATTAAAAAGTAAAGAAGGAATAGCAGCATTATCAGAAGTGACAGAAGCCCCATTAATAGGAATATATTTTTCAGCACATTGGTGTCCTCCATGTCGTGGATTTACTCCAGTTTTATCAGAATTTTACAAAGTAGCAAATCAAGAAAAAAAACAAATTGAAATTGTTTTTATTTCATGTGATAGAGATTCTCAAAGTTTTAATGAATATTATGATTCTATGCCTTGGATTGCTGTTCCTTTTGAAAATGAAATGAAAGATACTATTTCTGAAGCTTTTGGAATTAATGGAATTCCTGCTTTTCTTGTTTTTGATAATAAGGGAAATTTAATTGATCAAGATGCAAGAACTATTGTTCAAAAATCTAAAGGAAGTGGATTTAATAAAGATAGTGCTAATAAAATTATTGAAGGATGGAATTCTAAAATTAAAAAATAAAGGTTTATTATTATTTTTAAAACTTTTAATATAAGAATTTTACGTTTTTTTTATTTTTTTTATTTTATTTTATTATTTTATTATTTTTATTTTTTTATATGAAGAAAAACAATAATTATGGGGAAAAAGATAAAGAGAGTTTAATTAGTATAAAAGTATAAAAATTTTAAATTTTAGTTAAATAAAAAATATGTAAAAGAATTTTTCTATAAAAACAATGAAGAAGAAAATAATTCCAAATTTTATAGAAATAATTAAAGAAAAAATAATTCAATAATTTCGAAAAAATCATTTGATACCAAAAAAAAATTAAATAGAGAATATATTGATAAATTATGTGTTCTTTTAAATTCAAATGACAAAAATTATTCTAATAAAAGGTTTAATCTTAGAGATTTAGTTTTAAAAATGAATCAAAGCAACCAAGAATATTTAACAAGAAATGATTTCAATAAAAAAAATTTGAAAGAAAATAAAAAAAATAATTCAACGGATAATATTAAAAGTAATAGTATAAATTATTTACTAAAAAAAAATAATAATGAAAGAGAAGAAATGGATAATCTTGTTCTTGTTTTGAATGAGAAATTAAAAGAAAATGATGATAATGATAATTTAAATAAAAAACAATATGAAAAATTTGAAAATCTAAATAATTTATTAAAAACTAAAACCAATAAATTCATAAATAACAAAAATAAATTAAATAATAGTCAAAGTAATATTTCTAAAATAAGTTATTCTAATTTAAATTTTTATGATGAAAAAGAAAAAGAAGAATTGAGAAATTTAAACATAATTCAAAATGTAAATAAATTAATATCAAAAGTAAAATTGATAAGAGAATATAAGAATAAAACCAAAAAAATGGATCCTATAAATTTGTTTTCTTTTAAAAAATCTTTTTGGAATCATAAAAGATTATTTAATAAAGATTCACCAATAAAAGAAGATAAAATTAATATAAAAAAACAAGATTTACCAGAAAATATATTTAATATATTTAAAAAAGAAAATAAACTATATAAAAATTTAAGAAAAAAAAATAAATCACAAGAATTTAATTATGTTAATTTTGAAAATGAAATTGAAAGAGAAATGAATAAATCAAACAATGAAGCAAATTTTTTAAATAAAAATTATACTTTATATAAAATGAAAGAAGGAATTTCTGAAATTTATAAGTTAATAAATGATTCTAAAATAATTAAAAAAATGAGTCTTATAAAATTAAATAGAAAATATAGAAGTGATTCAATAATAAAATTTAAATTTAAGAATTAAATACTCTTACAAAAATATAAAAAACTAAATTAATATATTTTTTACTTCATTTTCACTTTTAAATTGTTTTTATTTTGTGTTTTTTTTTTTTCACTTTGAATTTCTGTAATGAAGAAGAAATTCATAAAAATCCAAGATAAAAAAATAAAAAAGAATGAAATAAAATAAACAATGATTGTTGGATATTTGAATATTTGTTTTTCTTCTGTTAATTATTCTTTTTATGGATTATTAAAAATATGAAAACTAAGAAAGTATTATTAAATTAATTTCATATAACTTTTTTAAATTTAATTTTCTTTTAGATTTTTTTTGTTGTTATTTTTTATTTAAGAACAATCATAATTTAAATGAAAAAAAAATTTAAAAGAAAAAATGATGATGATTGAAAGAAAAATAAAAAATATTCCTTTTAATAAACAAACATCAAATAATCCAATTATGTTTTCAGAATTAATCGAAAAAACTCAAAAATTATTTCAAAATAAAAGTTTATTAGAACAATATTCTTGGGAAAAAGATGGTTCAAAAGTAAAAAATATAATATAATATATTTTAATAATAGATTTTATCAAATGAAAAATTGGAATTATCAAATGAAGAAACAAGAATAATAAAATTATTATTAATGAAATCAGAACCTGAAAGAAAATATAGGAAAAAAATATGGATGATAGCATCAGGAGCAAAAAAAGAAATGAATGAACATCCAAATTATTATTCAAATATATTAAATAATTATCCAAAAGAAATGATAAATATACATTATGATATAATATTAAAAGACCTTCCTAGAACTTTTTCAGATAAAAAAGAAGAAAAAATTTATTGTAAAAGATTAAAAAATATTTTAATTGCTTATTCTAGAAGAAATCCTTTTATTGGTTATTGTCAAGGATTTAATTTTTTAGTTGCTTTTATTTTAAAAATTATAGAAAAAGAAGAAGAATCTTTTTGGTTATTTGTTCAAATAATTGAAAATATTTTACCTTTAAATTATTATTCTAATGTTTTAGGAGTTTTAGTTTATTCTGCTTTAATTGAACAATTATTATCACAATTTTTACCTGAATTATTTTTTTTTATTCAAAATAATTATTATACTATTCATTTTACTAATATTTTATATAAATGGTTATTAAGTTTATTCATTGAAAATTTTCCTGAAAAATTATCTTTAATAATTTGGGATAATTTATTTTTAAATGGAGATATTATACTATTTAAAGCTGCTTTAGGAATTATTAGATTATTAAAAAATGATATTTTAAAAGTTAAATCAACCGAAGAATTAACTTTATTATTTGAACATAAAATTAAAGAAATGAAAGATCCTTCTTTTATGATTTATTTTCTTCTTTTAAGAAAATTTGATTTTGATATTAAACAATTATATAATATTAGAATAGAAGTTGAAAGTCAAATTTATAATTCATGTATGAAAAATATTAAAATCAATTCTCCTAAAAAAAAATCAAGAAAAAACACTGATGATGATATATGTCAATGTAATCCTTCAGAAATTCAAAATTATATTGTTTTACAAAAAAATGAAAAAATGAATATAATTGATAATTATTGTGATAATTATAATTATTATCAAAATAATAATCAAAGATTAAGTATTAGAACTCAATCCGAAATTTGGAATGATATTTTAATTAATAGAAGATATTTAAGTAAAGATAATGATATATGTCCTTGTAAATTTCAAAATAAAGTTTCAATTAATTCTATTTTTTCAAAAGTTAAAAATAGTAAATCTTATTTATCTTTTATAAACTCTTTTATTGGAGCTTAAAGGAAACTAATATTTTATATATAAATAAATAATATAAATTATCAGATTATTATTATTTTGAATAATAAGTTTCGAGAATTTAAAAATAGAAAAGTTTAAAATAATTTATATAAATCAATTAAATTATGAATATATATATTAATAAATTCATATATAAATTAAAAAAATTTTTAACTAATTTCTATTACATTTTGCAACAATCAATATTGTTATTTTTATTCCCCATTTTCATCTTATTAATTTGAATGTCATTACTATTATTTTTTTCAATTCTAATTCCATTATTAGATAATTCTTCTTCAGAGAAATTATTATTGAGAATAAGATTATGAATAACTTGAATAGAAGAATTAAAAGCATTAATAATATTATTTCCACTTAAAGCAGAAGTTTCAAAAAAAATCATATTATTTTCATCTGCAAAATTTTTTCCTAAATCATAATCAACTTCTCTATTTTCTTCTAAATCACTTTTATTTCCAATTAAAACTAAAAGAATATTTTTGGGAGCAAGATTAACACAATCTTTAATCCAATTATTAATATTTTTAAAAGTCTTTAAATTAGTAATATCATAAACAATAAAAGCACAAGCACTACTTTTATAATATCCTCTTGTTATACTTTTATAATTTTCTTGTCCTGCTGTATCCCATATTTGAATTGTATAATTTGTTCCTTTAAAATTTACTTTTTTATTCATAAATTCTATTCCTAATGTTGCTTTGTGATTTTTATCGAATTTATCTTTACTATATCGAAGAAGAATATTTGATTTTCCTACTCCACTATCTCCTATTATTATATATTTTATTGAATATGATTTTTTTGATTCTTTCATTTTTTTAATTTTTATTTTATGATGAAATTATTTAAATATTTAAAACATTATTTTTTACATTTTAAAAAACCTTATTTTATTAAATTAAATTATAATAATAAATATAAAATAATTGCAGCTTGAAGAAAGATAATAAGATATAATTTACAAAATGATGTTTTTTCTAAATATCTTTCAAATCTATTTGTTGTTTTATTCATACTTGAACCAACTTTATCCATATCACTATTAATATTCTCAATTTGAATATTTTGATTTCTTAAATTATTAGTCATTTCTTTTCCTAATTGTTTATTTTCTTTATTTAATGCAATCATATTATCTATTAATTCATCTTGATCTTCTATTTTTTTCTTTTGATAAATCATTTTTTCATATTCATTTTTAAATGGAATTACATTTTCATCACTCATTTTTATTATTATAATAATTGAAGGATTAAAATATTTTACTCTTTTAAATTTAAATGAATTAAAATAAATGGATTCAACTGTTCATAATTTTGTTAATTATCTTTTATATTTTGGGTTAATTCATCCTAATTTTATATCTTCTTTTGAAAATCAATATAATTATATTGTTGCAAGAATAAATAATAATAATGAAAGAAATAAAATAAAAAGTGTAAACAAATTAAATAAGTCAAAATCATTTTGTTCTATACAAAATCAAAAATATAATAATGAAGAAATCATTTTAAAAACACTTATTAATTATATTACTGGATTGACTAATAATCAAATAAAAATGATTTCTAAAAATATTTTAGGCAAATTTAATCAAAATATAATACATGTGAAATATAAATTTTTAAATAAGATATTGTTAATTTATTCAAAACAAACATTAAATTTATATTTTCAAAAATGGAGAAAAATAAATAAGAATATATCTTTTTTGTTAAATAAATCAATAGAAAAAAGTAAAGAATCAAAAATTTTATCAAATTATGAAAATAATTCAGCACATTTAAAACGTTTTTATTCAAATCCAAAATATAAAAATATATTATATTACAAAGAATTTAATTTAGATAAAAATTATAGAGGAAACACAACAAATAATTTTATAGCAAGACAAGAAGAATATTTTAAAAAAAAAGAATTGAAGAAAAAAATGATTCAAAATAAATCAGAAGAAGAAATAGATTTTATTTGTTCTTTTGCACCTAAATTAAATACAATATCTCATAAAATAAAAAGTAAATATAAATCAATAGAAAAATCTAGAATAGAATCTCAAAGAAGAAAAAGAAAAAATTTATCATCAAAAAAAAAAAATAATATATCTGTAAGAGTAAGCGAAAGATTATATAATGATTTTAATAAATTATTAGAAAAAAGAACTGAATTAACTAAAGTTATTGATAGTGAAAGAGGTATTACTTTTAAACCTCAATCTTTTACTATTAATTCAAAATATAATAAAATTGAAAGTAATTTTGAAGATAGAAATAAAAAATTATTAGAAGATAGACAAAATTTTGCCTTTGTTTATGATTATCTAAGACAAAAACAATATGATGAAAATTTAGTTGGTGGAGGTAAAAGAATTATTTTACTTAATAATTATATTAATAAAAATAAGAATAAAAAAATAAATTATGAAACATTATTAAAGAATAGTAATGATGATAATGATAATAACAATGATAATGATGAAGATAATGAAAATTACTAACGATATTTATTTTTTTTAAAAAAACATATATTTATATAATTTGATATAAAAAATAAATTTTTAATTTAACAATTTATTGATTATAAATTTGTTGATATCGAGGATAATTACTATTATTAATTACTTTTAAATTAGATTTACCTTCTTTACTTAAAGAACTTTTAAAAATAGCTTTTAAATGTTCTTCAATATCAGCATTATAAACTTGAGGTTTAAGTTCTGCAAGTAAATAAAGAGTATTATAAATACCAGGAATTTCCTTGTAGAAAATAAATGATGAAAATTTTTAGCAATATTTACAAAATTTCTTCTTTGATATTCTTAAATTTGTCTGTCTAAATCATAATGCTTCTGTGATAATTCTCTCATTTCATTTAAAGTTTCTTTATTCTTTTTCTTAGTTTCTTGTAATGGTTTTCTATTAGCATAATAATCCATAACATTTTTTCTACATTTATATCCTTCTCAATGTCTTTAAAAAATACTAACTTGATATTTATAAAATTCAGTCATTATATTATCATTTTGTTCTGCTACTTCTTATAAATGATTTACTCTTGCTAAATATCCTCTTATTTCTTTTTGAACTTCTAATGCTTGTGCTTTTAATATTAAAAATTTCTTTCTACATATTAAACGACGTGCATACCTTTGAATCATTATTATTGCTTTTAATTCTAATTCTCTATTCTCTTCTTTTAAATTTCAATCAATAAAATAATTATTTATTAAGTCTTAACGGATTGATTCTATATTCTTTTTGTATGATGACATTTTTTCACTTTATTTTTTATTTTTTTCAAAGTTATTTTTTTAATTTTTTATTTTCACTTTTTTTCTCTTTTTAAGGGGTTTATTATATATTTTTTCAATTAATTATTCCCTTTATATTCTTTATATGATTTTGCTTTATCTATAATATCTTGAGAAAATTGATTATTATTTTCAAAATATATTTCTAATTTTTGAATATAATTATCTAAATTTTTATTTTCTTCATCTCCATAAGTTCTTTACATTTTTATTCAAATAATTTTTAAAAAATTGAAATTCTTAATTTAAATCTATATAATTATTTACAATCTCTTTGATAGGTTTATTTAAATTTTATCCAATACTCTTTTTTTACCATTTAAATTATGAATAAAAAATTGATTAACAAATGAGTATATATTAGGAACACAATAAATTTGTTTTCAACTTTAAAATTTCTTTGAATATGAATTATTAATATAAATTTAATTTTTTGTATTTTATATTTATTTTTTATAAAAGAAACAATAAAACCTCATTGTTTTGAATTTTCATGATTTGTGAATAAATATAAAATTTTATATTTAATATTGGATTTTTTATATTATTTATTATTCTATTAATTATATTGTTTAATTCTTCTTTACTTTTAATTTCAGAAATCAATAGAAAACTTGAGGATTCATCTAAACAATCAATTACATTTTCAACATTTGAGTGTTGGGGAATAAGTTTAATTGAAGATAAAGGAATATTTTTAGTTGGA
>JAEEGI010029858.1_pt1 | contig 10281 bp, 12 predicted proteins | sample 8958751 | NCBI WGS metagenome assembly JAEEGI01 (sample SAMN16246545, study PRJNA631951) | gut metagenome | biome: gut microbiome; feature: rumen; material: KS-attached | host: Bos | place: Iran: Karaj | collected 2018-10 | reverse complement strand
GACTTATCAGGTTCAATTTTGGATTCTTAATGGATGACAGAGCAGGAAGACGATAGCGGATTCCATACAAAAAGGCAGGGGATTTAAATGGTATACGAATTAGACGATACGACAAAAGCGGAAAAACTCGGTTATGAATTGGATCATGAATATGTCGTTTATGAGGTGTCAAGCGAAAGCAGGACACATTAAACAGGACAAAACAAAGCAATCGAAGACAGGATTGCATTCGGATACAGCCTTAAAATCTAAGTGAAAGGAGGGATACCAAATGGATTGGGTAAAGACGATCAATGATGCAATAGAATACATGGAAGAAAATCTGACAGAGGAGATAGACCTTGCGGATATATCTAAAGCCGTGCATCTTTCCGCGTTTCATTTTCAAAGGGCGTTCACGTTGCTGACCGGAATGTCTCCCGCAGAATATCTGCGAAAAAGGAGATTATCACAGGCAGGCGCGGAACTGACAAAAGGAGCCGGGAAAGTCATCGATATCGCACTCAAATATGGTTACGATACACCGGAAAGCTTTACAAAGGCTTTTACAAGGTTTCACGGTGTTTCGCCTGCGCAGGCAAAAAAAGAGCAGTCTGTCCGATTCATGAGCAGATATTCCGTCCAAATCACAATAGAAGGAGGCTGTATCATGGAATACAAGATTGAAAAATGGGAAGCTATGGATCTTCTCTTGCATGCAAAGGAATTCAATGCCGAGACATGCGAGGCGGAAATACCGAAATTCTGGGACGAATACTACTCCGATGAGGAATACAAAAAGATTCCCGGCTATTTGGGAGTATGTGCGCAGGAGAAAGCAGGAAGTGACAAATTTAAATACGGCATAGGATGCAATGCGGCAGATGTGGACGGCATCCCGGAAGGATTTGAAGTAATTCATATTCCGGAATATGAATGGGCCGTATTCAAATGCGTAGGACCGACTCCGAAGGCAGTACAGGATATGTGGGAGAGAATATACAAAGAATGGCTTCCTGTGTCCGATTATGAGCTGATTCCCGATGTGGATATCGAGAATTATCTGCCCGGCGACCCGTCATCACGGGACTATGTAAGCGAAATATGCATTCCGGTTCGGAGGAAGAAGAATGAATAAGGATTGGGCGGAAAAGAATAAGGAAATACAGAAACTTTTATCAAAAGAAGCGACATTCAAAGAAGCAATTCAGAAACTGATTGAGTTTAGGGAGGAATTGTTTCAACAGATAACCTGGATCGTCGAAGGCTGCCCCGAAGAAGCTTTTTATCAACAGCCGTTTGTGAGTGTTGACGGTTATCACAGCAAAACGCTGGCATATTCCATCTGGCATATTTTCAGGATCGAAGATATCGTGGCACATGAGATGATCGCAGAGGATGAGCAGATACTGTTTTGCGAAAAATTCCTTGAAAAGACCGCATCTCCAATCATCACAACCGGAAATGAGCTGGAAGGTGAAGCGATCGCTGAGTTTTCGAAGAAGTTGAATGTACAGGAACTTTATCTTTACGCAAAGGCTGTTAAGGAATCAACAGATCAGATCCTTTTACGATTACACTACAAAGATCTGAAAAGAAAGTTTTATGAGGATACGAAGCGGAAACTGACAGAAAGCAAGTGCGTCAGTGAGGATGAAAATGCGTTCTGGCTGATAGACTACTGGTGCGGTAAGGACATAAAGGGATTGATCCAGATGCCTTTTTCCCGCCACTGGATCATGCATATTGAAGCCATGCAGCGCATTAAGAACAGGCTTTGCAAACTTGCACGAAAGAGCTTTGATCCTGTCGCGGTCTGCGGATTATCCTGTAACCACTGCTTTCTCGGAGAGTGGTGCGGAGGCTGCCGGACAGAGTATAATACCTGCTCCTGTGCAATTTATTCCGAAGACGGGATATGTCCCAACGTAAAGTGCTGTCATGAGAAGAATATAGACGGGTGCTTCGAATGCGATGAGCTTGAAACCTGTGAGAAAGGATTCTTTGTGCCGTCCAACGACGGAGCAAATGCCGCAAAGGCGCAGTGTCTGTATATTGTGAAGTACGGAAAGAAGGAATTCCTGAAAGTCCAGGCTAGATTACATGAGAAATATGAGTTTGAGAAGGTCCAGGAGATACTGGGACAGGACTGCGAAAGGGCGCTGCAGATCCTGGAAGAAACCCGATGATAAACTATGCAGGAAAGGTTAACTTTTCGCGAAAAGGTAAGGAAATCATTGTGAATTATTTTGTAGAAGGATTGCAGGGGAGCGGTAAAAGCACCCTTGTCAAAAAACTGTCCGATAAACACCCGGATCACAGGGCATATCATGAAGGAGATTATTCGCCGGTGGAACTGGCCTGGTGTGCGTACACATCCCGGGATATATATTCGGCGATCCTTAAGAAATATCCTGAAATAAAGAACGAGATAATCTTAAAAAGTCACGAAGAAGACGAGCATGTGATCATATGCTACACACAGATCCTTACGGACATTCCGGGATTCCACAAGGATCTGGAACAGTATGAGATCTACAATAACCGTATATCCCGGGAGGATTTTCGGAAAACGATCCTGACGAGACTTGCGAACTGGAATACGGACGGAAACATATTTGAATGTTCTCTTTTCCAGAATATCGTGGAGGATATGACTCTGTTTTGGAATGCATCCGATGCAGAGATCATTTCATTTTACGAAGAGATCAAAAAGGTCCTGAACGGGAAGAAGTATCATATCATTTACCTTATGAGCGAAGATATCCCTTCCAATATCGATGTCATCAGAAAAGAACGATCGGATGATCAGGGGAGAGAATTTTGGTTCCCGCTGATGCTCGGATACTTCAATGAATCGCTCTATGCAAAGGAAAACGGTTTGTCCGGGGAAGAGGCGATGCTTAAGCATTTTTCCCACAGACAGGAATTGGAACTGAGGATCTGCAAGGAGATTTTTCCCGGAAAATATACGATACTGAAGTCTAAGGATTACAGAGACGAGGATATTCAGTGATCTGCAAAAGCGATCAAGAGAGATGTCCGCGTAACAGAAGAATGGCAGGTCATCATGATATTGCGAGAACTTAAAGAAAACGAAGCGGAATTACTACAGGATTTTTTATATGAGGCAATCTTTATTCCGGAAGGTATAGAACCGCCGGCCAGATCTATCATAGAGCAGCCCGAACTGAAGATTTACTATGAGGATTTCGGAAGCGGGAGGGCGGATCATTGCATAGTTGCAGATGATGACGGCAAAGTGATCGGCGCAGTCTGGACGCGGATCATGAATGATTATGGTCATGTAGATGATGACACCCCGTCATTTGCCATATCATTGTACAAGGAGTACAGAGGGCAGGGGATCGGCACACGGATGATGAATGAGATGCTTGCCTTACTTAAAGAGAAGGGGTTTGAGCGAGCGTCTCTTGCCGTACAAAAAGCCAATTATGCTGTTCGAATGTATGAGAATGTCGGATTCAGGAAGATAGATGAGAATGATGAAGAATTTATAATGATATGTGATTTGTGAATATATTTCATTACTGTGTTTATGTGAGAAAATAGAGGACTGTAGAAATACCGGGTGCAAACCTGTCCGGAAAGCCCTGATCGCCAGGGAAGAGTGGGAGAAAAAATGATCGTTCATCCGATACCGCCGTTATATGATGATAATTCAAAGATCCTGATACTCGGAAGTTTTCCATCCGTAAAATCGAGGGAACAGGGATTCTTTTACGGTCATCCGCAGAATCGTTTCTGGAAGGTCACATCAGCTGTATTTTGCGAAGATACGCCTCGTACTATCGAGGAAAAAAAGACATTCCTTCTGCGCAATCGTATTGCTCTGTGGGATGTGATAGGTTCGTGCGATATAGAAGGCTCGTCTGATTCCAGTATCAGAAATGTGTCTGCGAATGATCTGAGTGTGATCTTGGAACATGCAGATATCCGGCAGATCTATGTAAATGGTCAGACTGCTTATAAGTATTATCGTAAGTATTCCGAGAAGGTAACCGGCAGATCAGCGATCTGTCTACCGTCCACCAGCCCTGCGAATGCAGCATGGTCTTTGGAACGTCTGACAGAGGCTTGGAACTGTATAACAGAAAGGTAATCACATGCATTTTGTTGATGCCAAAGGAATCCTGACCGCCAATGGCGGACGCTGCGGGATGAATATATATCGCGGGTGTACACATGGCTGTATTTACTGTGACAGCAGGAGTAAATGCTATCAGTTTACGCATGCTTTTGAAGATATAGAAGTAAAGCAGAATGCGCCTGAACTGCTCGAAAAGACGCTTAGATCGAAGAGAAAAAAATGCATGATCGGTACAGGTGCCATGTCGGATCCGTATATGCATTGTGAAGAAGAGCTCGGGCTTACAAGAAGGTGTCTTGAGATCATTCGTGATAATGAATTCGGTCTTGCTATACAGACAAAATCGGATCGTATCCTCAGGGATCTTGATCTGCTTACCGAAATAAACCGCACTGCGAAATGCGTGGTCCAGATGACGCTCACAACCTATGATGATGATCTGTGTGCAATTTTAGAGCCAAATGTATGCAATACAAAGCGCAGGATCGAAGTGCTTCAGATAATGCAGGAAAGAGGGATTCCGACTATCGTGTGGCTGACTCCTGTACTTCCTTTTATCAATGATACGGAAGATAATATAACTGCTATCCTGAATGAATGCGTCCGGGTAGGAGTAAAAGGTATTATAGATTTTGGTATGGGACTTACTCTCAGGGAAGGCGACAGAGAGTATTACTATGCAGCACTTGATAAGTTCTTTCCGGGCATGAAAGAGCGGTATATCAAACGATACGGGCATGCGTACGAGTTACCAAGTCCGAATGCAAAAGAACTGACGAAGCTTTTCCAGAGTATTTGTAGTGAAAATGGGATCATGTCGACTCCCGATGAGTGTTTCAGTTATATGCAGAAACTGCCGGAAAGGTATTCACAGATGAGTATATTTGACATATGAGTTCTTTGGAACGCGGCTCATGGTGAGAGGCATGGTATCGCCACCGGACTTATGAAGACAGCGTATGAAATAGCGGGTGGTGAGAAGAATATCGCTGTATATCTTATTGACAATGAAGATGTGGTTCCGTTTTAAGAAAGATATTCTATGAAAACAAGAGAAGAAGCATTGGAATACGGGCTTTCTTTCCAGGATACATATCAGGATGCGCCGTTTCATGATCCTAACTGGCAGCTTATCCGGTATGGAGGAAATAAGAAAGCATTTCTATGGACATATGAAAGAGACGGGTATGTTAATCTGAATGTGAAAGTGGATCCGGATAAGGCTTACTTTTGGCGGAGGATCTATAGATCAGTTATTCCCGGGTATCATCAGAACAAGGAACACTGGAATACGATCATTCTTGATGACAGTATTCCGGATGAAGATATCAGGCTGATGATCGCCGAGAGTTATGATCTGATAAGCGATTGTCCGTCGAAGAGGATATATGAAGCGGTAAAGAAGATACCGTACGGTCATGTTGCCACATATTCGCAGGTTGCAGAGCTTGCGGGGGATCGGAAGATGGCCAGGGCAGTCGGAAACGCCCTTCACAAAAACCCCGATCCCGACAGTATTCCCTGCTTCCGTGTTGTGAATGCAAAAGGTGAACTGGCAGGCGAGTTTGCCTTCGGTGGACCGGGAGCACAGGCAAAACTGCTGGAAGCAGAAGGAATAACTGTTACTGACGGGAAGGTTGACCTGGGCATTTTTCAGTGGAAAAACTGATCTTGGCTCTTCATTGAAGCCGGCGCCGGGGCAGTGGTTTTGTTATTATTTTGCTGTAACCTGAGCTTTGCGATATCGTCCGAATAAGATACCGTCGTCAATGTAGCTTTCTGTTTCCGAAACCCACATGGGGAATTTTCCGGTTGTTAATGCGGTTTGGGCGTTCAGCATGCCGGTATGAAACGACAGATGCCTGTATTGGCGGAGAAACAGTTCCATGCGTGTATAATCCCAAACATGTTATCAATCAAATTGAAATAAATGAATATTTAGTTCATAAAAACTGAACGTAAATACGTATGTCATCATATTCAAAGAAAGGCCAAAGAAGTAAGCCATGACGATCACTCAGTTAAGCACATTTTTGAAAATAGTAGAACTTAACAGTTTCTCTGCAGCGGCTGACAGCCTGGGTTATGCTCAGTCCACCGTTACAACCCAGATCAAACAGCTGGAGGATGAACTGGGATGCGTGTTGTTTGAACGTCTTGGAAAAACTATCTCGCTTACTCCTTCAGGAGAACGGTTAATAACCTATGCTGAGAAAATGCTTCAGCTGGAGAGGGATATCCGTCTTGACGTGACAGATGAAGAGAATCCTGCGGGGGTTATGAAAATAGGGGTATCTGAGTCTTTGTGTATTAGCCGGTTCCCGCAGATCCTGATGGAGTATAATAAGAATAATCCGAGGACGGAGATCAGGATACAGTTTGTTACACACGAGAATATCCCTGATCTTCTTCAAAAAGGAGAACTTGACATGGTTTACACGCTTAACCCGCTGGTCGAGGATGACAGGGTTAAGATCCTTCATAAGAAACGTGAGAAACTGGCATTCTATGCATCACCCGGGCATCCCATGGCAGGAAAAAGCATAAGGGAAGAAGAGCTGAAGGATGTGCCACTTCTTCTGACCGGTCATAACTGTAATTTCAGACATATGCTGGTCACAGATCTTGAGAAAAACGGTATCTCACCGAAGATAGTTCTGGAAACGAGCAGTAAGGAGATCCTGAAGCAATTTGCCGCAGGTGGGTATGGAGTAGCGTTCATACCGGAAATGACAGCGGAAACTGAAGTTAAGGACGGTAAACTTAAACGACTTACCTGGAAGGGAACCGATTTCCCTGTATATTCCCAGGTTTTGATCCATAAGGATAAGCATTTAAACAAGGCAATCAGCAGTCTGGCCGATCTTATCAGACAGTCGGATTAAAGAAGCAATCCGGAGAGGATATAAGAGGATGAGAAAAGAATTTTTGGCGTTATTCAGCGGATTTCCGGACCATCATTTTTCGGAAGAGATAACAAAACGGTTACGCGATGAACTGACTGTACGTAAGAGCATCGTGTTTATTACCGCATGTCCGCTTGAATATGCACAAAATGATGACGACTGCAACGGCATGTATGAAATGTTCGCAGAACAGGGTTTGCCGTTTGAGAAGCATTGTGTGATAGATAAACGAACCGAACCCGCTGAAGCAAAGATGCTTGTTGAAAATGCCGACTGCATATTTCTTATGGGTGGTGGAGCCTGCGAAGATCAGCTTAATCTGATCAGGGAGAAGGACTGCTATGATGCATTGCTTGACTCTCAGGCGGCAATCTTCGGTGTGAGCGCGGGTTCCATGAACATGGCACGTAACACTGTGGATTTCTCTGAATCAATGGAGGCGTTCTCCGGGCTGGGTTTTACGAACATTACCGTAAGCTGTCATCATGACCCTGCTGATACCTGGCGATATGAAAAGACCTTGGAAATGTCCGAAACCCGCACAGTTTACGCCATGGAGGATATGAGCGCATTCTTCATCAAAGGAGGAAAGATCGACATCACCGGGACAATCTACCGGGTCCAAAACAGAGAATTACGCTTGATCACGGAAGATGATATACGGGAGCTTGAACAGGATGAGTTCCGTAGGGTATTTGACACGATCCCGGATAAGTTTGACAGATTCCGTCCCAGATACAGTGAAGAACTGTTTGCTTTTATGAATGAACGGGCAGAGATCGGCCCCGGAAAGAGAGTACTGGAGATCGGACCGGGAACGGGACAGGCGACAGAGCCTGTGCTTCGGACCGGATGTGAATACCATGCTATCGAACTTGGAGAGCATCTGTACCGTAAGATGATAGAAAAGTACGGAATGCTTCCAAACTTTAATATAGTGAACGATGACTTTATCACCCATGATTTCGGTGGTATGAAGTTCGATATGGTCTATTCGGCTGCCACGATCCAGTGGATTCCGGAAGAGATTGCTTTTTCCAAAACCTTTGAACTCTTAAAACCCGGCGGAACGCTTGCGATGATGTTAACTACATCCGAATACAGGTCGGAAAATGAACCTTTATATGATAAGATACAGGCGCTTTACGACAAATACTATAAACCGGATATTCCGTATACACATGGAGGATTTAACTATACTGCCGCACCGGAGTACGGATATTCAGAGGTTGAGAGATATGAGTTCAAGGGGCAGAGGGTATTCACTGCAGATGAATATATACAGTTTTCAGGAACACACTGTGACCATATCGTGATCCCGGAACCCATCCGAAATGAGTTCTTTGGAAAACTGAAAGAGGCTGTGCTTGAGGCAGGAAATCGTGTCGTGTTCAAAGATACATATGTTTTGTATCTTACGAAGAAACCGTAAGTACAGAGCATTATAAGTATAAACGGATTCAGCGAAGATAGTGCCGTAAACGTACGGCAGAGAAACGGATGTCAGTTTTCACGGCCCATTTTTCTCTCACGTTTATTCTCATACATCAGCATATCAGCCCGCTGCATGGTTTTCTGAACGATATTATCTTCGACAGGATCATAGATGGCAAAGCCTCTTGACAGATAGACTTTTTCCCAGGGATATTCCGCGGCCGTATTTATCCCGTCAATGACTTTATCAAGACGTTCCAGAAGAAAATTCAGGTTATGGAAATCTTCATTTTTCAAAACAATAAAGAATTCATCTCCGCCCACTCTGTAAATGGGACTGCGTTTGAACACATCGCTGATAGTACGACAGGCTTTCTGCAGATATAGATCACCCTTATCATGTCCGTGCTCATCATTGATGCGTTTAAGGCTGTCACAGTCGAATTCACCCAGGGCAAAATTCGGGTCTATGGAACCGTTGTTTATCTGTTCCTGCAGTTCCTCAATGGCTAGTAAGAAGGCGCCTTTGTTTTTAACATGAGTAAGTGAATCGATAAATGCCTGCTCATTTAAGGCGTTGATATGAGCTTTCATATTGCCTGACAGTTTCTTAAACGACCTGGTGAGCCTTCCGATCTCATCATCTTTGTCATATTCCAGATCGATGTCGAAGTTCCCACGGTCCACCTGTTCCGCTGCCTCAGTAAGCTGCTCAAGCGGCCTGGTTATTATCTTCAGGAAATAGATCAAAAAGATGGCTGCAGCGATCATCGCTATCACGGCGCATATGAGGATATTCACGATAAGTCCGCGCCATTCTCCCTGAGTTTCGTCGATCGGAACTGAGATGTTAAGGTACATGCCATTACTTAAGGGCAGCCAGACAGCCTCTTTAAGTACGCCGTCATAGACGTACTGGGCATGAGAATTCTGGGATTTAGTATTGTAGGGCATTTTCGTATTCATACCCTCGGGAAGATTTGCCACATCGATATACGGATGATAGAAGAGTGTTCCGTCAGCGTCGCTTAGGAAAGCATATCCGTTATCGTATAGCCTGATACTGTCAACCTCTTTTGCCATTGCCGAATAGTCGATCTCTATTCCTACAACACCTATAAACTGTCCCTGATAATATATGGGTGCATCATAGGAAATAACCCGTACATCAAGATTATCAGTGATATAGGGAGGCAGCCAGATGGACTTTCCTTCAAATTTCGGAACGGTAAACCACACCAGTTTAGAGGTGTCGTTTACATCATAAAGCGTGATATCGGTCACTTCATGGGGGATAAATCCCTTGCCGTCAAGATTTGTATACCAGAAGCCCTTTACTGTGGATGAGACGGAAGGGTCTATACGATAATAATAGGTCAGAACGCCGTTTGTATGAGAAACAACAAAATCAAAATATTCACGGGCGTTTTCCATATGTTCTTCAAACCGGACATCGTCAAGGCCCTGCAGGTCATTTTCCACAAAGGTGGTGATATCGTTGACCGAGTTCTGAACACTGTCAAAATAATAATTCAGACTGTACTGTCCGTTTTCGCACAGCATATGAAGCAGCTGGTCCGACTTGCGGCTTGCTGTATTTCGTATGAAGATCGCGCTGAGCAGTGTTATGAACATGATCGCCGTAAACATTACGCAGAGCATTGTGACGGCTAGTTTTGTCCTTAGTGAACGCATATTATCTCCTGAGCATGAAACTGATCTGAATCGATGATCAGATACTATTCATTATAATCTGAAATACCGATATTTCCAATAAAAATCATAGTTTTATCGAAGATAATAAAACTCCCGAGGATAGTGTTCAACGATACATATGTTTTGTATCTTACG
>JAEEGI010029857.1_pt1 | contig 10281 bp, 8 predicted proteins | sample 8958751 | NCBI WGS metagenome assembly JAEEGI01 (sample SAMN16246545, study PRJNA631951) | gut metagenome | biome: gut microbiome; feature: rumen; material: KS-attached | host: Bos | place: Iran: Karaj | collected 2018-10 | reverse complement strand
GGCGACTCCAGCACGGGGAACACGTTCTTCTTGATAATCTTTTCCAAAACCAAAGGCACGGCCACGATGAGGCTCGGAGAGTATTTCACAAACGTTTCTGCGATGACCCGCGGGCTGGGTGTGCGCGTCAGGAAATGGACATGGACGCCGCGACATACCTCGGTGCACACCTCAAAGGCCAGTCCGTACATGTGAGCCATGGGAAGGATGGAAATGACATGGACACCGGGCTTCAGAGCCGTCAGTTCGTCAATGCCGAAGCGCGCATTGCCCCACATGGCGCGGTAAGGAATCATCACACCTTTGGAGAAGCCGCTCGTACCGCTCGTATAGCTCAGCAGAGCCAGTTCCTCGGGCTTGTCACGGTGGAACTGGACATCTTCAAAACGCAGCGCCGACGGATAACGGCGGGCATAGAGGAACTTGCAAAGGTCGGGAATCATCAGCTTCTCGCGCTTGGCGTAGAGCACCTTCAGGTCATCCACCTTCATGATGATGTTCAGGTCCTCCAGCTGCGCGTTGTCCAGGTTTTCCCACACGCTGTTGGCCACAATCAGGGCCTTCGAGCCGCTGTGGTTGATGATGTGGTGCACGCTCGAGGGCTTGAAATCGTGCAAAATGGGCACAGCCACGCGGCCGGCCGCCAAAATGCCGAAGAAGTCCATCGCCCAGCCCGCCGAATTGCGGCCTATCAGCGCCACTTTCTCACCCGGTTTCACCTGAGCCGCGTCAAGCATCATGCGCAGTTGAACCATGCGCTCGGCAAACTGGCCGTAGGTGTACGTCTCGCCCATATAGTTGGAAAACGCAGGCAAATTCCAGTTCTCTTTCACCGAATTCGCCAGGAGTTTCAGGAAGCTCTTGTCCATCTGTTCAGTCTTATTTTGTTCTTTCACGGTGCAAAGTTAAACAACAATTCCGAATAATTGCACATAATAATTTATTTTTGTGCAAGCAAACCGTACTTTTTTCGCTCAAACGCCCCTGAAAAGCGCAAAAGGGCACTCCGGATACAACAGATGGGACATGGCGCGAAGCATGTCCCATCTGCATCAAACGTTTTCCCGCCCCCCGGTTTCAATCCGCCGCCTCGAGCCTCAGACACTGGCTGGCATACTCCGTCTTGAGCAGCGTGGCCATGGGCAGGCCCTCTTCCATCAGCAGGCGGCCCGACACGGTTTTCCCGTTGAGGGCGCAAGGTTTCGACACGTCCGCCGGCGTAAGGTCCGTGATGCGGTAAGTGCGGTCGGGGTCAAGCCCGCGCAGGCACACGCCGGGCACGGTCATATTAATAAAGTGCTCCGTCTTGTACACGTAGAACACCGCGTCGTCCTTAGTCTCGCTGACATACATCAGCGAAGCCACTCCCGTGCGGTCATAGGGCGACACGAGGCGGTAAAGGTCGCCGAACTGTACGACAGGACGCACCTGCTTGTACGCGGCTATGGCACGCTTGGCAAAAGCTTTGTCGGCCTCGCTCATGTCCTTGGGCTGGATTTCCATACCCAGGCGTCCGCCCATGGCAACGTCGAAACGGAATTTCAGAGGTACCGTGCGGCCCGTCTGGTGGTTCTTGTTGGCGCTCACGTGCGAAGCCATGGCCACGGCAGGATAGAAATGGCTGATGCCCCACTGGAGGTATATGCGCTGCAGTGCGTCGGTGTCGTCGCTGGGCCAGAACTCGTTGAACCAAGGCAGCATGCCGTAGTTCACACGTCCCCCGCCGCCGGCACAGGCTTGCATCACGAGGTCGGGATATTTCTGACGGATGCGGCGGAGCACCTTCTCCAGCCCGCGCTGGTACTCTATGGCGATGTGCGACTGGCGGTTGGCAGGCAGATACTGCGAGCCGTAGTCCATCAGGTAGGCGTTGCAGTCCCACTTCATGTAGGCTATGTCGGGATTGGCCGGCATCAGACGGTCCACAACGGAGAAGACGAAGTCTTGGACCTTCGGATTGCACAGGTCAAGCACTATCTGCGTGCCTCCGCGCCCTTTGGAAAGCGGGCGGTCTTTCACGCAAAGTATCCAGTCGGGGTGGTTTTCGTACAGCTCGCTCCTGGTGTTCGCCATCTCGGGCTCAATCCAAATGCCGAACTTTATGCCGTGGCTCTTGGCCGAACGTACAAGCCCCTCGACGCCTTCCGGCAATTTCTCACGGCAGACATCCCAGTCGCCAAGGCTGGAATTGCCCGAATTACGCGGGTACTTGTTGCCAAACCATCCGTCGTCCATCACGAAAAGTTCGCCTCCGAGCGCGGAAAATGCCGCCATCATCTCGTCCATCTCCTTCTGGTTCACCTTGAAATAGACACCCTCCCAGCTGTTGAGCAGGATGTCGTGCGTCAGGTTGCCTCCCGTCAGTTTGTAACGGCGTGCCCAGCGGTGGAAAGCGCGGCTCACGCCTCCCTTGCCCTCCGTGGAATAGGTCATACAGAACTCGGGCGTCACAAAGCTCTGTCCGCCTTCGAGCGTCCACGCCGAATGCTCTTCCTTGATGCCCGCGATGACATTCATGAACGTCTTGTGCACGTCCACCCTGATGTCGTAGGCTCCCGTCCACGCCAAAGTGCCGCCGATGACGCGTCCGGCGTTTTCACGGGGCCGTCCGTCGAGCGTCAGCATGAACGAAGGGTTGTCGCTCTCGGTGTTCACCAGCGCGTCGTTGCTCCGGATGGCTTTCGTGCCCTGCGTGAGGCGCTCCTCGTCCATCGTGGCTTCCGCGCCCCAGAACCCGTGGAAATGCGTGAGCCAGTTGTCACCGCGCATAACGGGCATCATGACCGACGCGAACTTTCTGAGCACAACGGGCTTCTTTCCCGTGTTCACCGCCTCCACCCACGTGGAGATGACGTCGGTGCCGCTGTAGGCTTTGAAGTACTGGCGGAGCACAAAGGGGTACAGGCGGTCTTTCATCTCGATGACCGTCACTTCGCCCTCCGCGTCCGTGGCCTGCCTGACAGACTGCGCGGCCAAGTCGAGGCTCATGTTGCCGTCGGCATGGGTCACGGCCATCGCTTTCTCGCCCAACTTGTCCATCGACTCAATGAGCCCGAACACGGGGTACGACTCCTTGCCCAACGCAAGGCCCGCGGCACGCAACTGGTCTGTCTGCGAGGCGTCGATGCGGCTTCCGTAATACTCCAGAAGGGGTTTCCGGCCTTCCTCAACGCTTAAAACCAACGAGGTGTGCGGGGTCTGGACCACATAGTCGCGCCCGTGAACACCAATCACCGTCCCAAGAAGGAACAAAAGGGACATCGTTCCGATTCTGTTTGTCATAATATAATTTATATTTGTGTTTCAGAGAAAAAAAGACGACAGGCTGTCCCTATCGTCTTATGTGGCATGTCGGAAAGAGGCGACTCGAACGCCCGACCCCTACGTCCCGAACGTAGTGCGCTACCAACTGCGCTACTTTCCGAATACGGGTGCAAAGTTACGGCTTTTTTCAGAAAGCAACAAGTTTATCGTGTTTTTTCAGTAAAAAACTTGCCAAATCGAAAAAGATAAACTAACTTTGCAGCCGAAAATAAACAAGAGGGTGCCATAGCTCAGTTGGTAGAGCATCGGACTGAAAATCCGTGTGTCCCCGGTTCAAATCCTGGTGGCACCACTTGCAAAAGAACGTATCGGCCGCTTCGTGAACAACGGGGCGGTTTTTTGTGGCCCGAAGCGAGATTGAAACCGGCGGGAAGGGCTTGTTCCGAACAAAATGCGTAACTTTACATTCCGAAAACTATAACGATGGGCACGAGTGAGATTCTGACGCTCCAAGAGTTCAATTCGCTGGTCAGGGAACTGATTGAAACCGAGTTGGACGGCACCTACCGCGTGAAAGCGGAGCTTAGCGAAATGCACATGTCCCCCAAGGGCCATTGCTTCATCGAACTTATCCAAAAGAGCGAGCGCTCCAACACGCCCGTAGCCAAAGCCCGCGGCGTCATCATGGCAGGTACGTTCCAACTGCTCAAACTCGACTTCGAGCAGACCACGGGACAGGCCTTCTGTGCGGGGCTTCAGGTGTTGCTGGAGGTACGTCCTTCGTTCAGCGAGATATATGGTTATTCGCTTGTCGTCACCGACATCGACTCTACCTATACTATGGGCGACATGGCGCGGAAAAGACGCGAGATTCTCGAACGTCTGGAGCGCGAAGGCGTGCTTGGGCTGAACAAACAGCTGCCTCTGCCACGCTTGCTCCAACGCATTGCCGTCGTGTCCTCACCTACGGCGGCGGGATACGGCGACTTTTGCCACCACATGGACGAAAACACGGGCGGTTTCCGGTTTGTCCTCAAGCTGTTCCCGGCTGTGATGCAGGGAGAGGAAACTGAGCGCAGCATTATCCGCGCCCTCGACGCCATCATGCAAGACGCGGAGACGTGGGACGCCGTTGCGATTATACGGGGCGGAGGTGCCGTGAGCGACCTCAACGGTTTTGAGACTTATGCCCTCGCCAACCACTGCGCACAGTATCCTGTGCCCATCATAACGGGAATCGGACACGAGCGGGACACGACTGTGATTGACGAAGTGGCCAATGTGCGCCTGAAAACGCCCACTGCCGTGGCCGATTTCCTCATTGCGCGCATGGAAGACAACGCTCAGCAGCTCGCTCTCCTCTACGGGCGCATCAAAGACGCGGTCACGCTTCAGGTAGAGGCGGAAAAGCGGCGCATACACGGCCACGCGACGTTTCTACAGCAATTCTCAAAAGGTTTTCATAAGAGACACGCGCTGCTCTTGGACAACTTGTTCGGCAGCATCGTGCGCTCCATACGCCACAGGACCGAGATGGGCCGCATGAACCTCGCTTACACCGAACGCCGTCTCAGGGAAGGGGCTGCCAAAAGTCTGGCCAACGCGGCACAAAGGCTGCGCATCACGGAGCAGGCCGTCGACATGAACGACCCCAAGCGCATCCTGAAACTGGGCTACTCCATCACGCTCAAGGACGGGAAGGCCGTGCGCCGCGCCACAGACGTGAAAACGGGCGACGTGGTAAGGACACGCCTACACGAGGGGGAGATAGAGAGCACCGTGAACTGACTGAAACTAACAATCTCAAGATAATGGAAGACAAAATGACGTATGCCCAGGCAACCAAGCGACTGGAAGAAATCGTGGACAAGGTTGAACACAGCGAACAAGACATTGACGCCCTGGCAGACCTGCTGAAAGAGGCCAAAGAACTGATAGCCTTCTGCCGGGAACGGCTCTACAAGGTCGACCAAAGCGTCAAGGAAATTCTGGAAGACGAAGCGTAAGTTTTCCAAGGCAAAACAAAAAGTGCAACCCCGACTTGAGGTTGCACTTTCTTTGGTATAACGCGTACTATGTCTATTTCAGTTGCGACAATGCGGCTTTAATTTGCTTTGCCAAGCCATCGTTGGCGTCCAAAGCCAGCACTTTGTTCACGTAAACGGCACAGTTGTCGTAGTCATCCTTTTTAAGATAATAGAACATCATGTATCGCAGGCACTCAATGCGGATGCCGTCGTAGTCTTCGCTTTTTCCTTCCAAGCGTTTGAAGGCTTCGGTGTACTGAGCCATAGCTTCTTCAACGGCATTCTCAGGATCGAGCGTCATGTGCAAACGTGCGCGCCAGTAAGGGCCTTGATAGCTGTCCTTGGCACTGTCTGAAACAACCTTAAATATCTCGTCGCCGGCGGCAATGAAGTGTTTTCTCGTCTCAAGGTCGGCAACGGCGGTGTCATTGAGGGCCGTGTAGTAGATACGTCCCATCTTGATCATCTCAGGCAGGCTGCCGGGCTTCTCCTTTTCGATGTACTTCCGGTAAGCCTTGACAGCGGCGTCGTATTTGCCCACTTTCTTCAGGTTGTCGCTGAGGTCCTTGAACTGAGTTCCCTTGTCCTCCGGCATCATGTCGAGTGATTTCTCCAGAGCTTCGCCAGCCTTGGCGACATTACCCATTTCGAGCTGAAGACCGCCCATATACTTGTAGTCATTGTAGTTGTAGAGCGTGTCAACAAACTTTCCGAAGAATTTGTCTGCGGCTTCGCTGGCCTGAGGATACTGACCGAGTTCATAAAGATCGTAGAACTTCATGCGGTTCAGGGCTATCTCGTCGGGACGTTGGCCTATGATGGCGTTGACTACGTCGAGCGAGCCCTTATAGTCCTTGTTGAGGAAACGTACAATGGCATACTCGGTGGCAGCGTCGGCATCGTCGGTGTAATTCACGTTCTTGAAGTACTCAGTATAGGTAGCGTTGGCATTAGCCGTGTCGTTCTGGAAATAATATATGGATGCCATCGTCTTACCTATGGCCGGGTCGTTGGGATACTTCTCCTTGACCTGCTCCATGAGGTTCAGGGCGTGGTCGGGGTTGATGTACTTGTACACGTCCACGATGCGGAAGTAGGCATACTTGTCCTTTTCGTTGGCCGAGCGGGCTTCCTCAAACTTTTGTGCGGCCTCGCCGTAACGTTGCAAGTCCATGTAGCAGTCACCTTCGAGATGGAGCGAAGGCAGATAGTCATAGTAATCCTCATACACCTGCTGGGCCAGCGAAATGGCGGGGGAATACTCCTTTTGTTTGTAGCAGTATGCGCCAATGGCGATGAGGTCTTCCTTCTTGCGGATTTTGAACTGTTTGGTAGCCTTCTTGATGGAACCAATCAGGTCATCGGGATTGCTACGGAAGTTCTCGATCATGGCTTTTGCTGCTTGCTCTGCCTCAGGTGTCAGAGTCAACTTCTCATAGGCCTGTGCGTAGGCCGTATTTGCACCGCAGGCCATTACAGCTACGATTGCAAGCGATAAAACTTTGTTTTTCTTCATTTCAGTGAAATTTTAGTTGCAAAGTTAGTAATAATTATTGAATGGAGCAACATTTTTCTTTATTCTGTCATCTCTACCGTTTTTACCTGAACGGGCATGTAGGGCAACAACTGCGATGATTTGGTGATTACAAGCTGTGCATCTTGGTCACGCATAAAGAAATAGAAGTATACCCCGAATGCTTTGGGCCGCGGGTCGGTCGTAATCAGGTACAGGCAGCGCGTGAACGGATATTGGCCTGTTGCTATGTAATATTGAACAGGCTGGAAGCAGTTGTCCTCCGTTGTAACCGACGAATAGCCCACGCTCATCACGCGTATATTTTTATTAAAGGTAAGGTTGGTGGAGTCATCGGCGTTACGGAGCCAGTCGACACCGATTATGCCCAATGCACCGGGTGTTTGCGCCACGTATTCGATGACTTTCTGGTTTGTCACCGCTTCTTTGATGTTTCCGCGCAATTCGGCACCGCCGCAAACGGAGTCTCTCACGTAGCGCACGCAGCTGGAGTTGGAGTTGTCGAACACCACCTCAATCTCGCCGCGCGACGTGGCGTTCTGCAGCTGTTCCCAACGCGTGATCTGGCCCGTCACGATGCGTTCCAAGTCCATTATCGAAATCAAAGAGTCGCGGTTGGCGCGGTTGATGATCAGGGCAACGGCGTCGTAAGCCACCGGCTGCTGTCTGACTTGCAGTTGATAGGTTGCACGGATGGCGTCCTTCTCTTTCTGCGAAAGCGGGCGCGTGGCAAGAACCATGCGGATGGAGTCAGTGAGCAGCATGTTGAGTGCGTCGGTTTCGGGCGCGTACACGGGCTTCATTATAGCCTCCGGATGCTTGGCGTTGAACACCTTCATCTCTTCTTCCATGATAGGACGGAACGTTTCGTCAACCGCAATGCTCACGTCATAGAATGCCTTGTCTTCCACAGCCTTCTTCTGGCCGCAGGCGGCAAGCACGAGCACTGCCGCAAGGGAAATGAATAACCTTACATTTGGCACAGATTTTCTCATGTCATACATAGTTTTGAATATATCCGTTGCAAAATTACTTTTATTTTAGATATGTCAACACGTCCGCGGTTTAATCTTTGCTAAAAAATCGCCGCTCCGCCGAAAAAACCGCCTGAAAAACATGAGAGCCGATAGCACTCGCGCTACCGGCTCCCACCTGGGTATCATTATTGAGATATTATTCAATATGGAAGCGTACGGGGATAGAGAACCAAACGTTCACCGGCTTACCCTGCTGACGGCCCGGAGAGAACTTCGGGAGCTCGCGGATAACGCGTACGGCTTCGCGGTCAAGGTAAGTGTCAACCGACTTAACCACCTGAACGTCGCCTACAGTACCGCTGCTCGTCACAACAAATCGGAGCATCACGGTGCCTTCCGTGCCATTCTCAAGCGCAACCGACGGATAGCGCAAGTGTTCGTTAATCCACCTCAGAAGACCTGCGTCACCGCCTTGCGAGAATACGGGAGGCTGTTCTACAAAGTCGAACACCTTCGTGTCCTCGTCGGGCTTCGAGGTAATCACTTCCTTGATATCGGCAATGTCTTTACCATGTACGTCGTCGTTACCCTTAACGTCGGCGATAGAAATGGTGAGCTTGCTGGCACCAAGTTCCTTCTGGGTCTTCATCTCATCCTCTTCGGCAACGTCCTCGTCGCGCGTAATCTTAGGAGCCGTAAACTTAATGGAGCTCTTGATGCGCTGAGGCTCTACCTTCTGGGGTTCCACCTTCTTGATGATGTGCTTGTCCTTCACCTTGGCCTCTTCCAGTTTCGACAGGTTGGTCACCGTCGTCACGGAAGTATCGGCTTTCTTGGGAATCACACTCTTGATCAGCATGGGGAGGAACACGGCAGCAGCCACAAATATCAACACGGCTATCAGAGCCTTTGTCGTACGGTCGCCAGCCTTCGCACGTAGCTGGTAGGCGCCGTATGATTTGTTTCTGCCTTCAAATACTAAGTCGCACCAATCTTTTGCGTATAAATCTATCTTTGCCATATTTCTATACCTTTATTGTGCGTCGTCCGAAGACTTGCTGCCGTTCTTCTTATAATACTCAATCATATCCTTATCAAAGTCATCGATGGGCACGATAACGTACTTGCCAATGTCGCAAATCTGCATCTCGTCGAGACAGTCAATCAAATTGGTGTACGTACCTTCGTCTGTACCTTTGATAATCACATTTGGCACACCCTTTTCGCCTCGGATTTCCTCAATCTTGCGGTTCAGGTCGGCCTTGGCCTTTTCTTCTGCCAGCGCATTGGCGGCTACTTGCTGCTTTGCAAATTCCTGGCGCAGCTTTTTCACCTTCTGGATGGCAGCCAAGTTGCGTTGGAGGAGCATATCGCGCAGACCGCCCTTCTCATCGTACTTGGTCTCCTTGAGAGAACCCATTTCGGGGATACCATTATAATAATAGATCTTGTTGTCCTTGTCGAAAATCAACGTGATAGCCTCAGAGGCCTTCACCTTGTTCTGTTGCTCTTCCTTGATGTCGTCCTTGTTCGTCGGCATGTTGATTTCCATCGTCTTGGGCTTGCTCAAAGAAGTACAGAGCATGAAGAAGGTGATCAGCAACATCATCATATCCACCATAGGCGTGAAGTCTACGCGGACATTCATCTTTTTCTGTTTCGTTTTCATCTGATCCTCCTATTCGTCTATCGGGGTTACTTTCTTCAAGTTCGTAATCAGGTTGTACCTGTTCTTATGAATGTCCTGCAGCGACGTCATTACCTGCTTGATATCTTTGTAAGGAACATCGGCGTCGGCCTTGATGGCGATGCGGAAATCGGGATTGGCCTCGAAAGCCGCGTTCACCCATTCCTTAAACTGATTGTCGGTACTGTCGCAAGGAATACCTTTGTCTGCTTCACTCATCAGCTTTTCTATTTCTGCCTTCTCCTCTTTCTGCAACAGGGCAGCGAGAGTTCCAATGGGGAGACTGAAGGCTGAGAGTTCGCTGAATTTGCTCACTTGACTCGAGTTGAGTCCCAAACTGTACTTTTCATTCATCAGGTCCATCGTTCCCATCATGTCCACCTTGCGGTCCATGCTCATGAAAATGCGTCCTCCTTTTTCTATAAGAACAGTCAGGATGTTCTTGTCAGGAATTGCGATTTCCGATACGGAACCTGGTGTGTTCACTTGTACGGGCTCGGGTTTGATGAAGGTTGAGGTAAGCATGAAAAAGGTAAGCAACAGGACCATAACGTCACTCATAGGCGTCATGTCTATGAATGTATCGCTCTTTTTAATTTTAAATCGTCCCATGTTTATCTACCTTTCTACATGAATTAGTGAGTAGCGGAGTAGTTTTGTACAAGTGTGAAGCCTACTTCGTCGAGCGTGTAGGTCAGTTTGTCAATGCGAGCTGTAAAGTAGTTGTAAGCAATAACTGCAAGAGCAGACGTTGCAATACCGGAAGCCGTGTTAACAAGAGCTTCAGAGATA